>Ga0123335_1007304_pt1 | contig 12406 bp, 12 predicted proteins | sample BiotimSIPDNA_2_FD_89707 | JGI IMG/M metagenome (GOLD analysis project Ga0123335, IMG submission 89707) | Anaerobic biogas reactor microbial communites from Washington, USA - Biogas_R2 time_0 SIP DNA | ecosystem: Engineered > Bioreactor > Anaerobic > Unclassified | place: Washington, USA... | reverse complement strand
TTATGAAGCTGATAAGAATGAATAGTTCACCGACCTCAGACCACGTCAAGAGTGAATAAATCTACCCCTTTCGCAATGAGCCAGAAGGGGCTAAGGAGCATTAGTGTGAGGATACCTGGCATCCTGAATCTAGACTGGAAGAAATTACTGGCCTTCTTTCACAGATCCAGTACCAAAAAGGTATTGGGCTTAACTCTGTTCTTCTGCATAACCATACTCCTGCTTTTCAGCAGAATCAGTCCCCAGCAGGTCACACTAAAACCGGACGAGGTGGCCGAAAGAGATATCCAATCCAATATCAGTGCGGTTGTAGTTGACCGTGTACAAACCGATGAACTGAGAAGACATGCTGCCAGCAAGGTGCAGAAGGTATATCAGGAGGACAAGTATGCTCTGGATAACACCCGCAATGAGATAAATGGGTTTTATGCTGAGCTAAACACGATAATCACTTCATCTCAAGATAAATCCGAGGAACTGGAAGCGTTGCTCCGGGCTGCCAATCAATATCCTGAAACCATGAAACCGGGGTTCACTTACAGAGAATTGAGACAATATCTGCTCAATACCGACCCGGAAGATTTGGAAAAAATGCACCAGACTACTCTCGGGATCGTCGACAGCCTGATGGATCAGCCGGTGACCGAGGAGGCCCTGCCTGATTTGTATTCAACGGCTATAGTCAACATAGATTCCCTGGCTTTTGCACCTCAGGCTCGGGATATTATGAAAATGGTATCTATCAGTTCAATTAAGCCCAGTCTGGTATTCAACCCGGAAGCTACGGAAGAAGCCCGGCAGGAGGCAATGGATGATGTAAAGCCTGTGCAAAAGACCATCAAGGTTGGCGAAATCATTGTACACCGGGGCGAACGGGTGACTCCAGAACAGATCGATACCCTTGAGCAATTAGGAATCCAGCGCAGCAAAAGCTATCCGCTCACCCTAGTTGGTGCGGGAATATTTGTTTTCATCACATTCTGGATCAGCATAGAGTTTCTCAGGCGTTACTACCGCAAGGTCTATGAAAACGATGCCTTGATGATCCTCATAGCCTTGGTATTTATTATAATCCTGGGCTTGACCCGCTTCTTGACCGTCATTAAATTGGGCGACACCCCTGAAATCAACGCACTATCCGGATATTTGGCTCCGGTTGCTGCCGGATCAATGCTGATCGCTATCCTGCTCGATAACCGCCTGGCCTATTTCCTGACTATGCTCATGGCTATTTATGTCGGCATGGTGACCGAAGGGAATCAGCTGTTTTATGCCATTGCTGCCTTTACCGGTGGTACGGTAGGAATTTTTCAGGTTTACCGGTTGAATCAGACATCTGACCTGGCCCGTTCTGGACTTTACGTAGCCCTGATCAACATAATCACCATTATCACATTGACTCTGATCAGTGGAACCTTTAATATCAATGTACTGCTCGTAGGATGTATTATTGGAGCGGTTAACGGGATCACATCTGCGGTGCTGATGATCGGAGCCCTACCTTATTTGGAGACTGCTTTTTCAATCACTAGTATGATAAAATTGTTGGAATTGTCTAATCCTAACCATGAATTGTTAAGACGCCTGCTGATGGAGGCACCGGGCACCTATCATCATAGTCTTATGGTAGCAAATCTGGCTGAATCGGCTGCGGAGCCCATTGGTGCAAACCCCTTGCTGGTCAGGGTAGGGGCGTATTATCATGATATTGGTAAGGTCAAACGATCGGATTATTTCGTAGAGAACCAGCGTACTTTTGACAATCCCCATGAGAAGATCGCTCCGGCACTCAGTTCACTCATCATAACCTCCCATGTCAGGGAAGGGGTTGAACTAGCCCGGGAAGCCCGAATACCTCAGATTATCATTGATTTTATAGAACAGCATCACGGTACCAGTTTAGCCAAGTACTTTTATAGCAGGGCTTTGGAGGAAGACCGCGAGGGAAATATCAATGAGAATAATTTCCGTTATGAGGGACCAAAACCGCAGACCAAGGAAGTAGCATTGGTAATGCTCGCTGATTCGGTGGAAGCGGCTGTCAAATCATTGACTGAGCCCAGCCCAGATCGCATCAGGAATATGGTAGACCGCATCATTAAGGACAAACTAGGCGATGGTCAGCTGGAATCCTGCGACCTGACCTTTAAGGACCTCGACATTATTGCCAGATCCTTTTGCCAGATGCTGGAGGGCATCTATCATAAACGGATAGAATATCCGGAGATCATTGTGAAAGAATTCGAGAAAAGGAGAGAGAAACATGGAGGCTCTGATTATAAACCAGCAGAACAAAGTTAGCTATACCAGAGAACTTCAGCAAGTGATTCTCGGCGTAACCAACGCCGTAGCCAAATTGGTACGTTTGCAGAAGAATTCCGAGGTTAGTATACTGATCGTAGACAACAGTTATATTCAAGAGCTGAATTTTATATATCGTCAACAGAGCAGACCCACTGACGTACTTTCTTTTGCCATGAACGAGCTTGGCGAAGAAGAGCCTGATTATGATTCCTCGGGGGAAGTAAATGTTCTTGGTGATATCGTGATTTCTTTGGAACAGGCCCAGCTGCAATGCGAAGAATTTGGTCATTCGCTTAGTCGGGAATTAGGCTTCCTGGTTGCTCACGGGATGCTGCATCTTTTGGGTTACGACCACGAAACCGAGGACGAAAAGAAGGTTATGCGTGAATTGGAAGAGAAGGTAATGAAGACGGTCAAATTAGAAAGGTAGCGGTGATGAGAACCAAGAATCTGGGAGAGAGCTTTTATCATGCTGCAGCCGGGGTAATTTACAGTTTTGTCTCCCAGAGAAATATGAAGATTCACAGCCTGGCGGCTATTATTGTAATCATTGCTGGTGTGATCTGCCGGCTGGATCGTAGTGAATGGGGCTTGACTATTGTAGCGATTTTTATAGTGCTGGTTGCCGAAACTATGAATACAGCGATCGAAAAAACCGTTGATCTGGTAACCGATGAGTTTCATCCCCTGGCCAAGAAGGCTAAAAACCTGGCTGCCGGTGCCACTCTGTTAGCAGCACTCTGTGCGGTAGCTCTGGGGATCATCGTCTTTGGACCATATCTAATGGGAGCTTTTAATTAAGCACAGATGAACACAGATGTACACGGATTTTTTAACAAGGAAATTCTAATCAGAAATATTTCAGGTTTTATGCAACCTATCTGATATAAAAGGCTTCTAAATAATAGTAGTTTGATCCTGGAAATGATAAAAAAGAAAAAATGATGCGGTAGGTTTGATAAAATTAATAGCTATACAAACCGGAGGTTTTATGACAATTGATGAATTGGTGGCGGCAGCGGAAGCAGCCAGGGATCAGGCCTATGCGCCCTACTCAGGTTTCAGAGTCGGGGCTGCCCTGATGACCGAGGAAGGCAGGGTATACACCGGGGCCAATGTAGAGAATGCCTCCTATGGATTGACAGTCTGCGCTGAGCGTATTGCGGTTTTCAAAGCAGTTACTTCCGGTGAAAGAGAATTCAAGGTAATTGTTCTGGCAGGGAGCGGCCAAGGTTACATATATCCTTGTGGGGCTTGTTTGCAGGTGCTCGCAGAGTTCGCTCCTGCTCTTAAAGTAATTATTACCGATGAAACAAGACAGCATAAAGAATATAATTTGAATGAGATGTTACCCCAGCATTTTGTTTTGCCAACGTAGGAGGGTTACAGTGAAATCAGGTTTTGTCAGTATTGTGGGTCGGCCCAATGTCGGCAAGTCCACGCTAATGAATACAATTATCGGAGCCAAGATAGCGATCGTTACCGAAAAACCCCAGACTACACGGACCCGGATTCAGGGTATCCATACCTGTGGCGATGGACAGATTATCTTCATCGACACTCCGGGTATCCACAAGCCTCAGCATCGTTTGGGTGAATACATGGTAGAGGTCTCTACCCGCACCTTCGATGAAGTTGATCTGATATATTACATGACTGATGTGACCCGTCCCTTTGGCGGCGGTGAACAATTCGTCATCAATCACCTGAAGGACGTATCGGTTCCGGTATTCCTGCTGGTCAACAAGATTGATCTGGTTAGCGAAACGGAAGTAGATGAATTCATTCAGAGCTTTACCAGTCAGATGCAATTCAGTGAGGTTATTCCCATGTCGGCTATGCATGGTACCAATATGGACAAGATGCTGGAGCTTACTTTCACGTCACTGCCGGAAGGACCTTTATACTATCCGGAGGATGACCTGACTGATCAGCCCGCTTCCTTCATTGCCGCCGAACTGATTCGGGAAAAAGCCCTGCTCCTGACCCGGGATGAAGTACCCCATTCTCTGGCGGTTGAAATCGAGGAATTCAAACAACAGACCGGCGGCAAGGTCTATCTGCGGGCAGTGATATATACGGAAAGGGACTCGCAAAAGGGGATCATTATCGGCAAGAACGGCCAGATGCTGAAAAACATAGGTGAGCAATCCCGTAAAGATATTGAAATAATGCTGGATTCCGAAGTATATCTGGATCTGTGGGTCAAGGTCAAGAAAAACTGGCGTGACAGCGAGTCCAATCTTAACCAGTTCGGCTTCCGGCTGTGAGGTGACACGCTTGCTGGCGGCATATCTGGATCACACCAATCTGAAACCTGAGGCAACCCGCCATGATATCGAATCCCTATGCCATGAGGCAGTCAAGTATGGCATGGCAGCTGTATGCGTCCATCCTGGACGCCTGGTAGACGCTCACAGCATTGTTGATGGAACTTCCGTCAAGCTGTGTACGGTGATTGGATTTCCCTTGGGAGCAGATACCTCAGCTACCAAGTTGTTTGCAGCGCGCACCGCTCTGGATGACGGAGCCGATGAATTGGATCTGGTCATCAATATAGGAGCAGTGAAGGACAATAATTATGCTCTGGTCCAACATGAGATCATCAGCCTGCTGGAGTTGAAAAATCAGTATGATTATCAACTGAAGGTGATCGTGGAAACGGCATTGCTTACAGTGGAGGAACTGTCGGCAGTGACTGCTCTGATCAGTGAAAGCGGTGCTGATTATATCAAAACCTCTACGGGATTCTCCAGTCGGGGCGTCAGCCTTGCAGACATAGAGATAATAAAACGCTGCAAAAATGAAAGACTAAAAATAAAAGCCAGTGGCGGAATCAGAAAACTGGACTTCGCCCTGCAGCTATTAGAGGCAGGAGTCGACCGGATCGGGACCAGTGGGGTTGAACTGATAGAGGAGTATAGGATACGGGGAGGACGATAGGGAGTCGTCCTTTTTATGTTTCTGAAACGTATTAGTTTATTGATAATTATCATTGGGGTCTACACTAATGTTATGGTCAATCACCCCAGTTCCGGGATGAAAGCGCTGGGGTATCAGCAAGTACTGGACCTCTATGGCGGGATATCTGCCGGGGTTCTGGAGATCAGGATCGTGCATCAGCCTGGTTTGAGAGTAATAAAAGAGGCTCATGGCGATAAGGTTGCAGCGGTCATTCCGGGAAGGGAAACCGATTACCCGCTGCTACTGGACAGCTTTATAAAGCAGGGTTATCGAGCGGTAGTTGAGTGTTCGGCCCTGGATGCCTGGCATACTACCGCCGCTGGGCAGAAATATCTTGAGAAGATGCAAAAGAATTCCTATCGGGTAGTAATTTTTGATGGAGGGCACCATCTACCTACCCTGGGTTTGGCTCCAGATATCATCATTATACCGCTGACTCATGGCTATGCAGCTCATTCCTACATGTTAGATGCCATCCGTGCACCGGTGGTAGCTGAACTAGCCGAAGAAGCGGGGTGCATGGCGGTTATCGCTACCGTGCCGCGTTGGGGTTTGGTTAAGGCGGAGCCGTCGCTGACACGGATTACAGAACGAATAATAGCGGACAGTCCACCTGCTGCGGTTAGGAGCGTTTTCAAACCGAAGGCCGCCCACGGGGTGAGCTTAAGTAACGGTATCTGTTTCGCTTTTGTCGACCGGGAATACCTTGAGGACCAGACCGCCCTGACTCGAATGATTGACAAGATTTCGGATCAAGATATAAAAAAGATATGTCTGGCCTTTGATTATCGCTATGTCGACTTATCTTCTGCCGAGAGATATTGCCGTTCGTTGCGCCGGCAATATCAGGTGCCGGTACTCAGAGTCAATGAACCACTAAAAGTGGCCAGTGCCCTATTTTCCGGGGGAGTGGGAGAAAATGAATTATCGAAGTCGGGCTATTATTCTAAAAACCATTGATTATCGTGATGCTGACAAACTGGTCACATTATTTTCAGAAAAGCACGGCAAGGTACGGGCGGTTGCCCGGGGAGTAAAGAAGCCAGCCAGCAGCCTGCGCGTGTGTCTGCAGCCATTTTGCCATTCTAACTTGTATCTATCGGGGGGCAAGGAACTGGAAAACGTTACCCAGGGAAAATTGATTGATTTTTTCCCCAACATTCGGGAGGACATCGACCTTACTCTGCAGGTTTTATACCTGATGGAACTTCTTGATAAGAGCCTGATGGATCACATGGCTTTACCCTCCCTTTATTCTGTTACTCTGACGGTCCTGGAGTATCTTAATACCCATGGTAATAATCCTCTGGCCATCAGATATTTTGAAGCCAATCTGCTCAAATATTTAGGCTATCAGCCTCTGTTGGAGCGCTGTGTCAATTGCGGCACTCAGTCCGGTAAACTGCAATCCTTCAATTTAGTGCGCGGTGGGGTGATATGCCCGGAGTGCAGCAAGACCCTGACCAGTGATTTTGATTTCAGCGGGGAAGCCTTGTCAATCCTGCGTTTGATAAGCAGCAGAGATGTTAACACCATGCACCGGATCAAGGCATCTCAAGCTGCGTTGAAAAATCTAGAGTTCTTTCTGGAGAAGAACCTGGAGTATCACCTGGAACGGCGCTTCAACATGAAAAAGACCATCCGGACCTTAAAATATCTATAGTATGTGAAAGGCACTAACTTAGATATTTTTATTAAATTGTATTGGACTGTAAATAATAAGTTATTATCACTTGTGTATCAGTGCCACTTTAATCGTTTACACCAAGTTGTTGTTTAAAGTTCTTTGGCAATCGTGGTAAAATAAGTTTACGAGTTTGTGAAATGAATAACCTGAGTAATTTGATTGGGAGGGAATTTTATGCTGGATCGACCTGACAGCATTGCAGAAAAATTCAAGACCTTTATTGGTAACCTCAAAGTCGACAACCAGGATCTTATCATTCAGCGGGGCAAGGAAATAGCCTTGGCGCTCAATAATTATTATTGGAGAATTAAATCAGATACCCGCAACATACTCTATCTGGGTTCTTTCGGTCGCGACACAGCTATCAAAGAACTATCCAACGTCAATTTGATGGTGGTTTTGCCTCCGCAGGAATATCAACGCCTGGAAAAATGGCCGGGTAACGTCCAGCGAACCATGTTGCGCGAAATGCGTGACTTTATGACCAAAATCAATGAAGATGCCTATATCAGTGAGGATAACTGTCTGCTGCTGCCCTATAATAAACCCCCGATTTTCGAAATCCTACCAGCAGTCGCTGCCCCGAAGAAGAACGGCTATATCTATCCCGATCCGGACAATGGCGGAAGTTGGGGGATATTCAATCCCGTTCGCGAAATAGAGGTCTTGGACGAATTCAATTATAACTTCAATGGCAAGGTCAAACATCTGGCCCGTATGACTCGAGCCTGGAAGTTTCAACATAAGGTGGTCTTTCCGAGTATGCTAATCGATACCCTGGCCATGAGTTTCATGGATGATTGGGAGGGCGCCGAAACCTCTTATTCCTATTATGGCAATATGGTGATGGATTTCATGGAATACCTGGCCGGCAGAAAAATCGCCCAGCTAGACTGGTATGCGAAGGGCAGCAACCGTAAGATCCACCGGGAAGAAGACTTCGGAGCCCCAGCCAATGAGGCCTACCATAAAGCAGTCGAAGCTATGAACTATGAAGAAAAGGGTGAGGCCTACAATGCCAATCGCTGCTGGAAAGAGATTTTTGGCCCTGATTTTCCAGGGTAGAGAAGTCAACAGTGTATCCTTTGAGGCTGATTGACAGGGCTTATCGGGGCTGGTAAACTTATATAGTGATTGGCTGGAGAGGCCGGTTATAAGCGAATATATGGCGATGATGAAGAGGAGTAGGCGAGGCTGATTCCCAACAGAGAACCGGGCGGGTGGAAACCGGTGGGGATGCTTTGACGAAGGCGCTTTGGAGCTTCAGGAGGAACGCCGCAAGGCTAGTAAAACCTGGTCAATTAAGCGGGCTGATATAGCCAAACAGGGTGGAACCGCGGGTTATCCCGTCCCTGTCCGAGAAGGACAGGGCTTTTCTGTTTTTTGGGAGGCATCTGGGGGACGACTAATGCGATCATTGCTTGGAATATATTGCTTTAAAGCATTAGGGTAAAAACATCTGTGTTAATCTGTGTATCACCTGTGTGCATCTGTGCTAAATGCTCTCGAAATGAATTGTTTTGTATCTGCGTCTTTTGTTCTTAGTCTACTAACCTTAAGGAGGTTTTTATGTTAACTTTTCAGGAAATGATTCTGCGTCTGCACGATTTCTGGGGACGTCAGGGGTGTATCATCCAGCAACCTTACGATATGGAGAAGGGTGCCGGAACCATGAACCCCGCTACCTTTTTGCGTTGTCTGGGGCCGGAGCCCTGGAACGTGGCCTACATTGAACCGTCACGTCGCCCTACTGACGGGAGATATGGCGAAAATCCCAATCGGCTCCAGCACTATTACCAATACCAGGTCATACTCAAGCCATCGCCGGATAATGTCATAGATCTTTACCTGAACAGTCTGCGAGAACTGGGTATAGAGGCGGACAAACACGACATCAGACTGGTCGAGGATAACTGGGAATCCCCTACCCTGGGAGCCTGGGGCCTGGGCTGGGAAATATGGCTGGATGGCATGGAAATAACCCAGTTTACCTATTTTCAGCAATGCGGTGGTATTGACTGTTTCCCGGTCAGTGCAGAGATCACTTATGGCATAGAGCGCATTGCCATGTATATTCAGAACAAGGAAAGCGTTTTTGATATCCAGTGGGTTGATGGAATCACTTACGGAGATGTGCACCATCAGTCTGAGGTGGATTACTCGCACTACAATTTTGAGCTGGCTGATGTAGCTTCTCTTACTACCATGTTTAACCTATGTGAGAAAGAGGCCCAGCGGGTAGCGGCAGCTCATCTGCCTCAGCCTGCTTATGATTACGTGCTGAAGTGCTCCCACTTGTTCAACTTGCTGGATGCCCGGGGTGCAATCAGTGTTACCGAGCGTACCGGTTATATTGGTAGAGTTCGTAATCTAGCCCGCCTGGTAGCCGGCGAGTACCTGCAACAGCGTAAGAATATGGGGTATCCCCTGATTAAGGATGAGAAGCTGCGCGAGCAGATCCTTTCCGCTGAGGAGGTGGGCTAATGAAGAGAGATCTGATATTGGAGATAGGGGTCGAAGAACTGCCTTCGGCATATATGACCAGAGCCTTAGCCGATCTGCAGACTTTGGCGGAGAAGAAACTGACCGAAGCCCGGCTGGGTTATGACCGGCTTCAGATATTGGGAACACCGCGGCGCCTCACCATAATTGCTGAGGGCATGACTGAAATGCAGGGAGATGCCAATATTGAGAATCGTGGTCCCAAGAAGACCAGTGCTTTCGATGTCGATGGGAAACCCAGCAAGGCTGGCCTGGGCTTTGCCCGTGGTCAGGGCCTGGAATTTGATCAATTAGAAATCCGTGAACAGGGTGGTATTGAATACCTCTTTGCAGTTAAAAGGGAAGCCGGACGTCCGGCGGCTGAGGTGTTGCCGGAAGTACTTCCTGATATAATCAACTCACTGGTCTTTCCCAAGTCCATGCGCTGGGGAGCTTATACCACCAGATTTGCCCGGCCTATTCGCTGGTTGCTGGCTCTCTTTGGGCAGGATATCGTTAGATTTGCCATCGAGAACATAGAGAGTTCCAACCTCACTTACGGGCATCGTTTCCTCTCCAGCGGAAGCCTGGAGGTAGGCGGCCTGGCCGAATATAAGCAGAAGCTGCGCGATAACTTCGTGATCCTTGATCAGGAAGAACGTCAGGCCATGGTATGGCAGCAGGTGCAGGACGTAGCTGCTCGGGCTGGAGGACACGCTATGCAAAATGAAGACCTGCTGGAAGAAGTCACATATCTGGTTGAATATCCTACAGCTTTTTTTGGTAGTTTTTCTTCTTCATATCTGGAGGTGCCGCCAGAGGTACTGACCACCAGTATGATCGAGCATCAGCGCTATTTCCCGGTTTACAGTGATTCTGGTGATCTGCTGCCGGGATTTATTGGGGTTAAGAACGGCCGTGATTATAGCATGGATCTGGTGATTGCCGGTAACGAGAGGGTAATCAAAGCGCGCCTGGAGGATGCCCTTTTCTTCTGGCGGGAGGATGGCAAAAAAACATTGGAATCCATGGTGCCTGGATTTGAGAACGTTATGTTTCACGAACGACTGGGTACTCTGATGGACAAGGTTAATAGACTGGGTCAGATCTCCGTGAACCTGGGGACGGTTACTGGGTTAAGCTCATCGGATAAGCTTCAGCGTGCAGCCTTGTTGGCCAAGGCCGATCTGCTGTCAGCGATGGTTTACGAATTCCCCGAACTACAGGGGATCATGGGCCGTTATTATGCCTTGCAGAGCGGAGAAGATACCGAGGTAGCGCAGGCCATACTGGAACACTACCTGCCCAGGTTTGCCGGCGATTCTCTGCCGGCATCTGCTGCCGGTATAGTGCTCTGCCTGTCGGAAAAGCTCCACAACCTGGTGGGGTGTTTTGCCATCGGCATTAAACCGACCGGTTCACAGGACCCCTATGCTTTGCGCCGGCAGGCTCTGGGCTTGGTCAACATCATTCTGGAGAATAAACTGCATATAGATTTAAGAAAGATCTTGCTGGAAACCTATGCCTGTTTCTCCGGGGTGAAACTAAAGTTCGACGCCGATACTACAGCCAGTGAACTGATGGAGTTTATCCTGCAGCGGATGAGAGGAATCTTGCAGGAGCGGGGGATATCCTACGATGTAATCGATGCCGTTTTCGCAGTTCCCTCATCAGATTTAACGGAAGTAGCAGATCGCATTACCTGTGTTGACGAATTTAAGAACGCTGCCTACCGGGACGATTTTATGGTGGTATATAACCGCGCCAACAATCTATCTCGCAAATGGGAAAACGATGAAGTTGATCAGAGCGTTCTGGTCGATGAGAGTGAAAAGAACCTTTATGCGACAATGCATCACTTGGCTCCCCGGGTCAGGGATATGATCGCACGGCGGGATTATGAAGGAGCTCTCCGGGCTTTGGCCGGATTGCGCTCCTCCGTTGATGATTTCTTTGAAGCGGTTATGATCATGGTCGATGATGAGAGGCTGAAGGCTAGCCGACTAGGGCTGCTGAAATCAATTGCCAATTATTGTCAGCTAGTAGCTGATTTCAGTAAATTAGTAATATAAAAAAAGGGGCTTAACAGGATTCTAATTTTTGATATAGTATATATAATTAGTTCATTTAAGGGTAAAAAGTATAGCACATAACAGGCGGTGAACAGCATCGAGTTAAATGAGCGGCAGGAAAAGATCCTGGCCATTGTGAAAACCGAGGGACCCATTACAGGTGAGAAAATCGCTGAAATACTTAATGTAACCCGAGCCGCGCTTCGGCCTGATCTGGCCGTGCTTACTATGTCTGGTTTTCTGGAGGCTAAACCGCGTGTAGGCTACTCCTTTCGCACCGAAGGAGCCGGCAGCGAAATCAGGAGAGCGCTCAACCAGTATCGGGTAAGGGATATACAATCATTGCCCGTTATCCTTAAAGAGAATACCAGTGTATATGATGCGATTGTTACGCTTTTTGTTGAAGACACTGGTAGTGTATATATAGTTGGCGAAGACGGTTATCTTTCCGGTCTGGTTTCACGAAAAGACTGCCTGAAAACAACGCTGGGACAGGCAGATATTCACAAGATGCCCATTTCCATAATAATGACCCGGATGCCAAATATCATAATAGCCAATCTGGACGATACGGTAGTCGAAGTGGTCCGCAAGATCGTAGAGCACGAGGTCGACAGTCTGCCTGTTGTAAAGTGCTTTCTGGATCAGGCCGGCGAAGAGAAGTTAGAGGTAGTGGGCAAAATATCCAAGACTAATATAGCCAGGCTGTTTTTGGATCTGGCATCGGGCACCAGAGGTTAACGGGTGCAATTAATGACGCTGTGTTAAATATTCTTACTAAATCGGTGGCTTAAAATTGATAATGATTACTTTTAGGAGGTTAGACCGTGAATAATCACTTACCCGGAGTTATTATTGTCTCAGACTCCATCGGTGAGACAGCTGAAATGGTGGTGAG
>Ga0123335_1007300_pt1 | contig 12409 bp, 15 predicted proteins | sample BiotimSIPDNA_2_FD_89707 | JGI IMG/M metagenome (GOLD analysis project Ga0123335, IMG submission 89707) | Anaerobic biogas reactor microbial communites from Washington, USA - Biogas_R2 time_0 SIP DNA | ecosystem: Engineered > Bioreactor > Anaerobic > Unclassified | place: Washington, USA... | reverse complement strand
GTGGCCGTCTGGCAGAACGCCCCGTCTGCCATGGAGCTACCCGCCGGCGTTCTCGATGTTCGATGCAACGTCAACAGCGGGTGCATCTCGCGGTATGCGTTGGCAACGCTGCTCAAGTCGCGTGCGTATGTGTTTTGTGACGACGACGTGTACATGACCGATCCGTCTATCGCCCGCACGATGGTCGAGAAGCTGGACGAATCGCCAGTCGTGGGTCCGCGCTCGCGGCAGGTGTGCACGGATGGCAATGAGGCGCCTTACAGTTCTGCTCCCGACTTCGAGGGCACCGGCCCGACCGGTGTGGTCAAGGGGCTGCTACACGCGGCGACAGCCGAAATGATGCCGAGGGTGTTGGAGTTGTATCGCGTATTCCCGGATTGCGGCAACTCGGATGACATTCTGCTATCTGCTGCATGCGGCCTGTCCGGCGAGCCGCCGCGTCAAGTATGGTTGCCTGGCGTCGAGTACGTTTACACCAAGGGCGTTGGCCTCTGCCAGACAGCAGGCCATTACACAAAACGTGACGAAGTGTGTATTCGACTTGCTCAGAAAATGGGCTGGGAGCCTGAAAGGTGGTACCGTGCCTGAGTATTTTGGCGATTCATTGCTGAAGAACCCACAGGAGCCTGCGTTCCTGTGTGCTGCTGTCAAGCCTGGAATGCGAGTTCTCGAAATTGGTACCTGGCATGGTCGCACAGCCGCCTACATGGCGGATGCCTGCCCGGAAGCGACGATCCTCTCGATCGACGTGATGACCTGGCCGCCATTGTGTGCGAACGATGTGAACTGGTTCAAAAACCGCCGGCCGAATATGCGGCTGTTCGTTGGAACCGTGCAGCAGCTTGAGGCGTTTGGTATCGGGAAGTTCGACATGATTCTCGTGGACGCCGACCACAGCTACCACAAGGTGAAGCCGGATCTTGAGTCGGCATTGCGTCTGCTCGCACCAGGAGGCAGGCTGTTTGCTCACGATCATTGCGAAGATTATCCAGGCGTTGTGCAAGCAGTATCGGAGGTGTGTCCAGGTTGGAAGATCATTCGTGCTGGTGATGGGTGTAGCCTTGTGGAGTTACTGAAGCCATGAAGCAACCAATTGGGGGTCTTATGGAGAAGCTAACAGGCACGACATGGGTGCCCATTGGTCTAGCATCGGCTGTTATGGTTGCCGCGTTGAGTCTTGCCGTCTCTCTGGCTAATGACAGGCAGGCCGCATTGTCTCGAATCAGTTCGCTGGAGACATACGTAAGCGAGCAAAAGAGGCTGAATCAGAAGTTGGTCGAAGGGCTTGACGCGATCAATCGAAGCGTACTTAGGCTGGAAGTGCTCATACAGAAGGAGAGCAAACCATGATTCGATCTTTTGTATTCTCCGCACTCGCCATATTTTGCGGGTGTTCTGCGGCTCACTGGGGCGGCGATGCGGCTGGCAGCTCGCCGGGCGTGCGGGTGACCGCTGGCAATCTCTGGTATCCGGCCGAGATCCAGGTCACCGCGGACATCGAGGCGAGCCTGGACGAGTTCACCTACGACCAGGCCGGCGGGCTGCGCATGGTCAACGCCAAGTTTGGCCAGGATGCGACCACCGTGACCACGGCCCAGCCGGCCAAGATCCAGGCGATTGCTGACCTTCAGGAGGTCCAGGTCCGATACGTTGGCGAGATGTGGCGGGGCATCGTCGGCGTAGTAGCCGAGATTGCTCCGGTCTTGAGACTGCTAGCAGAGGCCGGGATGGTGCCGACGGATACCGGGTACTCGCTGACGTTGCCGTCTGGGATCCAGGTAGGCCGGCATACGATTACCAGCGGTGTTGACCTCCAGGCCCTGCTCGGCAACGCCGCGGCGGCTCTGGAGAAGCTGGCGACAACTCCGGCACCAGAGGTCCAGCCATGACCACCCGCCGAACGCGCCCGTTAACGACGTTAACTCGCCCCAGGAGGCGGGCTTGGGGGTGTGTTCGGCTCGGAACACCCCGGAAAGCGCCTGCGGCCCTCCTGGCCTCTTTCACCGCCTGCTGCCTGCTCCTGTATGGCTGTATCGCTACCGCAGACCAGAGAGTCGAGCGACCCACCGACGCCGGCGACCTCTCTCCCGTCGGCGCGGTGGTGCAGCAGGCAGGAGGGGGCATCGCGGCCCCGGTTGATGCGACCGTCGAGGTCGATGCGCCCGTCAACGCACCCGGCTGGACGGGCGTCGCGGCCCCGGTTGATGCGACCGTCGAGGTCGATGCGCCCGTCAACGCACCCGGCTGGACGGGCGTCGCGGTCAGTGAGGCCATGCCGGTCGGGCTGGCGGTCCTGCTCGTTCTGATTGTGGTATTGAGCCATCGACGTGAAATGACTCGTATCCGTTGTGAAAGACACTGAAAGGCCAAGGCCCCTCATGATTCCAAAGATCATCCATTGCGTCTGGATAGGTCCACCGATGCCCGAATGGGCACGGCGCAACGTGCAGCGATACCGCGACCTCAATCCAGGCTGGGAATTGCGGATTCACGATGAGTCGGCCCTGCTACCCAACCTGCGAACGAGGTACGACGCAATTGACGATCCGTCCGCCAAGAGCGACCTGATCCGCTATTCGGCATTGGCCGGCGTTGGCGGCGTGTATCTGGATACGGACTTCATGCTACTCAGGCCGCTGGAAGATGCGATCCGCGCATATTGTCTTGATGGGTCGCGGCTTTATTTAGGTCGCCAGAGAAATGACAAGGGACACCCAGAAGAGTTCAATGGTGCAGTTCTGTTCGCAGGCGATGATTGCCAGGGGATACGATGGCTGATCGAGCAGGCAGAACAGACCGCGTGGAATGTCCGATGTGCTTACGGGCCGCGTCTGATTACTCGGCTCGTTCGTGAGCGCCATGATCTTGTCGAGGTTGCAGAAACTGGCTGGTGGTACGGACCATCCACAACATGGGCGGCGAAAATCTGCAGGGCCTGTGAGCGAGGAAACAATGGTCCTGCCCGTATGTACAGCGTGCATACCAACAGGCAGCTACCGTTCGGAATTCACGAGTGGGCGAAGTTTCACGGCGATAAGCTGCGTGAATCGACAGACTCCGGAAAGCGGGCCTTGATTTGCTGCACAAAGTTAAGCGATACAGACCCGAAGTCGACTCCATTGCGAGCAATCGGCGTTGGTCTAGAGAAAATTGGGATTGTATGCGAATACCTGCCGACCGGGCACGCAGGGTGCCCGCTCGAAAGCGCTTCTGACCTCCCTGATATCATGGTCGTATGGAACGGCCGAAGAGATTCTCTGGCGAGAAGCGTTCAGCGGGCGCGCGATATGGGTATCATTGTTCTGCAAGTCGAGCACGGCTTCTTTGATAGGTCGAAATATTCTCAAGTCGATCACAAGGGGATTTCGCACGGTTCGTCGTGGGCTAGAAACGTGTCTGAGCCTGCGCCACCCGAGGGTGCTGCGCGGCTGGCAAGGTTTTATCCCAGCGGGCTGACGCCGATCGGGAAGCGCCATGGCTATGTTCTAGTTTGCGGTCAAGTGCCGCGCGATACGCAACTCATGGACAGTGAAATCACTGGATGGCGTCCGCTACTTAGGCAGGTTACTGCTGCTGTCAACAGTAGAGCGGAGGTTGTGTTCCGTCCGCATCCGTTGGATATATCGTCCGGCTCCACCAACGGGCGTCGTGATGCGTACAAGATGTCAAAACACGGTGCCGACCTTGCATCGGATCTTGCTGGTGCCGCATTTGCTGTAGCAATCAATTCCAACGCACTCCGTGAGGCTCTAGCGCTTGGCGTTCCTTGCCTTGCATACGGGCCAGATATTGGGATCAATGCCCAGGCTGTTAAACAAGCCACACCTCGTACGATTGGCAGTTCAATCGATGCCATGTTGTCAGGATGGACGCCAAAGCAAGAGGCGGTCCAAAATTACATGGAATGGCTTTCCGCAAGGCAATGGACGGCCGAAGAGTTGGCTAATCCTGAAGTGTTGGCTGGGATTCTCAAAAGGGCGCAGACATGAGCACAAGCCAGTCAATCGAGCTTGCAGACGCCGTTGTCGCGGCGCTGAACGAAGCGGATATCAGTATGCCATTTGTTGCAGTTCGTGCCTATACGCCTCAGTTCAAGCTGGAGGATATGGGAGTTCTGCATGTAACGGTTGTGCCCGTAGCCCGTGAGACGGTCATGGCCAATCGCGGATTTGCCCAGAATGATATCGACGTTGACATTGCCATACAGAAGCATATTGAGTTGGAGTCCGAAGTGGATGCGTTGATTGGGCTTGTCGAAGAGGTAGAGGCCGTGCTGCGGGTCGCACGGGCTGCCGGATCGTTTCACTGGCGGTCATCTGAAAACGCCCCAATCTTTTCGCGTGAACACCTGTTGGAATATAGGCAGTTCACCAGTGTACTGCGGGTGACGTATACGGCGTTGAAGCAATGAAGATGGGCATGAAAGTAACCCGAACGTTCTTCGATTCAGACGCTATTACGGCGGCGGTCGATGTTGGTACGCGCCGGGTGCTTTCGCGGTTTGGTGCGTTCGTGCGCCAGGTGGCTCGCGGAAGCATGAGGCGCACGACACACAACAAGAGCAGTAAGCCGGGCCAGCCGCCGTACGCACACGTGGGTCTGCTCAAAAAGTTGTTGTTCTTTGGCTACGACACTCAATCCAAAAGCGTGGCCATTGGACCAGAGCCACTAAGTAGTCAGAACGATGCACCGTTGTTGGAATATGGTGGTACTGCGGTTCGTCAACGAACGGACACGGGAAAACGATACCTTGCCACGTATAAAGAGCGGCCGTTTATGCGGCCCGCGTTGGCCAAGGAACTACCAAAGCTGCCCCCAATGTGGCGGGACAGCGTGAAACGCTAGGAGGTATATCATGGCAGATCCTGTACTCGGAATGAATGCCCAGCTGTTTTACGGGACTTCAGGAACTAGGGCTCCGAACGAGATGACAAATGTTCGCGACGTGACCATCACTATGTCGGCCGGTGAGGCCGACGTAACAACGCGAGCCAACAATGGATGGCGAGCGACCCAGGCGACGCTCCGCGAGGCTACTGTTGAGTTCGAAATGATGTGGCTGGAGGATGATGCTGGCTTTATCGCCATCAAAAATGCATTTCTCTCGAGTGGCCAAATTGCCTTGCTTGCGTTGAGTGGCGATGGCGGTGAAGGCATCGACGGAGATTTCAGCATTACCAATTTCACCCGATCCGAGCCGTTGGAGGAAGCTCAATCAGTGAGCGTGACAGCGAAGCTTGTAACGTTCAGGTCCTGGTATGGGGGTGCGTCGTGAGATCGTTTACAGACATGCAGGGCAGACAATGGAATATGGCAATCACCCTTGACGCGATCAGGCGACTCAAGGGTACACTTGGAGTTGATCTGTTTGCCATGCTTGAGGGCGATCCGCCGCTGTTGACAAAGCTCGCTACCGATATTGGCCTGTTGTGCGATATCATCTTCGTCATCATCAAGCCGCAGGCCGACGCCTCCAGCGTGACCGATGAGCAATTCGGATCGTCGCTCGGTGGCGAAAGCATCAAAGCCGCACTTGATTCCTTCTATAGCGAGCTTGAAGATTTTTTCCAGAAGATGGGTCGCGCCGATCTGGCAAAAGCTGTCGCGGCCCAGAGGCGGGTAATCGATCTGGCAGTGGCCAAGGTGACGACCGATATCGAGCGGCTGAACCTCGAAGCTCTGGTCAGGGACTCTGGCAAGTTGTCTATGAACTAGCCGGCTTTGTCGGGGTTGACCCTGGACCGTTTACGCTTCGGGAGCTTTGTTGGATGGCTGAAGGTCGGAACAAGACGATGTGGCAGCACACGTCGGCGATGCTTTGCCTTGCGGCAAATGTCGCCCGCGACCCGAAGAAGTCGCGTCCGTTTAGGCCTGCCGACTTCGACCCGTACGCAGCGAAAGCGAAGCGGATACCGATGAGCAAGGCCGACGTAATCCGAAAGTTGGGGATGTCCGATGGCAAAAAGCAGCGCGAAGGGAATCCGAGCGGGTAGGGCGTTTGTCGAGGTATTCGCCGATACCTCTCCGCTCGTGCGCGGACTGAGGCAGGCACAAGCTTCTATCCGCAACTTCGGTAGCGCGGTGCAGCATATTGGGCTTCAGGCGACAGCCGTAGGTGCATCTATCACGGTACCTCTTCTATCTGCGGCTCAGCAGTTCTCCAACTTCGTAGACAGTATTGCCAAGATGGCCCGGCGTACTGGTCTTAGTGCCGAGTCTGTTTCCGCATTATCTTTCGCTGCCCAGCAATCTGGAGCCGATGTTGCCAGTCTTGAGGTTGCATTGCGGATGATGCAGAGGCAGATTGGTGACGCGGCAGCTGGAATGAAGGAAGCGTCTGATTCATTCGCGCGCGTCGGTATTAGTGTTCGAGATCTGGCAGGGCTCAAGCCTGAAGATCAGCTCAAGCTGATTGCGGAGCGCATGTCGGCAATCGCCGACCCTGCCTTGCGGGCGTCTGCGGCCATGCGAATCTTCGGGCGGTCAGGGACTTCGGTACTCCCGTTACTGGAGGGTGGCGCGGCAGGAATCGAAGAGTTGACACGGCAAGCGGGCGACTTCGGATTGACGATCTCTGGCGAGTCTGCGGCCGCTGCCGAAAAGCTGAACGATACGTTATCGCTGCTGTCTGCCACTATTCGCAGGACCGTGGCCATAATTGGCGAATCTCTGGCTCCGATTGTTGAACGGTGGGCATTGTCGTTTGCCCGAGCGACTGTCCAGGTACGTGAGTGGATCTCGTCGAACGGACGATTGATCGTTTCGGCGTTAAAGGTTGGGGCAGCGGCGACAGCCTTGGGCGCGTCATTGGTTGGCGTGGCCGTGGCTATCAAGGTGGTAGCGTTTGCGTTGACTGGTCCTATCGTCGCACTAAATGCACTTGGTCTTGCGGCCGCGTTGGCTTTCGGCGTTATCGCCAAGCTCGCCGCTCTGGCCGCGTTCCTTGCTCCGCTGGTGGCTGTTGCTGGCTCGCTTGCTGCGGCTGGTTATGTGGTGTATCGCAACTGGCAGAGCATCCCCAAAGTGATGACAGAGGCTGCCACGCGAGCCCGTGCTGCGTTCTCCGGATTAGTGTCATTTGTTGGCCGTGCGTTTGGCAACATTGCCGACGGCATCGGCAGTATTGTCACGTGGGTCGGTGGAAGCTTTGGATGGATGCGTGACGAGTTTGGACGTGCGATTAGCTCGATTGTCAATGCACTCCAGCAAGGCGACCTTGAGGCGGCTGCTAAGGTGGCGATTGAATCCGTAAAGGTGGTGTGGCTTGCGGGGAAGAGCGCGCTGGTCACGATCTGGCAAGACTTCAAGCGTTCCGTCCTGACCATTACTGTCGGAATAGTCGAAGATATTGCCAAGATTCTAGCTGGTGGTTCAATCCAAAAAGTATGGATTGATGTCATGGGCGGGATTGTCGGTATCAGCGACAGGGCTGGCGCGGCGTTGCGCAAACAGTGGACCAGAGAGATATCGTCCCTAACGAAGCTGATACTAGCGTGGCAACGGATACTTGGAATTATATCTGACGATGAGTATGTCGCTACGCTCAAACTGGAAATCGAAGACACTCGATCAAAGCTGGCTGCTGTCGATAATCAGTTGAAGGCCCAGAAGGATGAGCTTCAGGCGGCAACAAATCTTGCCAAGAGTGGAATAGAGACCGAGTCCGCCGACCGCTTGAAGGGCATAACTGCGGCCTTTGATGCAGCTCGCAAGGCGATGGATGCTGCGGCCGCTACTGCCACGAACAAAGCGGCAGACGATCTGGCGGAGGCCCGCCAAGAGCTTGATGCTGCCATCGCTGCGGCCAACGCTGCACAAGGCGTGCCGGGTCCGAAGCTCGGCAGTCGGCCTGGCGCCTTTGATGGCCTGGAGGAATTACTCTCTGGCGGAGGATTGGCGGACAAGATTCGGCAATCGGTGGCCGGCACGTTCAATGTACAAGCGGCGTTCGGACTCGGTGCGCAGAACCCAATGGAGCGCACAGCGAAGGCAACGGAGAGTATAGACCGAAACGTCAGGCGATTGGTACAGGGTGGCGGAGTGTTCGACTAATGGCCATTGCCGTAACAGAGCTGCATGACGGTATTAGAGTTCGTACTGCCGACAACTATTCGACGGTTGCGGAGGTGAGGTACAAGATCACCGGTGTGAGCGAGTCAGAAGACGAGCATGATATTCTCGCTGCGCTTCGCGACCAGACGCCAACGTCATTCGATGTATACGGCGATGCAAGCGTTATCTGTTTTCGCTCTGGAATCCACCTTGACGAAGAGCATTTGCACGACTTGTGGAAAGCGACGATCCTGTATGCCCAGGCTGCACCAGCAACTGGCTCCATATCATTCGATACAACGGGCGGCGTTCACCACATTACGCAAAGTCGGACAACTGTCTCGCGGACTAGCGCATCGGATGGCTCTTCCGACGATTCTGCTCCAGACTTCAACGGCGCTATTGGCGTCACGGAAGATGGGGAAGTGCAGGGCGTCGACATTGTTGTGCCATCGCTGACGTGGACGGAAACCTACCCAATAGAGCCAGCACTGATAACCAACAACTACGTTAAGAGGCTGGCCGATCTTACTGGAACCGTGAACAACGCCACGTTCAGGACGCACCCGCGTGGTTCTGTGCGCTTTGATGGCGCTGTCGGCAATAGGCGCGGAACTGGATTGTGGGAGGTATCGTTCAAGTTCACCGCATCGGCCAATGCTACCGATATCCCTGTTGGCGATATCACAGTCCCTGCCAAGGCTGGCTGGGAATATATGTGGGTTCTTTATGAGGCGGTAGAAGACGAGGCATCAAAGACACTGGTAAGGAAGCCGAGAGCTGCGTACGTTGAAGAAGTCTATCCGTACAGTAATTTCAGCACGTTGGGTTTGCCATGAAAAAGGTGTCGCCTGGAGATAGACTGAGTATTCCTGCATCAACCTACAACGCCTTTATCGACGCCGCGCAAGCTAACAGAGGCAGCCAGGCAGATATCATGTCTGCCTCCGGCCGGGTGAATACCGCAGGTCTTGTCTATATTCGCAACGACTCATTAGCGAACATCCCACGGTTCGGCGTCCTTGGCATTGATAAGCCAATCTTCGCACCAGAGGAAGCACCAAACTCATTCTTCAATCGCATTGTGTTGTCAGGTGTGTTCCCTGTAGAGGGTGTTCACGAGGGGCGATTCGTTATCCTGTCCGAGCCGCTTGCTGCTGGCAAGATCGGCAGAGGGTATGCGGCGGGGTGTTGTGTTGCAAAGGTAAACGTCGTCACAGAATCTGCCGCATTGTATGCAGACATAGCCGACGACGAAACGGAGTTTCTTTCGTGTGGTCCACACGGAACGGCTCAAATCCTTTGGAAGGAAGAAGGAACTGGCGAGAAGTGGGCGATTATTCGTTTTGGTGTTCTTCGTTCTATCATTCCCGTTACCATGACCCAGGTCGGCGGCTCTGACGGTACCGCCTCTGCGGCTGCTACGTGGACGTACGACATCGAGGACGTAATTACGGAGACTGTTCTTGCTGAGGCGGTGAACCCCGCTGCCGCGCCGCACAAGTGGAAGCGACCGTACGGAAAGATGGGCAAAGCGACGTTCGGTTACGCTCATATGATCTTCGACGATGACGAGTACATCCCGTGCATCGGCTGGTGCAATGAGATCCCTGTGACCGAGGAGTGTGATTAGTGGCGACCGCTGGCACACGAGTACTGCGAGAAGACGGGACCATCGGGCTTTTGAGCGATGGCTCGATCGCGTTGCATCCGGCAGAGGGCTCTTGCGATCCGTGTTGCCAGCAAGGGCCGTGCTATAGATGCGGCACGCATGATGTTGCACGAGGCCCGTCTTGGGCATCGAGCGGAAGCGACAAATGGCCATGCTCCAATCCATCCGACTATGGGTATGGCACATGCCGCCTTCGCGAAGGAACAGTCCACCGACCAGACAAGGTATGCTCCCAGAGTAGTTCTGCCAAGTCGATCACGGCAGGCAACTGGGATGCCTCTGAAAAGCACGTTACACAATCTGGACGTTTCTCGACGTATTCGTGGCAATCTGGCGATAGGCTGCTCGTAACCTCTGGAACTGGCGTCATTCTCGGATGGTATGATGTTGTTGCAAGGATTGACCCTGACACAATTCAGATTGACGGTGATCTCACAGAGGATCTTGAATACCCGTTTTCTGGCGGTATGTGGCTTGAAGCGTGGAAACAACTTGCCGGTGCTTCTAATCCGTTCGCTGAATACAGCTACAAAGCTGGCGATACCTGCGTTATCGAGAGTGGCACAAACGTAACACCTGGGACGTATGATGTTGCTGTTCGGCTCGACCCTGGTACGATTGAGTTGGTTCAGAGTATCGGCTCAGATTCGTTTGCTGGTGACATCGTAGGCAAGGTGGTCCAAAAGGTTGACATCACCGATGACAGCATCGTCGGCACCATCTATCGAGCAAGCACTGGCTGGAGCGTGTGCAGTTGCGAGGGCAAATCGTATTACATCGCGTCGGGCAGTTGGGGCCCAGAGAATACGTCTGCTGAACTCATTGAAAGCGTAACTCAGGGGCAGTGGCGGATATACTCGAAGGACTGGTCGCCATACGATGAGCCACTTTGCTGCTGCGGAACGGAATACCTTCTCGGGCGTGATACATACGGCCCTGGTGCATATCTTGGGTTTTCTTATTATGGCTGGTATGTCGAATTGGAACAATCCCAATTGTGGTGTGGTGAATCGACTTCCGCATCCATATGTGACGGCGAGGTAGAATGTGAATGCGTTGAGGAGTCGTGGGTCGAGGATTCATACGAAGTCGCCATCTACTATCCTCGATTCACGATCTATTATTCTAGCTGCTCATGCCAATTCGAGCTTAGACGCTTTGCGAAGCGCTACGCGGTGTACTCTCATCCCGACGATGTAGAGTTTGAGACGCTATACTTCTCGGCCGCTGGAGTCGTAGCGAATGAGGGTGTTATAGAGTTTACGATTCCGTGCCCGTGGTATCCGGACTACGTTAACGATACTCTACAGGCCAAGCTTGAAGGTGGCACGTATCCGAGAGACTGCAACACTCAGTGCGACCGCTGTGAGGTAGACTTCGCTTCCGGTTCAATTGCAGTCAAGTTCATCGTCAACATCCTAATGGTCGATGCCGTCTGCGATGAGTTCGTGGAAAGTCCTGAATGACGGGGAGTGCGTTGAAACATGATCCTGCTCTACTGTTTAGAACCTGACGCCGAAGCGATACGCAGTATGTTGGCCGGCGTGCCCGGCTTCGTTGCTCGCTTCGGCAACTGTTTCGAGTTGCCCGACGATGCCGAGTTCCCAGCGGTGCCGGCCACGATACTCCAGGCACCCGGCGACAAGTTCTCGGCGGGTATGCTGGTTGTGCTCAAGGCAGCACATCGGCTGTTGCCGGGCTCTACGTTGACGCTGGCGAACGCTCCGGCCGTCCGGCCACCGCTCTACCATGTACCGTCTGCCGCTGAATCGGCGACGCCCGGCACGGCGACGCCATCCCGCCCGCCACGTCGCCGCCCGATCTCAGGCGAGCGGGCGAGCGAGTTCGCCCCGGAATCTGTGACCCGGCTCGGCAAGAAGCTCGCCCGCGTGGTCAGGGACCGGGCCCTCTCGTTTGTGCGTGCCGTCACCGGCCCGCGAGTGCCTGATGAGGTGGCTGAATCACGCCTGAAGCAGTGCCTCTCCAACGAGTGCGGGTACCTGCGTACTGATGGTGACCAGCACTACTGCTCAGCATGCGGGTGCCCAAGGTGGAAACTTGCGGAGTTGACAAATAAAGTGAGGTATGCGAAGCTTGCCTGCCCGTGCGAGCCGCCATATTGGGGAGAATATGAGAGTTGAGACGTACGAAGAACTGAAGCGCGCGGCCGAGTCCGGCTCCGAAATCGATCTAGACGCGGACATCGCCTGGCCGAGCGATGCAGCACGGCACGCCATGCGAATCCGCCGGGACTGCGTTGTCATTCGGGGCAACGGGCACACGCTGGACATGACCGCGATGAGCTGGCCGGGAGTCAAAACGAACGGCATCGAGCCGATCGGCCGCGAGGCTGTCATCGAGGATGTGACGGTCAAGGGTTTCGGTGGCGGCAAGTCGGCGCTCAAGTGCTACATCGGAAATGCCTCTGACGGCTGGGGTGGAGGTACGGCGGGGCGGTTGGTGTGCCGCAACGTGCATTTTGTGGATGTGGGATCGACACCCAGACCGTTCGCCGGTCCCGAGCCTGTGCCTGACTCGTCTCACTGCTGGTTTGACCAGCCGGTCGGCGGGCAGGTCACAGAGGCTGTGTTCATCGGGTGCTCCTGGAAGAACTGTGCCCTGACGAACTACTGGGCGCATTGCGTGTACCTGACGAAGAGTCTGCAAACCACGATGATCGGATGC
>Ga0123335_1007297_pt1 | contig 12414 bp, 13 predicted proteins | sample BiotimSIPDNA_2_FD_89707 | JGI IMG/M metagenome (GOLD analysis project Ga0123335, IMG submission 89707) | Anaerobic biogas reactor microbial communites from Washington, USA - Biogas_R2 time_0 SIP DNA | ecosystem: Engineered > Bioreactor > Anaerobic > Unclassified | place: Washington, USA... | reverse complement strand
TTTCTGTTCCATTTTTTTGCCGGCAGTCTGCAATTATCGGACAAAGCGGCGGCCTTGATTTTGCCCCCGCCATTTTACCCCGACGCAGTTACGGAACACCAGCGTTTTATTTGCCTTTTAATTTATTTTAAACGCCGGCGGAAATATTATCAAGACCCGATCTTTTCTCTGCTCATCAACTATTTTATGGCCGTCCGGCGGCACCTGTTATATCCCCAGCGCGTAATTATTGGCGGAAAATTCATATTGTCCAAGGAATATCTCCTTAAAAGGCACGATTGAATTCAGTTCATAAAAAACGATCATCGCTTGGCGGTAATCGGTTTCATCAACACTGCGATATGAAAGCGGCGCCAGGCCGTTTGCCAACAGTAAGGCATTGGCCATCAAGCGGCTTGTTCTTTTATTCCCATCTTCAAACGGCTGAACATAACTTATCCCCAAAACCGCCAGCAAGGCCTTTGCGTAAATATTTTCCATCCTATTGATTGCCCCGGAAAGCGCGACAATCGCTTCTTCAATCTGGTAGATATTATCCAACGGCTGGTATTTAGTACCGGTGATTCCCACGGGCGCCTTGCGCAAACCAAGGCCAACCCCCATATCCTTTACTAAAATTGAGTGAAGTCTTTCAATATTGGCGCGATTTAACGTACTGAATTCTTGCGGGTTTTGACGGATAAAATCAAAAGCATCTTTATGATTCAAGATCATTTGGGTTTCATTCTCACTGCGGCCTTCCGCTTTTTTATTTTCCAAAATCAGTTTTTCGGTCTCCAGTAAAGAATAGGTATTGCCTTCGATTTTTGAAGATTTCCAAGACAATTCAATTATCAGCCGCTCCAATTCTTTTTTTTGCGTTACCGGCGTAACATTTTGCGACCTCTGTTTGTAGGTTTTTGTCGCCGCTTCAAACCTTTCTTGATCTTCATCGTAAAAAATGTCCGCCGGAATTTTTGAAAATAAATCAAAATTATAACGGCTCAATCCATAACGCTTGTCCGGTTCAACCGTGCAATAATCTTTGGCGTTGATCTCGGTAAATAATCTGCCGGAAACCCCGATTTCATAAATAGTTGATCTCCCGCCGCCGGCCTCAATTATAACCCCTGCCCCAACCATTTCTGATAACGCCCTTTTAACCGTAACCAGCGCAACGCTTTCTTTCTCCTTGGATAATGCATCTCGGATAGCCGAAGACTGCATCTTGCCATTTTTTGCCAGAATTGAAAGGATTTTTTGTTTTTTTTGAGACAATTGTTGCATAATCGTATCATTTATATGCTCTAATCGTATCATTTTGATACGATTAGAGCAACATTTACGCAACAAAACAACCAACAAAACGCCTTAATTTATCGGAAGATCCCAGTTTTAAGAAATCTGTGGCGGTAAGCCATCTGAATTCATCGTGTTCGCAACTAAGAATTACTTTATCGGAAATTGCTTTGGCAATATAAGCAATCGTTACCCAAAAATCGCCTTCTTTATTTATATGCGACTCAACATCGAAAGGTCTTAAATCTTCAACATCAAGCCCGGTTTCCTCTTTAATTTCCCTGATAATTCCCTCCATCGCGTCTTCCCCAAAATCCAAATCCCCGCCCGGAAAATCCCATTTGCCCGGATTGGATGGCGCGGTTTCTGTTCTTCGTATGGTTAAAAATTTGCCCTCTCCATTAAAAATAATCGCTTTTTGTGAAACCCCAATTTTCTCCATAATTTTATCTTACCAAAAAGCCCTACTTTTTTGAAGCGTGGGTCGTCTGGCGTACGATGTTCGCACCTGTTTGGCCAATAAATAAAAATAAAGATAGTTGCGCGATTACGCTAGTTGCCCGTTTTTATGTTTGGTTTTTTCTTATTTGTATACAGCGTGATCGCCAATCGCAAGAAGCGCCGCGCGCGATTTTGATTGATAGATAAAAACAATCCGGTATTTGTAATTCACCGAAAAACTGTAATATTTTGATAATTTGCCTTTCAATTTATGGACTTTTAATTGCTTGTGGTTTTTTTCATCTCTAAACAACTCTATTTTTTCTTTTATTTCCTCTTTCAATGAACTCTCAAAACAAGCATATTGTTTTATAAAAGTCGGTTTATATTCGATTTCCATGGATTTTATCCAAGTTTTTTTGCCAATTTGTCCAAATCGCCGCGGACAGACGGCTCTTGGTCGGCTTTCAATACGGCCGCGGTGGCTTCTTGTTCGGCAAGCAAACGCAACGCCCGGCGCACCACCGCGGCTTTATTTTCCAATTTCCCAAGCCGAACTTGGGATTCAATAAACTCTTCCAAATCCTTAGTCAAGGGAACAGATAAAGTTGCCATAGATTTTTGATTTAATATGATATTATAATATGACACAATCATATCAATCCGGAAAATCCTGTCAAGATCCAAACCATTTGGATAACTTGCTGCCAATAGTTTATGGATTAATCATCACGATGATTTTCCCACTAATTTTGCTCCCCACCAGCGAATATTCTTTTTTTAGTGTGTCAGGCGCTAAACCTATGTCAATTTCATTAAAACCCGCCTTTGAATAAAAACTCGCCATTTGCGCAAGGCACAACAAATAAACCGGCCTTCTTTTATCCTTAATAAGAATTTCCCTAACCAATTTACCGCCAATACCCATATTTCTATATTGCGGCCTCACAACCAAACTGCCCAATTCTAAGCAATTGTCTAATTCCTTAATCCTTACACAACCAATGATTTCATCCTTATCTTTTGCTATTAAAAATTGATTGTAAGAAATTTCCCTTCCATCAGCCCTTTCGCTTCTTATCAATACCATTATTGATGGCAAATCTTTTTCAATTGCTTCCTTAATAATCATATTTAAATTTTACCAATTATGTTATATGGCCAGTTTTGCGGCCAGAACATTTTTGATGTGGGCGATAAAAACACTGTTTTAACTTTTGCGTATTTCCAAAAATAGCCCGGCAATCGCCAAGAGAGATTATCGCGATAAAGAAAGAAAAAGCTCAAATTTAAATCTTTTTCCCGATATAGAAAACGTATCCGTAATACTGTTTGTATTTTGAATACAATTCCGCCTCATATCTCATCTTTGCGATAAAATCCTCCACAGTTTTATTGCCGGCATATTTTTCCAACAACGATTTGCCCGCCGCTTCCCGCGGGATAAAATAATCCGTCCAGCATTTTTCGGGCAATGCGAATGCCGCCACAAGGCGATAACCAGCTTTCTGTATTACTGAGATATTATGTCCTATCGTGTTTATTTCGGGAACATTATCGGTCCACCACTTTTCAATTTCCGCCGGGCGCTCATCGGTAAACCATGACTCATATGTTAAAGCAACACAGCCGTCTTTTTTAAGAAAACCTTTCCAGTAGTTCAGGCCCTTTTCAAAACCAATCCCGGCAATCGCTCCTTCCGACCATATAAGATCAAATTCTTCTTTTTGGAAAGAAAGGTTTTCCATTGAACCAACAACGCCTTTTACTCTTTCTTGAAGATTAAATTTCTTGGCGTTCTCATTAAAAATTTTGATAAAATCCGGCAAAAAATCCACGCCGGTGATATTTCCGCCGATATTTTGCGCCAAAATCATTGTTTGTCCGCCGGTTCCGCAACCCAAATCCGCCACCCGCGGATTTTTATCAAGATCATCCAAAAAACTTAATGCCTTGATGGTCATTTCGGGACTGCCCGGCCCCTGCCGCTCCAACCCCAAATGCAATTCGCCAATCAATTTTAAATCAAACTCATTTATCAATTTGTTTTCTTTATCCATAATAATTTTATAGTTATAAATCCACCAACCCCAAACTGATCTCCAATACTTGATTTAGCGAAAATGGTTTTAATTAACTGACTGGTTAAGTCCAGCCGGATCAAAACTGCCATGATTTTCCAATCTCAATAATGGCAACCCAGCACCATTAAGGATGCGCTCAACCTCGCCAGCTGGCGCAAATTTTTCTCCGAAGTTTTCCGATCCATAAAATTATATTGGCTATGTTATGTTTGAATTATATTTGAATATAACTTGAATATAACATTTTTATCCCAAACCAAAAAAGCCGCCCTCCCGGCGTCTTTTCTCATCGGCTCATTGATCATCAACTACTCTGGGGGTCGTCTAGCAATCGATGTTCGAACCTGTTTTACCCGGTAAACAAAGCTACTACGGACAATTCAAGGCTTTGCGCCAGCCGGCATCAAGCGCCTCTTGCTCGGTACAAAACCATCGCTCCCTCTTGCTTTCGTCAATGACGGTTTGATTGTAAGACCGGCAGCCAATAACATGATAGATTTTCTCTCCCTTGGAGCTGATATTGCCTTTTATTAAACAGTTTCCCGAACCATCACCCTGAACCGGCGCCAACGAAGTATTCGGCGTCTCAATCGCGGTTGCGGATTGGCAAACATCGCCCCATAGCCCGGCCTTGGCCTCCGTTGCCTGCTTTTGTGCCACCTTGAACTCGAATTGATACTTGTAAGGCACCGCATAAGTATATTCATGGGCATAGCCCTCTTTGATCATTAAAAGTCCGAAATTAGTCCCATCCTGCAAAAATACGTGCCGTAAAGTCCTGGCATATTTATCAAGCTCACCTTGTGTTGGATCATATTCCAGCCGCACTTTTTGGCCCGATAAAACCGCCTTGGCCTTATTCGAAGCTTCAACACCAAAACATTCCACCGGTTTGCGCGGATCCACGGTCTCGGGAGTATCAATACCGATTACCCGAATGGTTTTAACCGCGCCATTGATATCCGCCTTAAAAGTATCGCCGTCAACCACACTGGTAATGGAAAACAAATCATCTACCTGATCAGCTTCTTGCTGCGGCTGAGGTGAATCGTTTTTTACTTCCTGCTTCGAAACAACCGAAGTTTCGCTCTTTTCACTTTCTTTGTTGGCTTGATTCGCGGCAACTTCGCTGGTTTTATCTTCTATGGATTGCTGAACGCCAACTGTCGAAGCCGGGCTATTTTTTACATCCGATGACAGCGTAAAAATAACCACTCCCATAAATGAAACTGCGATTGCGCCAAAACCCGCCAAAACAATGGCTTTTCTTTTAGGAATAACATTACTTGAAAGACGCGAAAAAACCGCTGGCCTAATTAACCCTACGATTAAACCAACGATTGAGGCTAAAAAAGTTATTGCGAAAAGGCCTGCCAAAAATTCACTCGTCATATGCCCGTTTTTTTATTATCAATCACGGTCGTCGCAACCTTCTTAAATCCTAAAAATTAACCCTTCCAGTTCAAAAAACTGGGCCATATTGCAACATTTAACATCATATTCCTTGCATAAGTCAGGAACAGCGGGATGATTGCTATTCCCACTTTTCACTTCATCGGTAACTACAATCCGCCCATCCAATTTGGCTAATGCAACAAGAAATGGATCTGCGTGAAATGGCCGGGGCGCTTTATACCTTGAAACTAACGGATATTTGTTAACGATTACGGAAACAATTTTTAGTTGATCTTGGTTAATAGGAATAACACAGGCTCTATATCTCTTGAACCAAGCAACTAAATCATCCTTACCAACGCCAAGCTCTTTTTCGACTTCTTCGGGTACAACAATATCATGCGCATCCATCAGGTTGCCGATATGATCCCATACGCCCGGAAATGACTTAATCCTATAATGCCTGCGCCAGCTATTAGCTAAAGCGCAAGTATCAAAACAGTACCTCATTTTAGTCTTTTCTGAATTCATATGCCATTAAAGGTTTGCCTCAACATCTGCTATGTGCCGAGAAGTAGTCCCCAAGAAATCTGCAACATCGACCAAAGTAATTCTATTTTCGTAAAAACTATTCAAAACTAAAGAAGTAAACGCTTTTCCGTTCTTACTGATAATTTTTCTGAATTGGGGGATAATTACCTTTTTTTTGTTGATTTTCTTATATTCTTCAAAGCTCTCCATTAAATCTTTTCTTTTCTTTTCATATTGATCATTTCTTAAAATACCTACTTGGACAAACCGCCTATAGATCACTTCTTGGCTCACCTTATAGCAACGCGCGATAGTTTTTACCTTGTTAAAATCCCAACTATCAAACGAAACCTTCTCCAACCCCTTCACTAAATCATTATCAACAAAATCGGATGATGGTATCAAAAAAGAAGCAGCAAACTGATTACAAAATTGTTCAATTTTAATGTACTGATATGAATTTCTTGAAAAATTATCAACATTACAAATCCCCGAGCTATGAAGCAAAATATGACCCACTTCGTGGAACAAAGAAAATATCCTCCTGTTCACATGTTCAGCAGAATTAAGCGTTATTACGTAAGGCTTTTGATCAACAAGACTAAATGCGCTTATATCGGCGTCTGGTAAACTATTTTGCATTATAAATATACCCATGCTTTCAATAGCTGCTTTCCAATTGTTCAAAGCGGCGTTCGAATCCTGCCATTTTTTTTGGTCTTGCATTGATATACCTATCTTTGATCTTAAATAACCCGCAACACGCTCCGCATCATCATCGATAGACACCTTCTTAAAATCATAATTAAAATTACCAATCAAATCATTGGCAACCGATTGCAAATATCTCGCCCGTCGAATAGCCAACATCGTGTCTGGTGAAAATTTGTCTTCTTCTGAATCATAAACAATACGAAAATCTTTCGGAATCACTATATCCTTCGGCGCCTCCTCTAATAAGAAATAAGCAATTGGCATCTTGTAGACACCCGCTATTCTCTTAACTTGCGCAAGAGAAATTGGTTGTTTTACGGATTCAATTGCAATAATAATTTCTTTTTTGATCTTAGTTTTCTTTGCTGCGGTATCCAAATCATAACCCGAGCAAAATCGCGCGAATTTAAGAATATCAGGTTCAATTTCAATTTTGATTTGCTTAGGCATAACAATTCATTATCAATCTTATTTTACAACACTGCGGTAATAAAAGAAGCGCAAAATGCGCCTCCCCTGCCTACGCTAACACCATTCAGCAAAAAATCAAACTACCTTAACGTAATTTATCCCAAATCCAGAAATTTCCAGTCCGTGAGATTCTTGGGATCGTAAGAGTACTTTTTGCTGTCGCTGTAGCGCCAGCTGCTCTTATCCTTTAAGACGATGCCACCGAACAACTTCTTGCCTTTTTTGTTTTCCGCCTCGATATACTTCGCCAAGCCTTCCGCCCGTTCTTTGGCCGTTTGGGCATAGATGCCGCCCTTGGTATCGAATAGGCCAATCCCTCGCGCCGTTGCCACAATAAAATCGACGTAAAACGGCTTGTCAGCGCCCACTTCCGTATAGGGAACCGCAAAATAGGTAGAATCGCTCTTCCCATTCTTAAACCACCATTTTACGGTCTTGGATTTTTCCAGATATTCGATAAACTCCACTTCAACACCACTGTCTTCTTCGATCGGCGAAAGTCCGCTGCCGGTTTTCGTTTTTGAATGATAAGGCTGGATAATCGATTTTTTGTAATCTTTCTTTACGAAATGAAGATTGTAATTGATGATTTTGGGAACATTCCACAATTCATCATTTTTGACCAGCTCGTGTTTGCCGCGGCCTACAATATCCTGGTAAAGCTCTTTGGCCCGGTTGATCACGTCCACAAACGCTTGCCGGTTCTCTTCAGCCAAGACAATGGCTTGAATTTTGGGCCAATCGTCAACACCCATCTTGAATGATTTGTCGAAAAATCGGTAAATCGAGTCATTGATTCTTTTGATCGAACGCAATTCGGGCGCGAACGGCGCCAGATTCTCGCGCGAAAAGTAATCAAAAGCGATCTGCAATTCCACCTCGTTTTTAGGAATATCAAGCGTGCCTTTTTTATCAATGCTTTTTGTCTCTTTATCAACATCAACAATACTGCCGCTGGCAATCATCTTGGTATCAACAATGCTGTGTTTAAGGGAAATCCGCTCCTTGAGTTTCAACTCTCCAGCAGCCCTGAAAAATACCGGCCCGAAATCGGACGACAAGCGCGTTTCTTCACGAAACCGCTTTGAATGATATGAAACAAGATCAATATCTTTGTAATCATTCTGCCGCTTTCCTTCAAAAACGGTAATATATTCCTTGGCAATATCCTCGGCAATACCGATGTCACTAAGACTCGTGAAAACATAGCCAATGTTAAGCCTGGGTTCTTGGTAATGATGCTGTTCGGGCATCCGCATAATACGGCCGATTGTTTGAATGGAAAACACCACGCTTTTCCATTCCCGGAATAAAACCAGAATCGCGGCCCGCGGGCAATCCCAACCCACCGCGATCGCTTGCTTAAAAATCATCACCTGGGCTTCACTCTCGTTTTTTTCGATATTATCAAGATTGATTTTGTTATCTTTGTCGGAAAGATAGATTGCTAAGCGGCCATTTTCTGTTGTGATCCCACGCTTACCCAGCAATGCGATCAACGAATCCTTCTTATCAAAACCGTCATGGGCATCCGGAATTTGAATCAACATCAACGGATTCACCCCGGATCCCTCGGTCTCATACAACTTCGCCAACTCAAGCCTCTTTTTCAATCCAGCCTCGATAACAATCTCATCGGCGGTTTTATCAGCAAGTTTTTTATCAATCTTGAAATTTTCAAATCCGGGATTGATGACGATTTCTTTCTTAATCATTCCCTCCTCTTTGACATCCTTTAGCTCAACTTCAACGCCGCGGAACACCCCCTTAAGCTGCGGCGTCGCCGACACTTCAATCGTCACCTTGGGGCCAATCTCGTCAATTAACTCCTTCGATTTCTCAGTCTCTGCGTTGCGATGGCTCTCATCGATGATCAAGATAATTATCCGACCGTCTTCCTTGGTTCGCGCCACAATGTTTGAGAGATTGTTATCGCGTTCATTCTCCCGGACATAAATATTGCCCTTTTTGTTGATGCTGGCCCAATTCAAAAACAAAATCTCATTCTCGGCAATCTTGCGATCATCAAGATCATCAAAATAAGAACACTTCAGGCCAACACCAAATTGATTGTAGTATTTCTTTAAGCTGTTGCGACTTTGGTCGTGGAGTTTGTTCACCGCCAGCCAAATAAATGAAAACTTCCGGCCATCAATCCGGGAATCAATCAGCCGCTTCAAGAATTCGGCCATCATCAAAGTCTTGCCCGAGCCGGTCGGCGCCTTGAATATGCAGATTTTATTGTCCGCGGACTCCAAAAGATCGTTGACCTCTTGCTTCAACCTTACAACGGCCTTTTCCTGATAATTCTTGAATTCGATCCACATAAAATTACTACATATATTCGTTACCATTTTTCTTACTAAACTGAGATTGTATCCGCGCATTATGGACGGCCTCTTCTTCTTTGGTCATTGCATCAATATGCACACCAAATTTAATGCGGCTCACTGTAGAATTTTTATTCTCCTTGCTTATATCTCCGCCGCCTTCAATCAATTGCAAAACTCTGATACCAGCCTTACCGCTCGCAGAATCTCTCTCTTCAACAGCAACTGCTATATCGAATTCAACCGTCCTTTGATCTTTCGTATCTGAAAATGAAATATCCCTGTGGGTTTCTTTACGCGCCCCATCAACAGCCTTATCGATATCAACTAAAACATTTTTTACAAATTCTTGAATGTCCATATCTTTATTTGAAAATCTCCCGATAAACCTTCAATATCACTTCGGGAATCGCGCAAAGAGTCACCCTGCCCTTAACATCCGCAAACTGCTTCTCGTGAGGATCATCGCCAAGTGAAAACACATAGGTATTGAAATGACCTTTGATTTTTTTTATGGATTTCTTAAAGTCGTCGATCGCTTCTTCGTAAAAAACAATGCCAAGATATTTGTCGCTATTCTTAAAAATCTTAAAATCGTTTTCATCTTGGATCAGTTCAAAGGCATTTTCTTTAATACAAAGCATCTCGGTTGATTCGCTCACCAATTTACGCTTGTTTCGATCGGTTGGCTCGGCTTCGACGAAATCGCAAGTATAGTATTTGAGATTTCCACCCAAACCAGCGATATCCTCACCTTTTATGTTCTTATAACCCTTGATAACTTTCTTCAACCGCGGATAGCAAACGTCACTACAGATCTTGTGTTTTATTTTATCCCCGTTGCCGTCCAGCTCCTCATTGTTCGTACAAAGGATAAACTGCCTATTACCGCCATCATCTTTATTAGCTTCAAGGACCGCTTGTCCGGTAGTTCCAGACCCAGCGAAAAAATCCAACACTATCGCATTATGATTTTTATTAAGTTTAATTATCTGTTGGACTAAACGCACTGGCTTAGGTGTATCAAAAGTAGCTTCTCCATTAAAAAAATCTTTGAGCTCCTGAGCAGCCTCTCTTGTTGTTCCTACTTCTTTTCCAAACCATATTGTTTCCGCAGCGCGACCCTCAAGATTTTCTAAGTAAATTTTATGGACAATTTTGGATTCATCTTTACTAAAAATTATCTCCCCGGTTTTTATTTTTTCCGCGATAGTTTCTTTACTCCAACGCCATCCTTTTTTCGGAGGTTTTATAACCTTACCTGAAGGCGTCTTTATCTCAAAAATCAAATTTGGGCGATAGAGAGCATTCCTTACATCACCAGATCTCCACATTCCCCTTGGATCATTATCGGGATTTGAGTAGTTTTTATTATGTTCAGCTGTTCTTTCTAACGCATTCAGTTGAAACAGGGACGACTTTTGGTAACAAAGAATATAGTTATGATGAACCGAAAATTTATCCGTGTATCCCTTTGGTTGAACGCTGTGTTGCCAAATGATTGTTGATAAAAAATTTTCTGGCCCAAAAATCTCATCGCAGAGCATTTTCAATGGCGCCTGTTCATTATCGTCAATGCTTACAAAAATCACGCCGCTTAATTTCAAAAGAGTCTTAGCAAGTTTTAATCGTTTCTCCATAAAAGATAACCATTTGCTATGCCGAAATGGATCTTCTATGTCAACTATTTTATCATTGTAGGAAAAATCTTTATGGCCAGTATTATAAGGCGGATCGATATAAATAAGATCAATTGCTTCGCGATGGGTAAAATTCAAAACTGCAAGCGAATGATAATTATCTCCTTCAATCAATAAATTAACCGGTTTGGATTTATCAGTCTCAATCGCCTTGCCTTTTGATTCTTTCAAAACCGGAAAAGGCTTCCCGGCCATTTCGTTGGGAAACATCTCGTTTGGAGTGCGAGCGTCCGGATTGATCAAAATATCAATTTTTTCCTCGGGTAAATCCCTATGCCAAACCAAACCGTATTTCGTTTCCTTAATGCGGCGAAGCTCTTTTATGAGCTCCTCTTTTGACCAGTCATCGTAATTTATTTTTTTTGCCATATCCGTCAAAAAAATCCCCCCAAAGACTACCTTGGCAGTATTATCTAATTTACCTCTTTTAGGCCACTTTTTCAATTGAAACAGCTTAAACAATTTTTTGGGGCTGGATAACCCGAGCCTACCAACACTTGAGGCCGCTTGTGCCACTTTAAGCCATTGTTAAAGGGAAGTGGCAACGTTCCCCGACCGACAAGAGTTTGGGCCGCTTGCCCGGCTTTCTCCGCCAAATACCAATATACCCGGTAAAACAAAAACCGGCCCCTTATCCCGGGCCGGCTTTATATTTAGCTTAACCGACTGACATAATCTCGTTATCCCAGATGCTGATGATCGTTAAAGGCTTCAATACTCCAACCTGTGGCGGTTTTCTTGCAATAAGTAAGGCCGGTATTGCGCAGCCGAAACTTGTTGGCAAACGCATAAAGCGCCGCCGGCTTGATAAGATCGCCCAAAGCCATTGTCAGCACCAGCATTTTGATGAAATTGCCGTGGGAAACCACCAAGATATTCTTTTGCGGCAAAGCCGACAAGTATTCCAAAGCCTGCCTGGCCCGTGCCTTATACTCAAGAAAATTCTCTTCATCGGAATAATGCCAGCTTATGTCATCCTGGTAAAGATTGCATTCTTTCCTGATTTGAGCGGCCAGGGAAGATTCAAGCGCCTCGCCGATCATTACCGAAGGCAACCGATGCTCTATCAACAATTCCGAATAAATTATCTCCTTGTTGACCGCCGCCTTTATTGTTTCCGCGGTTTGGGATGCCCGCTTCATCGGGCTGGCGTGGATTATATCAATCGGCAAAGCTTTGGCTCGCCGGGCAATCATTTCCGCCTGCTTCAAGCCGATGGCCGAAAGCGGCTCATAATCATTCTGGCCCAAGCCCAATTCATTGCATTTTGTTTGTCCGTGACGGACGAAAAATATATTCATAAGTTTTTTTTAATTTTAAGATCAGCAAATTCCGAAACGCTATTTCTGTCAAATACAAGTAGAAATGTCCGCCTTGAAATTTAAGTAGAAATGTCATACTTGACTTTTGTAGAATTAGTGTTTTTATTTTTTGAAAAATTTCTCAACAATTAATTTTGGTGATTTCGGC
>Ga0123335_1007296_pt1 | contig 12415 bp, 7 predicted proteins | sample BiotimSIPDNA_2_FD_89707 | JGI IMG/M metagenome (GOLD analysis project Ga0123335, IMG submission 89707) | Anaerobic biogas reactor microbial communites from Washington, USA - Biogas_R2 time_0 SIP DNA | ecosystem: Engineered > Bioreactor > Anaerobic > Unclassified | place: Washington, USA... | reverse complement strand
TTTTGTCAGCAGGTATCTGCCCGATTCAACCCTGACCTATGTAAATGATGCTTACTGTAAATTTTTTGGAAAAAAAAGAGAAGAACTTATTGGTCAAAGTTATCTGTTCATGATTGCCCCCGAATACAGGGACAATGTATTTAAAGAGAATAAAAAACTAGCGTCAAAAGGCGGATCAGTGGTTGGAGAGTATCTGAATTATCGTTCTGATGGCAAACCCTGCTGGATACAATGGGCCGTTCAATGTATCTGTGACAGTAACGGAGATGTCAGGGAATTACAGGCTGTAGGCCGTGATCTTACCGAGCGTAAACAAATTGAAGAAAACCTGCGCAATAGTGAGGAGAACTTCAGACAACTGGCTGAAAGATTACCCAGTGCAATATACATTCTGCAGAATGATGTTTTTGTATACTTAAACCAGGCCTGTAAAAAATACCTCGGAAAAGGTATTGACAGAATAGCTGGAAAACCTATCGCTCCCAATAAATTAATACCTAAAGATTTTCTTGACCTGGTTCGAAAAAATAACATTGCTCAGTTAAAAGAAAAAGATGTGCCACCTTTCGAAAGTATCATTAGTGATCAGGAAGGAAATAAAGTAAATGTGCTTCAGAGTACCATAATCCTGAATTACCATCACCAACCTGCCATACTGGGAAAAATTACTGACATCACCGAACAGAAGAAACTGGAATCAGCCATCAGAGAAAGTGAGAAAAGGTTCAGGAGTATGATCGAAAACAGTACGGAAGGAATCTCTCTGTTGAATTCCAGGGGTGAGACCATCTATGTAACTCCTTCGATACAGAAACTTACAGGTTATGAATCTGAATACCTGACAGGCAAATCGGCATTAAACAATATCCATCCGGAAGACAGGGATATGATAAAAAAATTGTTATCCGGTCTGATGAAAAATGAAGGCAGTATGGTAAGCGCTACTTTCAGGTCTATAAAAAAAGATGGTACCATATGGTGGACAGAGGGAACAGCTGTAAACAGGTTACACGATCCGGATATTTCAGCCATTATTACCAACTACCGTGATATTACAGCCAGAAAACAAGTTGAAGACAGGTTATGGGTTACACAATTTGGAATCGATCATGCAGATATCGCTATATTCCAACTCGATGATACAGGAAAAATATACTTCGCCAACGAACAGGCCTGCAAAAGTTTAGGATATACCAGGGATGAGATGTACAACTTACATGTATCTGATTTTAATGTTAGCTTGGATTCTGAAAAATGGAAAAAGCATCACTGGAATAAAATTGCCAAAAAGCATCTGAGCATTGAAACCACACACAGAAGAAAAGACGGGTCTACATTCCCGGTTGAAGTCACCATCAATGTTATTGAGTATGAAGATAAGAAACTAACCATTACTTTTGCAAAAGATATCAGCGAGAGAAAAAAAGCAGAAAAAGCGCTCCGTGAACAGTTCCATGAGTATCAGAAGCTAAACAAACAATATGAAGAGAAAAATGCTGAACTTCTTGAGTTGTTATTAAATGTGCAGACTATAAATGAGGAACTCGAAGAAGCCAAAGTAAAAGCAGAAGAGAGTGATAAACTTAAAACTGCCTTTTTAGCAAATATGAGCCACGAGATACGCACTCCCATGAATGGGATCCTGGGCTTCACTGAACTCTTGAAGTCACCTGAAATTTCGGGTACAGAGCAATCAAAGTATCTGGATATTATCCAACAAAGTGGTGAGCGGATGTTGAAAATTATCAACGATCTGGTGGATATTTCAAAGATTGAAGCCGGACAGGTTGATATGAACCTTGCACCGATATCAGTAAATAAAATTTTCGACTCACTTTATGAATTCTTTCTGCCTGAAGCTGAGAAGATCAATCTGATCCTGACATTATTTAAAGAGAGCCTTGATGATAATTGCGTCATTGAAGCCGATGAGGTCAAACTTACCCAGGTGATTTCAAATCTCATTAAAAATGCCCTTAAATACACTCATAAAGGTGAAATCCAGATTGGATACAAGATAATTAAGGATGAGATCATTATACATGTTAAAGATACCGGTATAGGGATCAGCAAAGAACAGCAGGAGAAGATCTTTGAACGCTTTGTACAGGGCGACCCGGCGCCGGGAGGTGCCGTTGAAGGTTCCGGTCTGGGATTAGCTATATCAAAAGCGTATATTGAACTGATGAAAGGTAAAATCTGGTTTGAATCGGAATATGGAAATGGTTCCGTTTTTTATATCTCACTCCCATTTAATAAAGGATCAGTGCGGCCTATGAATAAAGAAGCTAATAAATCAAAACCGGAAGAATTGACAGTCCCGCAATACACCATTTTGATTGCTGAAGATGATAATACGAGTTATTATTTTCTGGAGGAGGTCCTCAAGAAGCAAAACTTCAGACTGATTAGGGTAACTAACGGTAAAAAAGCCGTTGAATTGATAACTACAATGCCAGATATAAGAATGGTGCTGATGGATGTGAAAATGCCTGAAATGAATGGTCTTGAAGCTACAAAACTTATCAAGGCGATGAAGCCGGATACTCCGGTTATCATTCAAACAGCTTATGCCTCAGGTAATGACAAAAAGCAGGCTGTTGATGCCGGATGTGATGATTTTATAGTGAAACCGATTAACAGGGAAATGCTTTTACAGATAATTAAAAAACACATCAAAAAAAGCAATGCAGAAGTCAATCGAAATTAGTTAAGAGTATGATCTTCTCGTTTTCTCAATTCCGTCAATTTTGTTCATTTCCTCTTCAGTAAGTGCAAAATCAAATATATCAGCATTTGAGATTATCCTCTCTTTCTTTGACGATTTAGGGATGGTAATGACTCCTTTCTGAAGGTCCCAGCGCAAGGTTATCTGAACAGCTGTTTTCCCGTATTTCCGTGCTATTTCAGAGATAACAGACAATCTGCCTACACTACCTCTCATGATGGGCGTATAAGCCTGTGCCTGGATATTATTCTGAGCACAATAATCAATCAGATCCTGCCTAATGAGGAATGGGTTGAACTCAAACTGGTTTACCATGGGCACCACTTTTAGATCGCGCAGGTGATGGATGTGAAAGTTACTTACTCCTATTGCCCTGATAAGTTTACGATTATATAATTCAAGCATGGCCTCCCAGGTATCAACATATTTCCTGCCAACAGGCCAGTGTATGAGATACAGATCGATATATTCTGTCTGAAGCTTATCTCGGCTCCTGTGAAAGGCATCATGTGTTTCCTGATAACCCTGTTCATGGTTGTTAACTTTGGTAGTAATGAAAACCTCTTCCCTGCTGAGCCCGCTTGTTTTAACAGCCACACCTACACTTTCCTCATTCATATACATCGAAGCCGTGTCTATAAGCCTGTAACCGGCTTCTAACGCCCAATGTACTGCATCGATAGTCTCTTTTCCATTATCCATATCGTATACACCAAGACCGAAATACGGCATTCCGACTCCATTTGAAAGCGTCACCTTGCCACCGATATCAGTTATCCTTATCATTGAAATACTACAGGATCAATGTAACAAACAGGTTTTATTCAGGTTCAATTGATACTGCCAAAGATATCTTAACTTTATATCAAATAAAACCAGATGTAACGATGCAGAGCGACTACCTTTTAAGACAACTTGAACAAATGATGCAGGCCCTGGTAAGCCTCATCAGAAAACTCACCGGGATGAAAGATCCGAATGAAGAAGAGGTCAGAACGACAACTGATGCAATCCTTAAAGAACAACTAAATCTGACTCTTTCGGACGTTTTAAAGATTCAAAATGAAGATATCGCTGACAATATCATTGCACTTCATAAACTAAATGCTCAAAATGCAGAACTTCTTGCCGATATCCTTGTCATCAATGCGAAAGTTGAGAAGAACTCCGAAACAAGTATAGGTCTGCTCCGGAGGGCATTAAATCTGTACGAATGGTCCGACAAAAAAGGAAATACTTATTCCTCCGGACGCATCCAAAAAATAGATGAAATTAAAACTACACTGAAAACCTGGTAGTCAATAGAGACAAACACTAAACTCCGCAATTAGTTTCATCGCCATACTCTCTCTCATGCTCAGGCCCCTGCACCTGTCAAATCCCCGCAACCATAACACCTCACTAACCAAGCATCCAGCCCCCGGTTCCTATATCCTGGTCCCAAGTTCCCTCACCGCTTCTCCAAGTCTCCTTATACCTTCATCAATCGTTTCCTCATCTGAACATGAGAAATTGAGGCGCAGCGTAGGATAGCTTGCCCTTTTAACAGTGTAAAACGGATCTCCGGGAACAAATGCCACCTGCTTTTGTATTGCTATATTGAATAATTCCAGCGACGAAAAATTCCTGGGAAGTTCCATCCACAGAAACATACCTCCTTTCGGATGGGTATATTTCACATCAGACGGGAAATAGGCTTTAATCGCTTCAACCATAGCATCGCGCTGTCTGCCATAGACACTGATAATTTTCCTGATATGTGCATCATTATCAAAATCTGAAAGATATTGCCAGGTAAGCATCTGCGTGAAAACATTCGTATGCAGGTCGGCAGCCTGTTTGGCGATGATCAGTTTATTCATTAGCTTGTCAGGTGCAACGATCCATCCCAGCCGGAATCCCGGGACGGTTGTTTTTGAAAATGTTCCCAGTAAAATGGTCCGCTCAGGCAGGTATGCATAAAAACTTTCTGATATTTTATCCTCGAAGCACAAGTCAATGTAAGGATTATCCTCAACAATATAGCAGTTTTTCTTTGCCATGATCTGAACTACACTCTTCCGGGTTTCAGGTGAATATGTAATACCTGAAGGATTCTGAAATACAGGTACCGTATACATCATCTTGGGCCCGGGACCTGTAACTATCTCTTCAAGAATATTGCAATCGATTCCGTCGTCGCGCAGCGGCACAGGTCTGAAAACAGGCCTGAAAAGTGATAAAGCCTGTATAGCCCCCAGATAACCGGGTTCCTCAATAACTACCTCGTCACCCTGATTGATGAGTACTTTACCCAGGAGGTCCAGCCCCTGCTGTGATCCTGAGGTGATCAGGATATTTTCGGTATCCACCTTCAGATGATGTTTGTTCAGGTAATAATTGCTGATCGTTTGCCGGAGTGGCAGGTAGCCCTCTGAATTGCTGTATTGAAGGGCATCCCTTCCCATTGTATCGAAAACCTTAATGGCCGACTGTTTTAGCTCTTCAACAGGAAACAATGTCCTGTTGGGCAATCCCCCGGCAAATGAGATGATATCGGGACTGATGGCGACTTTCAATATTTCACGGATGAAGGAACGGGGCACATCGGCAATCCTGTCTGAAAACATCATCTCAGTCTGCAATTCGTTAAAGCCCGAAGTAAGTAAATCTTTCATGGTTATCTGTTTAAAAGGTTAAAAATGAAAAAACCCCCGCAGATCGCTCCGCAGGGGTTTACAATTATTTTGTTTTATGAATAATGCTATCTTCCTGCGGTGAAAAACCGGAAAATTACGATCACTGCAATAGCGATTGCAGCCGCTGAAAGTATCGCATTATTTCCTTTAAGGTTATTCATCCGCATGAGTTGTTGATGCAAATGTATGTAAAATTGCCTGCCGATGGATCAAACAAATACATTTTGCTATTATTTTTGAATCAATTCATATCATCTATACCCGGAAATCCTGCTATTTTTGTTAGCACTTACACACTATAACACCGTTAGCATGTCAAAAAGGTTTATCCTTTCAATTGTTCTCCTGTCATCGGGTTTACAGCTGATAATTTGTAACGACAGTATTCCCCTGTTTCGTTCTTATACTGCAACAAGAACAGACAAAATTCCAAGGATTGACGGAGTGCTTAAAGATTCCTGCTGGCAGGAGGGATTGTGGGCTTCCGATTTCATTCAGCAGCAACCATTCGAAGGTAAACCAGCAAGTTACCCTACTGAGATCAAGATACTTTATAATTCATCATACCTTTTTATAGCCGTTCGCTGTCACGATGGTGAACCTCAAAAGATCAGACGTATCCTCGGGGCCCGCGATGTTTTCATGGGCGATGTAACGGGCATTGCCCTTGACAGTTACAACGATGACAAAACTGCGTTCGAATTTAACATCACAGCTGCCGGTCAGAAGATAGACCTGAAACATAAAGGCAATTTTGAATTTGACCAAAACTGGAATGCCGTATGGGATGGTAAAACTGGTCTTGAAGATTCCGCATGGACAGCAGAATTTCGGATACCTTTCAGTCAGCTCAGGTATGCCAATCTTGAAGAGCACACCTGGGGAATGCACTTTTGGAGATGGATAGACAGGAAATATGAGGAAAGTCAGTGGAAACTCATCCCTGTTAATGCTCCAGCGATGGTTTATCTTTTCGGCGATCTCAACGGAATCAGTAACATCCGGTCTTCGCGCCAGATAGAACTGTTACCGTACGGGCTCATCAAATATGCACCCGTGCAGCAGGCCTACAGAAATCCGTTTGGCAACACCCGTGTTCTCTATCCAAGTATTGGTTTCGATGCCAAGCTGGGGTTATCTTCCAATTTTACCATTGATGCGACCATAAACCCCGATTTTGGCCAGGTGGAGGCTGACCCGTCGGTGCTTAACCTGACAGCCTTTGAAACTTTCTACGAAGAGAAACGGCCTTTCTTTTTGGAAGGTAATGAGATCTTCGATTTCAACCTCGATGATGACAGGGTTTTCTATTCCAGAAGGATTGGACAGGCTCCGGCGTTTGTCCCTGATATAGGTCCTGAGAATTACAGGAATATCCCTGAAAACTCGACCATTCTGGGTGCAGCAAAAATATCAGGAAAAACATCCGGAGGGTTGTCTGTTGGAATAATCGAAAGTATTACTGCCGGTGAATATGGGTCCATTCATACCCCTGCAGGACGGATTATAGATACGCTGGTCCATCCGCTGACAAATTTTTCAGTTATCAGGGTGATACAGGAGAAAAACAGTGCAAACACTATTTTTGGTGGAATATTTACCACAAGCAAAAAATTTACTTCTGAAAGCAGGATATTGTCAGCTGCTAACGATGAAGCCTACACCGGCGGTCTCGATTTTGAACAATACTTCGATAATAAAAACTGGTTCATCAGTGGCAAAGCCATGATGTCATACCTTTCGGGAAGTAAGGAAGCAATACGGAACATCCAGTCATCGCCTGTACATCTCTACCAGAGGCCGGAAGCTGACTATCTGGATTTTGATACAACAGCAACTTCCATTATGGGCACAGGAGGACACCTAACCGGGGGGAAGAAGGGCGGAAAATGGCGATTGCAGGAAAAAATTAAATGGCGTTCACCGGGCTTTGACCTTAACGATATAGGCTATCTGAGGCAGGCAGATATCATCGGTCAGGTTACAGAGATCAGTTATCTTGAAAATAAGCCAAGGAAATACAGCCGGAATTACAGTGTATCTTTCAGCCAGTCAGCGTCAACCTCTTTCGGCGGTGAACTTGTTAATGCCGGTACCAGTATCAATCTGGAGAATACATTTAACAATTTATGGTACTTTCAATTCAACTGGAATTATAATTTTCCATGGCTCGAAACACGCGAACTGAGAGGGGGCCCGGGCCTGTGGATGAATGCACGGCAGGAATTTGCATCGCACATTGCCAGCAATGCTACCAAGAACTTTGCCTTTTCTGCATGCATACATTATCAGCGATATAGTCATGAAGATTCAAGGCAACTATTCGGACACCTTGATTTTACCTGGCTTCCCGTAAGGCGTTTCAAGCTTGTCCCCTATGTGTACTTTTCCGATTTTATCAATGAGTATCAATATATCGGCACTTTCGGTCCTGATTACCTGATGGGAAGAATGAAACAAAAAACACTGGAATTTACCTTCAGGGCAGAATTTTTTATCACCCCCGAAATATCACTTCAATATTATGGCAGTCCCTACTTTTCAGTCGGCCGTATTTCCAGATTTTATTATGTCAGTCAGGCCGGTGCAAAAAATACCTCTGAAAGATTTACGACCATACCGGATGATGAAATCATGGCACTCCCTGACAATCAGTTTAATATACCATCTTCTGAACCAGGCATTTATCATACATTAACTAATCCTGATTTTTCATTTGCCCAGTTCCGCTCCAATTTTGTTTTCCGATGGGAATATAAGCTTGGATCGATGGTTTATTTTGTATGGTCGAACAACAGAAATTTCAGTGACAATATACCCGTTCCTGTTTTATCAGACAGTTTTGAACACCTGACAGGAACTGTCGGAAAAAACATTTTTCTTATTAAATTTAATTATTGGTTCTCAATTTAAAATTTATGTATAAGTACTTCATTTCATGTCTCATTTTGCTCACCACCCTATTCGCAAAATCCCAGGTCATTACAGTCAATCAGATAGGGTATTTTCCGGATCAGAAAAAATACGCCATCGTGCATAGCGACGAGCCTGTGGAATTTTCAGTTCTCGAAGCAGAAACAGGAAAGATAGTTTTCTCGGCTAAAACCAGCTTGCCTGCCTTATGGGAGCATGCCGGGATGAAGGTTTGTATGGCTGATTTTTCAAAATTAAAGACGCCGGGTAATTACTATATTAAACTGTCGGACAATGAACAGTCATATAACTTCTCCATCAGGAAAAACCTTTATGGTGATCTTTCCAGGGAAGCCCTGCGGTTTTTTTATCTTTCAAGGATGAGCAGGCCTCTTCCGGAAGCCTATGCAGGCAAATATGCCAGGGATGCCGGACATGCAGATACATCAGTGATCATTCACGAATCTGCATCTTCACCGGAAAGGCCTGCCGGGTCCACGATCTCTTCGCCTGGCGGTTGGTATGATGCAGGAGATTATAATAAATACATAGTTAATTCAGGAATCTCGACTTACAGTCTGTTTGCTGTAGCGGAGCATTTTCATGGTTACGCGTCGTCGCTGAAACTCAATATTCCTGAGAGCAGTAACGGTGTCCCCGATGTGATCGACGAAGCTGTCTATAATCTCAGATGGATGCTTACCATGCAGGACCCTAATGATGGCGGCGTTTATCACAAATGTACCCACCTGTTTTTTGAAGGAATGGTTACACCCCGGGAAGCTGCAGCAAATGAGAGGTATGTCGTGATGAAATCAACCTCTGCTGCATTAAATCTTGCAGCAGTGGCAGCACAGGCTGGCAGACTGTTAAAAAATTACCCTCTATCCTACGGAGGACTTGCAGATTCCTGTATCAGGGCAGCAGAATGGGCTTACAGATGGGCTGAAGATCATCCGGAAGTTTACTATGTTCAGCCCCCTGATGTCCATACAGGCTCCTATGGCGACAATGATGTTTCGGATGAGTTTTGCTGGGCAGCTGTTGAATTGTATATAACTACAGGAAATTCAGAATATCTCGATAAATCAAAGTACACCGAAATAACTGCGACCATCCCGGGATGGAGGAGTGTTTCGGCATTAGGAATGATTTCGCTGATCATGAATGAAAAGACTTTGCCGGTTAAAATTGATAAGGATTTTATTGAAAACAACCTTGTCTCGATGGCCGATACCATCGCAAAATCTTATAATTCGTCAGTTTATAAAGTTCCGGCAACAGCTTTTTACTGGGGCAGTAATAGTGGAGTGGCCAACAGCGCCCTCATCTGCCTTCATGCATATATGATCACAGGGAAGAAAAAATATCTCGAAGTGGTAATTGCAGCGATGGACTACCTGTTGGGAAGAAATCCAACCCGATACAGTTTTGTCACGGGGTTCGGGAGCAAGCCGCCCATGCACGTCCACGACAGAAAATCAGAGTCTGACGGAGTGCCGGAACCCATTCCCGGTATGCTCGTCGGAGGTCCCAATCCCGGACAAACCAGAGATTGCGGCACAGAAAAGTATCCGTCAACATTCCCTGCCCTCAGCTATCTCGATGAAATGTGCAGTTTTTCAACCAATGAAATAGCTATCAACTGGAACGCAGCGCTGGTGTATGTGGTATGCGGGCTGGAAGCGTTGGAGAAGTAGTTTAGTAGCCAGAAGTCAGAAGCCATTAGTAAACAACCAGTTTACAGTTGATAGTTGGCAAAATGACTAAGGGCAAAAAGCTGGCACTTGGCACAATCCTGCTTTCTGTCTTTTGAATTCTGGCTTCTGGCTTCTGACTACTTGCATTACCCTCCATTCAAATGAGAATACATTAGGAGCATTCAACCTTCCACCAAGCATATGACACCAAGTTCCAAGAACCATCATTAATACCTTTCAAACCTCCTTTACCCATCAAATAACCCTTCTTCAATTCACTAATTTCAAAATAAATCTTACTTTTATGCCCGTTCGCTAAACCTTCTTTAAGGGTAAAGGGGCACTTATGGTTACTTTATAGAATAGAAACTAATCACTAACAAATTCACCATGGACAATCAAAAATTTGGCAAACTATCCTTTGGCGAGAAATTTGGCTATTCACTGGGCGATACTGCTGCTAATCTGGCATGGAGACCATTAATGGCTTATCTCCCTATATTTTATGTAGACACTTTTGGACTATCCAATAAAAGCGTTGCCCTTCTGCTTCTGCTCACCCGAATTTTCGACGGCTTTACAGATATTATCATGGGAACAATTGCTGACAGGACCCAGAGCCGGTGGGGAAAATTCAGGCCTTATCTGCTATGGACAGCATTACCATTCGGTGTGTGCCTGGCCTTAACATGGACTACCCCTGATTTCGGACCATCCGGAAGGCTTATTTGGGCATATATAACTTACAACTTTCTGACACTTGTCTATACGGCAAATAACGTTCCCTACTCATCCCTGACAGGTGTTATGACAGGTAATGTACTTGAAAGGACCAACGTGTCATCGTACAGGTTTTTCGGAGCCTATCTCGGAGGCGGTATTTCCCTGATATTAATCCCGTATCTGGTTGATTATTTTGGCAAAGGTTCGGAAGCAACCGGATATCAGTATACTTTCTATCTTTTATCAGGGATGCTTGTTTTCTTTTCACTCATTGCGTTCTTTTCTACCAGAGAAAGGATTAAACCTCCCAAAGCACAGATTTCCAACCTGAAGGAAGATTTCAAAATACAGCTCAGAAACCGTCCATGGGTTATTATGCTTATTGTTGGTGCACTTTGGGTGGCTTATAATTCAATAAGGCAGGGGTCGGCCCCTTTCTATTTTAAATGGTATATTGGTAATAATAACCTTGTTGCCGGTTTCTTTGGTGCCACGATTGTAGCTTCCATAATCTCCTCTTTTATTGCCACGCCACTTACAAGGTTTTTCGGCAAACGAAAACTTTTCGTACTTGCCATGGTCATCTCCGGTATTTTCACTTGCAGCATCTTTTTTCTGAAATCGACGGACGTTACATTAATGTTTGTTCTGGGTTCACTTGCTGAACTCGCAGCCGGTATCATGCCAATTCTGTATTTCGCAATGCTGGGCGATACGGCTGACTATTCAGAATTTAAAAACAACCGCAGGGCAACAGGTTTAGCATATTCTGCAGGAAGTTTTGCGATGAAATTCGGGGGTGGTATTGCCGGTGCTATCACCATCATTGTTCTCAACATTTTTGATTACGTTGGAAAAGAAGGCTCTGCTACTGAAGTATTAATGCAAAGTGATAAAGCCATTTTTGGTATCCGCCTTATCAACAGCTTTGTACCCGTTGCTTTTATTGTAATTGCAATCCTGGTAATATTGCTTTATCCCCTCTCCACTTCGAAGATGCAGGAAGTAGAAGCTGAACTGAAGTCGAGAAAAGAAAAAGAAGAATAGAATATTTTTAATAATATTAATCAAATGTCAGACAACCTAAAAAGGTGTCTGACATTTTGGTTTTTACATGTTTTGACAAAACTATCAGATACCCCTGAGGTGTCCGACAGTTATAATAAAACCCGGGATAAAAATCCCGGGTTTTTTCTCCTAATCCAACTTAATTAACCCACTTACTCAACCAACCTGAATTTTTTCTCATTCAGATCCGATGAATTACTACCTATGTACACTATAAAATCTCCGGGCTCTAAAACCCATTTAAGTTCTTCATTGTAAAAGCCAAGTTTTTCAACTGGTATTTTAAAACCTACCTGTGTGGCTTCATGCGGCTGAAGTTTAATCTTTTTGAAAGCCTTCAGTTCCTTAACTGGTCTGGTTGTGGAGCCAACCAGGTCCCTTATATACAGTTGGACCACCTCGGTGCCTTCCCTGCTGCCGGTATTTTTTACCACAACAGATGCCAGCAGGGAATCACCGGCCCTCAGGCTTTCACTTATCAATTCGACTTGTCCATATTCGAAAGTTGTGTACGACAAACCATGACCGAAGGGGTAAAGAGGTTTGTAACCTGCATCGAGATAATGGGCAGTATTTCCCAGGGATGTCTGGGGCGCCTTCAGAGG
>Ga0123335_1007292_pt1 | contig 12424 bp, 11 predicted proteins | sample BiotimSIPDNA_2_FD_89707 | JGI IMG/M metagenome (GOLD analysis project Ga0123335, IMG submission 89707) | Anaerobic biogas reactor microbial communites from Washington, USA - Biogas_R2 time_0 SIP DNA | ecosystem: Engineered > Bioreactor > Anaerobic > Unclassified | place: Washington, USA... | reverse complement strand
CTGACCGCCGGCTATCTCCTGCCGCCCAGTATCACCGCGTTTTTTGACCTGCGCCAGGAGGAAGACCGGCAGGTGGCTGTGGTGCGCCTGAAACCAGACTGGCTGATGGTGGTGCCCATCCTCATCCTCACCCTGGCCATCGCCATCCTGGGCGTGTTCCCCGGCTTTATGATCGACGCCTTCAGCCAATTGGCCAACACGCTGTTCTAATCGTCGCAATGAAAGGAAGTCTATGATACTGGTCGCCGCCATCGCGCTGCCCCTGATTGCGGGCGCCCTGCTGCCAGCCTTGAGGCTCAAGCAGGGGGCGCGCCTTGCGTATATGCTGGGCGTGACGCTGGTGACATCCGCCCTGGTAGGCGTTTTGCTGTTCAGCCCGGAGGTGGAAAGGCTTGACCTGATCCGCTTCAACGAGTTTCTGGTGGTGTCCCTGCACCTTGACGGCATGGGCAAGGTGTTCGCGGCGCTGGCGGCCTTCCTGTGGCCCCTGGCCACCCTGTACGCCTCTGAGTATATGCAGCTTCACCGCAATCAGGAATCTTTCTTTGCCTTTTATACCATGAGCTATGGCATCACCCTGGGGGTGGCCATGAGCGCCAACCTGCTCACCCTGTACATCTTCTACGAGATGATGACGCTGTCCACCCTGCCCCTGGTGCTCCACGGCGGCAGCCCCCGCGCCATCTCAGCGGGGCTCAAGTACCTGTATTATTCCCTGGGCGGCGCGGCTTTCGCCTTCATGGGCATGGTGTATGTGCTGTACTTTGGCGGCACCACTGATTTCCAGTGGGGCGGGCTGTTCCAGCATATCGCCAGACCCCACACAGCGCAGCTGCAGCTGGGCTACCTGTTCTGCTTCCTGGGCTTTGGGGTGAAGGCAGCGGTGTTCCCGGTGCATGGCTGGCTGGTGCCCGCTTCGGTGGCCCCCACCCCGGTGACAGCCCTGCTGCACGCGGTGGCCGTGGTCAAGGCAGGCGTTTTCTCGGTGATGCGGGCCACCTACTTCAGCTTCGGCGTGTCCATCCTGGCGGGAAGCTATGCCCAGTATATCCCCCTGGCACTGGCGGCATTCACCATCGTCTACGGCTCCACCATGGCGCTGAAGGAAAAGCACCTCAAACGCAGGCTGGCCTATTCAACCATCGCCAACCTCAGCTATATCCTCTTTGGCGTCTTGCTGATGACCCCAGCGGGGCTCGCAGCGGGGCTGCTGCACATGGTGTTTCACGCGCTGATCAAAATCACGCTGTTCCTGGCCGCGGGCGCCTACATGGAGAAATGCCACTTGGAGAGCATCCAGAACCTCAGGGGCCTGGGCAAAAACATGCCGCTGACCAGCCTGGTGTTTGTGATTGGCGGCCTGGCGCTGACAGGCATTCCCCCGCTGCTGGGCTTTGTGAGCAAGTGGGCGCTGGCGTCCTCCGCCGTGGCCCAGGGGGGCCTTTTGCCCTACCTGGGGTTGGCAGCGCTGATCATCAGCGCCATCCTGACCGGTACTTATATGATGGTGCCTTCTTTCATGCTATATACCGGCAAACGGCCGCCAGGAGCGCCTGAGATCACGCCCATGGGCCTGCCTTTTCAGCTGACGCTGATTGTGCTGGGGCTTAGCCTCCTGGTGTTCAGCTTCTGGAACGGTCCCTTGATTGATTTTCTGACGCGCGCCGCGTCCGGCCTGGCATAAGGGGGGAGCACAGTGAAGAGCATTCCGGTTCTCATGATTGTGCTGCCGCTGCTGGCGGCAGGGCCCTGCTATGTGCTGGCCAGGCGCCGGCTGAGCCTGGGCTATCTGCTGACAGCGGGCATCGCCGCCCTGGTGACAGGGCTTGGCATCTTGCTGGCTGTCAGCGGCACGGTCCAAAGCCTGCGCTTCCCGCGCCTGCTGGGCCTGGGCCTGTCGCTGAAGGCGGACGGCTTCCGCGTGGTCTACGCGCTGGTGGCCGGCTTTATGTGGCTGATGACCTCGCTTTTCACCCCCCAGTACATGGGGCATGGTCACCGGCGGCCCCGCTATCTCATGTACACCCTTTTCACCCTGGGCGCCACCGTGGGGGTGTTCCTGTCTGATGATCTGATCACCACCTTCCTGTTTTTTGAGATCATGAGCTTCACCAGCTACTGCTGGGTGGCCCATGAGCAAACCCCGGGTGCCATGCGGGCCGGGCAGACCTATTTGGCCATCGCCATTCTGGGCGGCATGGCCATGCTGATGGGGCTGATGATGCTGCGCGGGCAGCTGGGCTCCCTGGCTTTTGACCAACTGGCAAGCCTGGGCGAAACCGCGGACAAGTCCGCTCTCTACCTGCCCGGCGCCCTGATCCTGGCAGGCTTTGGCGCCAAGGCGGGCATGTTTCCGCTGCATGTATGGCTGCCCAAAGCGCACCCAGTCGCCCCCGCTCCCGCCTCCGCCCTGCTCTCCGGCATCCTCACCAAGGTGGGCATCTTTGGCATCCTGGTGATTTCCACCCGGCTGTTTTTTGGCAACATCCCCTGGGGCAATTTGCTGCTGGGGCTGGGACTGATCAACATGTTCCTGGGGGCGCTGCTGGCGCTGTTCTCGGTGGATTTGAAGCGCACCCTGGCCTGCTCCTCCATGAGCCAGATTGGTTTTATTCTGGTGGGCATCGGCATGCAGGGGCTGCTGGGTGAGCATAACGCCCTGGCGACTCAGGGCACGGTGCTTCACATGCTCAACCACAGCCTGATTAAGCTATGCCTGTTTATGGCAGCGGGGGTGGTGTATGTCCACCTGCACCAGCTGAACCTGAACAAAATCCGCGGTTTTGGGCGCGGGCGCTACGGCCTGATGGCCTGCTTCCTGGCGGGCGCCGCCTCCATCAGCGGAATTCCGCTCTTCAGCGGCTATGCCTCAAAAACCCTGCTCCATGAGAGTATTGTGGAGTACATCGATCACCTGCAGCACCTGGGGCAAGGTGCCTTTTGGTACCAGGCAACGGAGTGGGTGTTCATCATCTCCGGAGGCATCACCTTCTGCTACATGCTGAAGCTGTTCATCGCCCTCTTTGTTGAAAAGAACAATGAACGGCAGGAAGAGTTTGACCGCATGGGTCCTTCCATGACGCCGCTTTCTGCTGTGGCGCTTGGGGGCTCTGCCTTGGTCATCTTCCTGATTGGCCTGTGGCCGGAGGGCGTGCTGGCGCCGCTGGCCAACCGCATGTTGCCCTTCCTCCATGCCCACGAGCCAGCCCACGCCGTGCATTTCCTGGCCCCCGTCAATGTAATCGGTGCCTTGAAGTCCCTGGCCATCGGCGCTTTGCTGTATGTCACGGTTGTGCGCCGATGGCTGATCCAGCGGGACGAGCAGGGCCAAGCCCTTTATGTCGACCGCTGGCCGGAAAAGCTGGACCTGGAAAACGCGGTGTACCGCCCGCTGGTAGACCTGCTGGTACTTCTGGGCTCCCTGCTTGCCCAGGTGCTCAACACAGACCTTGGAAGCAGGATCCACCGCCCTTTCGTTGACCTCGCCTCACGCCTGGGGGTATTATGCTGTCAGGGGCTTGACCTGCTGATGGACAGGGTGGTTTATCCGCTGCTTTTCAACCTGGCCACCTTCTTTGCCCGCGCTGTGGACTGGCTGGTGGAGGGCTCGGTGTTGTTGATGATGAACACCGTGTTCAGGCGTACTAAGGAAGGGACCCCGCTGGTTCCACCTGTGGGCAACCGTTTTACCTATAGCCTGGGCCGTGTCTTTGACGGCATTTTCTTAAGGGCTCGCCGGCTGTTTCGCAGAGACTCTCCCCACACCCCCAGGTTTATCTATGTGTTTTCCTCCGCATGGAATGGTATTCACGATGTGGGGCGGCGCCTGCAGCGCACCCTTTCCTTCAGCCTGATTCTGTTCGCGCTGGTGTTGGTGATGCTGCTCGCCTTTCTGATGACAAGATAATCAACTTCCAGCATGATTCAAGCCGCTCGGCGCGTTCTGTATTTGGGCGGAGAATAGAAGATGCTCCGCCTGACAACGGAGAAATATGGACACGGTGACGGTGACTTACTGCATGTTCCATGACGAGAAGCAGCATTTCACCACAGAACGCTAAAGCGAGTTCATCACCTTCTGCAATTCCTACAACGATGTTTCCATCGTGGAGCCTGAGGACATGCCCAATCCCAGCAATTTCGCCTTTGGACAGCCCATCAGCATCCTAAACCACCTGGGCGGGGATCCCAATGTGCTGATGATTATCCGCAACGGCATCACATTCTATCGCTTCCCCGCGCCCAAGGATGAATACATCCGTTTCCGGAAGAGCAAGCCGGAGTACAAGACCCGTCTTGAGGCGATGCTCCGGATGATGGACCCCATCGCGCCTGTTTCCATGGTCAGCAAGTAAAACGCCACCCTTACAGGAGTTGTGACAATAGTCCCGAATACTTCCCCCGGAAATCATGAAATTTCCGGCCGCATTTCATTTAATAAGGCACAATAATCGTTAAACAATCAAGGGAAACGGGATAAATCGGGGACAAGGGAAGCAGATCGTTTGGAGGGCTGAGTTGCGCAAGTGAGCGGCACAAAAATCATATCAGCAGCACCAGGTACGCATGGTTTTGATCAGCCTGGATGTGATGGTGCCGGAACATCGCCTGGCTCGTGTCGCTGACCGCGCAGTTGCAAGCACGGACCTGGGCCTGCTGTTCGCGAGGTATCCGGGCAACGGAACAAGCGCATCCAATCTCGCTATGGTGCTGACGGTCATTATTGTGAACTAACGCGGACAAGACATACTCCAGCTGGCGCATCGCGAAGGCGTCACGCGAGGATGTCTGTTTCATGTGGCTGTCGGGAAGCACGCCACTGGATTTCATGACAATCAATCGCTATCGCAGTGCACGCCTGTGCGGTCTGATAGACTGAATATTAAGCAAAGTGCTCAGGCTGCTCGAGCAAGAGCGACACATCACGTTTGCCATCGGACTGGCAACATACCTCCTGATTGTTCGGCGCCTCCTGATGCGCACCTCAAGCGGCGGATAAAGGCGCTATGTCAATCGGCAGCCCGCCTGGACAGACCTGGAATACAGGTTATACAGGCCCCTTACAGGATTTCTGGCCGCAGCCGGAACGCTGGCTGCCAGGCTCCTGGAAGATGCCCTGGAATTCGTCCTCTTCCGCCTGGTGCTGCGCGCCTATTCCTTTGTGGCGGCGCTTTTTGGCGGCCGTGCGGGGAAGCACACCCGTCATCGGCTTAACCGGCTGGCAAATGACCCCGTCCAGTCCCCCCGGGAAATGATTGGGGAAGCGGTGCTCTCCGGCCAGGCGGAATCCGCGCCCATGCAGGAAGCGGATGATGAATCCGCTGTCATCGGCCACACCAGCCCGGATATCCCCGGCCCAGCCCGGGAACCCGGGAGGCAGTCAAACCCCATCCTTGCCCTCTCGGTCATCGTGGTGGTGGCCTTGATGGTGGCCGGGCTCAATATGCTTTTATCCAGGTAAATTAGCGTTTAATCTCCGGCAGGCTTGCTGCGGCGATGGCTTGGCCTACGCGCCGCCCGGCCTCATCGGGAAGGGTAATTTGAAAGGTGCCCGAAAGCCCAGGGAACTCGTGAAGGAGGGTTTCCCTGGCTTTTTCCAAAATTATTTGACCGCCCTGGCCGCTGGTGACCCTGCCCAGAATCAGCACCTGGCCGATGTCATAGAAGAGCAAATACCAAGCCAGGGCATAGGCGAGGTAGACCCCTATGGTCTCAAAAATCTGGGTGGCACCCGGGTGTCCCCGTTCCAGTTCACGCTGCACTTGTTTCAGTTTGCCCGCCGGGGACAGGCCCTCATCAAGGGCAATCCCGGCCGCCGGCGCGAGTTTGATCACCGCGTCCTGGGAAAAATACTTCACCCCGCAGCCGATATCCCCGGACCATTCGTCACGTGCCGCATCGCCATTCAAATCCACCGGCACAAAAGCCAGCTCATTGAGCCAGCCCATGATGCGCATATTGTCATCCACATACCCCCCGGCCTGGCTGGTGCCCATGGCCAGGCCAAGCACTCTGCCTTTACCCAGCCCCATGGCGCCCGCCAGTGCGGTGACATCGCCGTCATTGGCAACCGTCAGGGGCACCGGGCCGATTTCCCGGGCCGCATTGATATAGATGTCGCGCACCTTTTCCCTGTGGAGGCCCTCTGGCACCTTGAGAAACAGGGAAGCGTTCCTCACCCTGTTATCAATGAAGATACCCGCGCTGGAAACCCCGATGGCGTCCACCCGGGGCAAGCGGCTGGCAGCAGCCCTGAAAGCGGAGAGGATTTCCCGATAGTGGTAGCCAGGGTCTTCAGTCACCTTGGGAAACCAGATCACTTCTTCTGAAAAAACAGTTTTCCCATCCATGACTGCGCTTACCTTCCGGTCGCTGCCACCGGCGTCAAAACCGATGCGGCAGCCATCCAGGTGCCAGCCGATGGCGCTGGAGACCTCCTGGCACAGGGGGATAGCGTCCGGATCAGGCACATATTCCACAGCAAAAGGCCGCTCAAATACATTCCCCATAAACCTGGCATCAAAAGCCCGGCTGCCTCCGGGCTGATAGGCAGCCAGGAGGTGCTCATGGATGGCCGGGGAACCCGATACCTGGATCAGATACCCGCCCCGTATCCACAGCAGGCTCTTCACCAACCGGTCCATCATGCTTTTGTTGCGCGCGTCCTCCATCCCATCAGGGAAAACCCTGGCCTCAAAAGCAGAGCTTTGTGCTTCGCCCCGTACGATACGCACCACAAAACGCACGCCGCCCCCTCTTGCATCAACATCCCTGCAATATGTGCGCCAGGCCAGAGAGACAGGGTCAAAACCAGGATCCAGCGGCGTGATCACCCTATTGGCCATGTGCTCCCACCTCCCCGAATTTCAGTTGTCCGCGCACAAAGCAGGCATGGGCGCGCATGCCGTTGTCAAACAGCGCGATATCCGCATCGTTTCCAACCTCAAGGGAGCCCTTGGCCTTCTCACCGATGGCTTTGGCCGCGTTTCCGGAAGCATAAACGATGGCTTCATGGAGCGGGATACCCGTGTGGGCGCTGAAGTTGAGCACTGCCTGGTTCAGCTTCAGCACAGAGCCGGCGATGGTGCCGTCAGCCAACCTGCTTTCAACGCCTGCCACGTGGATGGCCTGGCCGCCCAGGGTGTAGTCCCCGTCCCCCAGGCCGCCTGCCCGGGTGCAGTCGGTAACCAGAACCAGCCTTTCCCCTTTGGCGCGATAAAGCAGGGCGAAAAGCCCTGGGTGCACATGGAAAGTGTCCGCGATCAGCTCGCATACCACATCCCGGGTCAGCGCGGCGCCCACCACACCGGGGTTTCGATGGTGCAGTCCCGTCATGGCGTTAAAGGTGTGGGTGATGTAGGAGGCACCGGCCTCAATGGCCGCCATGGCTTCCTCAAAACTGGCATCCGTATGGCCGATGGAGACAACAATGCTGCTCTGTCCCGCAACGGCCCTGATAAAATCAAACCCGCCCGGCACCTCAGGCGCCATAGTCACAATCCTCACGATGTCCTTGTGCGCAAGCATTCTGCCGGCATCCGGCGGCTGAATATGGCGGCCAGGCTGGGCGCCCTTTCGCCCGGGATTGAGAAAGGGCCCCTCTGCATGCACCCCCAGGATCTCGCTTCCGGGAAACAAGGCTTTCCGGCTCTTCGTCCTGAGATCCCTGGCAACATCAAACGCCCGCTCGATCTCTTCCCATGGCAGGGTCATGGTGGTGGGCAGAAACGCTGTGACGCCGTTTTGAACCAGCCCTTCGGCAATCCGCCTGATTCCCCGGGCACTTCCGTCGGACACATCCTCCCCCAGGTAGCCGTGGATGTGCAGGTCAATCAGCCCCGGGGATACATACAGCCCCCTGGCGTCGACGCTCTTAATACTCCCAGGAGCCGGGCCCGGAACAATGCCCCGCACCTTGTCGTCAAACACCAGGCTGTGTCCCGCAAGGGGACCGTCCGGGGTCAGGATGATGCCGTTTTCGATCGCTTTCATGCCGCCTGCCGCCTTGCTGTCGTTACTATGCCTGCCTATCATAACAGCGGAGCCCCGCGTTTTCAATCAGCGCCTGGAACCACTGCCATGCTGCAACAGCTTTTTCTTGCCCATCGGGAGCGACTATGCTATATTGGGCATGAAAAATGCAAAAACAAAGGAGGGAATCGCTGCATTCCAGGACGGAAAGCTTTTTATGGTCCGCACCCGCTATGTAACACGCTGCTTTTGCATATTTGCTGCATATTCCGACTAAACTGCTCTTTCGCCATTGCGCACGCCCTATTCGACAGGTTATAATCATTCTTAATCTGCAAAGGAGGTCCACATCATGAAAAAGACCCTGGCCCTGTTGCTGGTCCTGATGCTTGCGCTGCCGATTCTGGCCCTTGGAGAAAATTACGCCGGAACCATCACCATTGGCATCTTTGAGCCTGCTTCCGGCGACAACGCCGCAGGCGGCAAGCAGGAAACCCTTGGTATGTACTACGCCAACAGCCTGGTTGGCTCCGTGGAACTGGGTGGCAAGACCTACAAGCTTGAGGTCAGCGAAGTGGATAACCAGACCTCCGCTGACAAGGCACCCGCCGCGGCCCAGACCCTGGTCAGCCGCAATGTCAACGTGGTGCTGGGCACCTACGGCTCCGGTGCTTCCATGGCAGCGGCGCCCATCTTTGAGGCCGCAGGCATCCCCGCCATCGGCGCTTCCTGCACCAACCCGGGCGTCACCCTGGGCTCCCCGCTCTACTGGCGCATCTGTTACACCGATGATTTCCAGGGGGATGTGCTGGCCAACTTCGCCTTCAACAACCTGGACGTCAAGGTGGCCTACACGCTCAATATGCTGGGCGAGGACTATGGCGCCGGCCTGGTCAACTACTTCACCCGCGCTTTTGAGAAGCTGGGCGGCACAGTGGTTGCCGACACCTTCCCGGAAGGTACCAGTGACTTCACCGCTTACCTGCAAAACGCTGTCAACGCGGGCGCGGGCGTCATCTTCTCCCCCAGCTCCACCACCTATGCGTCCCTGATGCTGGGACAGGCCAAATCCATGAACCTGGCGATTCCTTTTGTTGCCGGAGATACCTGGGCATCCTCCGTCATCCTGGAAGCGGTTCAGGGGTCTGAACTGAAAGTTTACTTCTCCGACTTCTTTGATGAGAATGACGAGAACGCCAGCCAGGTCTCCAAGGATTTCGTCACGGGCTTCAAAGCCTGGCTCAACGCCAACCCGCAGAACCTGACCAACAACGGCGGCAATGACATCATCGCGGCGGTCTCAGCCCTGGGCTATGATGCCTACATGACGGCGGTGGAAGCCATCAAAGCGACCGAAAACGGCAGCAAGGACCAGATTGCCGAGGTCCTGCCGTCCGTCTCCTATGACGGGGTGACGGGGATGATCGTCTTTGATGAAAACGGTGATGCCAAGAAAGATATCGCCTACATCAAGATCGCGGATACCCAGTCCCTCAACTACATTTTCGTCACTACCACCAGCATCCAGTAATCAACCTATTGCCAAACAGGGGGCGCTGGCGCCATTGGGGACAGCGCCCCCTTATTGAAAGAAATGGGGGCAAATCTGGGTGAACGGGTTTGAACGTCTTTTCCCTTATATTCTGGCCGGTGTTTCTGTGGGAGGCCAGTACGCGCTGATCGCTATCGGCTATACCATGGTCTACGGTATCCTCAGGCTTATCAACTTCGCCCACGGCGATATTTTCACAGTGGCCGGTTTTTTTATAGTCTATATGAGCGCCACCATGCCGCTGGTTGTATCCATCCCAATGACCATCATCCTGACGGTGTTGCTGGGCTTCGCGGTGGAACGGGTGGCCTATAAGCCCCTGAGGGAAGCCCCGCGTATGTCCATTATGATATCCGCCATTGGCGTGAGTTACCTGCTGCAAAACCTGATGTGGTATGTGACCGGCGGCCTGGCCAAGCAATACCCGGTGATACCCTGGCTGTCAAACTCGGTGACCATCCTTTCCTCCACCACCAAAATTGTCACCATCGTAACGCCGGTTCTCACCGTGACGCTGGTGCTGCTGCTGCTGCAGCTCATCAACCATACCAAGACCGGGATGGCCATGCGCGCCGTGTCCCGGGATTTTGAAACCGCCAAACTCATGGGCATCAAGATAGACCGGGTCATCTCTGTTTCTTTTATCATAGGTTCTTTCCTGGCAGCTGTTGGCTCGCTCCTATACTTCACCAATTACCCAACCGTAACCCCCACGGTTGGCGCTATGCCCGGGCTCAAGGCCTTTGTGGCGGCCGTGTTTGGCGGCATCGGGTCCATTCCAGGGGCGGTGGTGGGGGCCTTTTTGATTGGCATCTCAGAAAACCTGATCAAGGCTTTCGGTTATTCCACCTTTTCAGACGCCTTCACGTTCGCGCTGCTGATCATCATTTTACTGGTCAGGCCCACCGGGCTCTTTGGCGAAAAGACCATCGACAAGGTATAGGAGCGGGATATGAAAACAAAGAAACAAGGCCTGATTATCGGCTTTATCCTGCTGGCGCTGCTGTTTGTGGGCCTGTATATTTTGGAGAACACGCTTTCCTCCTCCACAATGCTGCTCACCATCCTGAAAAAAGGCGTCATTTATGCCCTCATCGCTGTGTCCATGAACCTGCTCAACGGCTTCACCGGGCTTTTCTCCCTGGGGCAGGCGGGATTTATGCTCATTGGCGCCTACACCTACGCCATCCTTACCATCCCCGTGGGCATGCGCAGCATGATCTATCAGTATTATGACGGCGGTATCGTGCAGTTTGCCATGCCTGCCCTCGTCGGCATCCTGTGCGCGGGCCTGCTGGCGGCGTTCTTCGCTTTTCTGGTGGGGTTGCCGGTGCTCAGGCTTAAAAGCGACTACCTGGCCATCGCCACCCTGGGCTTCGCGGAGATTATCCGCGCCATCATCCAGTATGAGGGCCTGGGGCCGCTGACAAATGGCTCAAATCTCCTCAGGCGCTTCCCCACTTTCCAGTCCGTGCTGTATCCCTTCGCCGCTGCAGCCATATGCATTGGGGTGATTGTACTTCTGATCAATTCCACCTATGGCCGCGCTTTCAAGGCCATCCGGGATGATGAAGTGGCGGCTGAGGCCATGGGCATCAACCTCTTCTTTCATAAACAGCTGTCCTTTGTCATGTCCTCTTTTTTCGCAGGGATAGGCGGGGCGCTTCTGGCCATGTACCAGGGCTCCATCCAGGCAGCCACCTTCAAATCCACGATGACCTATGAAATTTTGCTCATCGTGGTCATCGGCGGGATGGGGTCGGTCACCGGTTCGGTCATTGCCAGCTTCCTGTTTGTGGCTTCCAGCGAATGGTGGCTCAGGTTTCTGGACAACGAGATGTTCATCGGCTCTTTCCATATGCCCCTGCTGCGTTCCGGCTTCCGCATGGTGGTGTTCTCGGTGATTATCATGGCGGTGGTGCTGTTTTACCGCCGGGGTATCATGGGAGATAAGGAGTTCAGCCCGACACGTATCAGAAACCGCCTGCTGAACAGAAAGGCGGGCCGGAATGCCTGATAAGATGCTTGAATTAGACGACATCACCATGCAGTTTGGCGGCGTGGTGGCTGTCAACAATCTTTCCATGTTCATTGACGAGGGCGAAATCGTTGCCCTGATTGGCCCCAACGGTGCCGGCAAGACCACAGCCTTCAACTGCGTCACAGGCGTCTATAAGCCCACCAACGGGCAGGTGAAGTACCAGGGCCAGGTCATTGTGTCAAATCACCCTGCCGGAAAAATGAAGGCCCTGTATGCCGGGGAAAACCGGGACAAGTACCCCCAGGTGGTGGACCCCACCCCTGACAAGATCACCCGCATGGGAATCGGCCGCACCTTCCAGAACATCCGGCTTTTCAAGACCCAGACTGTGTTTGAAAATGTATTGATCGCCACCCACCTGCACCGCACCAGCAACCCCTTGTCCGCTGCTTTCCGCATCAACTGGCGGGAGGAGCGGCGCATGCGGGAATTGTCCCTTGAGATGCTTGACTTTGTGGGTCTGGCCGCGATGAAGGACGAGTTGGCCACCTCCCTCCCCTATGGCAAGCAGCGGCGCCTTGAGATCGCCCGGGCCCTTGCCACCAAACCAAAGCTTCTGCTTCTGGATGAGCCGGCCGCTGGTATGAATCCCCAGGAGACGGCGGACCTGGGCCGGTTTATTGTGGAAATCAAGGAGCGCTTTGGCCTGACCATCTTCCTCATCGAACACCACATGGACCTGGTCATGGACATCTCCGAGCGTATCTATGTGATTGACTTCGGCAAGCTTATCGCCCATGGTGAGCCTCACGAAATCCAGGATAACCCCGATGTGATCACAGCCTATCTGGGGGTGGAAGACATATGAGTTTGCTGAAAGTAACCGACCTGAAGGTCTCCTATGGCGGCATCGAGGCCCT
>Ga0123335_1007290_pt1 | contig 12430 bp, 5 predicted proteins | sample BiotimSIPDNA_2_FD_89707 | JGI IMG/M metagenome (GOLD analysis project Ga0123335, IMG submission 89707) | Anaerobic biogas reactor microbial communites from Washington, USA - Biogas_R2 time_0 SIP DNA | ecosystem: Engineered > Bioreactor > Anaerobic > Unclassified | place: Washington, USA... | reverse complement strand
TGCTGTTTGGTGGTACACTTATACGCAGAATAGATAGTCCGATCTGTCCATTACCATTGCCAAACGCAGTGGCCGCCTGGGCAGATGTAAGATCTGCTATCCAACGCGGAAAATTCATACCTCCAAAACCTCTGATGGTTTGTCTCTGTGTATTAATGCTGATGGTTGATGTTTGTGATAAACCAAGGAAAGTTGTCAGCCATATGCCAATAAAACAAAGGCTAAGCTTTAAAAAAAGTCTTTTCATAGGGTAAGTTTTAATTGGTTAATAGTTGATTAAGGTACAGGAGCATCCGCTATTGTTATATACCAATTCAATCAAATACTTTCAATTTTGATGCATAAATTTTTAATGATATCTGACTCATCGTCTCTATAACCAGCTGACCATACGACAAGAATACGACAGGGATGATGGATCGTTTGTTATCTGATTGTATTATAAGAAATCAATCTCCCTAAAGCCTGACCAGCGTTAACAGGAATACGTCATTCTCGCGGATATCCAGGTCCTTTGACCAGGTCCCTGAAGGGCCTATTTTAATATTCTCAGTAATAACCGGGGCACCGCTACTTTCTTTTTTAATTTCCTCAACCTGGTCCCGTGTTAGCTGGTTGGGTTTATTCATGGTCAGGTAGGACGCATAAGCATCGTTCACACGATAGCCGACCTGATATATTTCTGCCCTGTATTTTCCTTTGCGCATTCCGGCAATATCGACCCTCAGCCGGCCTTTCGGTTTAGCGGGCAGATCGCGAATGAAATATTCCTGGTTGTTTACAGAATCAGGATTTGTGAGTGTGAAATCCCAAAACAGCACCTGCAGGCCGCCATCTTTATCTTTACATGCCCATGACATACTGTCGGCATTATGAAGTTCCGTATCACCCATTTTATTCAAAAAGACATAAGAAAAATAAGCAGGTTTTTTAATACCCTGATAATTCAACAGACCGAAACCACCATGGAATGGGGTAAACCGCGGACCCGGTTCTTCGAAAATATCTGTAAATACCCAATATGACATAGAGGTAGCAGCATTGCCCACCTGTTTGATTTTTTGCAGAATATAGGCTGCACTGTGATAGCTGTCGTGAACAGGATCAGCAGGAGTATAGGATGAACTCCATTCGGTGTAATGAAGTTCAAGACCTGGCATGGCAGAGCCTTCGATTTCGTTACGGCTGTTGATAACATCGCTGCTCACGCTCATCAGGTTACTGTCGAGAATGGTACCTGAATTTCCGTATTCATCAAGAAATCCTTGTCGGACACCATAGGTGTGTGTTGTAATAAAATCGAGAGGGATTTTCATGCTGTCGCAGAATGTTATCAGCTCGGCTTCCCAGGCAGCACCTGCTGTTGCAGGTCCACCTACCCTGAAATCGTTGTTAACACTTTTAATTGCTTCTGCAGCATATTTATACAATCTGAAATATTCTTCCTGTGTTCCTGTCCAGAAGAAAGGTACAAGATTGGGCTCGTTCCAGACTTCAAAATACCAGGTCTTTACTTCATCTGCGCCATAGCGGTCATTGAAATGCTGAGTGAGGTTGCGGACCAGATCACCCCATTTCCCGTAATCTTTTGGAGGGGTAACATTACCACGCCACCAGAAAAGCGTTCTGTCACCGCTTGCAAGAGCTTCGGGCATAAATCCAAGCTCAACAAAGGGTTTCATGCCAATACTCAGGAGAAAATCATAGAGAACATCTATATACTGATAATTGTATTCCGGATTTCCGTTTCGGTCTTCCCTGTAAACTCCCATATCATCGGTAAGCAGACCATGCATCCGGAGGTATTTAAAATCACATTCTTCCTTGACCATTTTCAACTGTTGCTGCCAGTCGGCACGCAAACCTTCATTGGCTCTTCCGGCACCTATACACTCTTTAAACATTTTATTGAATTGACCTTTTTCAGAGGTAAAATTTATACTGATAACCCTGTCGGCAGGGGATGGATTATCAGATTTATTGTTGTTGCATGAATTGTAAATGAGCAGTGGTGTGGCAATGAGTAGAAGAAATTGTTTTGTGTTCATGATGGGTTGAATTTGGAAAATTATTTTAAAGTTAATGAATTGTATGGTAATAAAAGAAAAGCCAGAAATAACTTCCGGCTTTTCTGATCAATCCTTTTCCCCAATCGAGAAAACACTTTATCAATCATTGTTTATCTGATTACATATTTCTTATAGTATACCCCTGTTGCATCCGATATTCTGATAATATATAAACCGGAGCCCAGACCTGTATTTAAAGTTACAGACTGACCAGTTGCAGAATGGTTTTGCAACTGTTTGCCGTTCACATCCATAATGACGATTGAAGAAATATCATTCAAGCCGTCGATGGTTACCAGACCGTTATCAGAGGGATTGGGATAAATCCTTAATGTATTTCCGGAAATAACTACAGTTCCTTCAGGTTGGCCTGTAATAGTGATCACCATTTCGTCGGAAACATTAGATCCAAGTTCAAGCGACTGGGCCTTAACGGTGACCTCGCCATTATCAACAGCTGTTAAAAGCCCATCCTGGTTGATTGTTGCAATACCCGAATTGCTAACAGTCCAGTGAACATTCTGAAGGGTTGCATCAAAAGGAGAGACTTCTGCCAGCATCTGCAAAGTTCCCTGTAATGTTTCAATAGAAGTTGCACCTGTTGCGGTTGAAATCGTGATGGATTCATTCGGAACGAATGTATCATTAAGATATGACCGCAGCCAGAGCATGGCAGGACGTTCAACTCCCTGTGCATCTATCAGAAATGCACCTTGATCGGTACGCCACATCCCCGGTCTGAACCCCCATAGCGTAATACCTTTTATTGCAGGATGCTCCCAGAACAGAGGAAACAGTCTCATATAAGTTTGTACCTGCTGGCGGTCTGTAAGACCATCAACATCAAATTCAGTAACATAAATTGGTAAACCTGTGGCAGCAAGAGAGTCAATGTTTCTCAGAATGGTTTCAGTGGGTGCATTGTGGTTAAATCCATGCCCCTGAAATCCGATAGCATCGACAAGGGTATCCTGTTGCAGCAACCTGATAATTTCGAGATAATTGGCAGTGGCATTTGGATCATTCATGATTCCATAATCATTGATCAGGAGCATGGTACTGTCGGGGAATATGGTGTCGGCAATGCGGAAAGCCTCGATCACCCAGTCCCAGCCGGTTTCACCTTCACCTCCGAGGGCCTGATAGTATCCGCCATCATCAGGATCTGCCTGATTATCGGGGGGATCGTGCAAAGGTTCATTGACTACTTCCACCTGTTCTATATCCGGGTATCTTCCGGCAACAGCATAGAACCATTCAATAATTTCAGCGCGTTGTTCGGCAGAATCCAGGGCACCGATCCATTGTGGTTGCTGGTTTCCCCACACCAATACATGGTGCCTGTAGAAAAAGCCGCTGTCTTTTGCCAGCTGATAAGCTTCGTCGAGCTCACCCCACGACATGTTATCCTGGCTTCTTTCAACCGAACCCCATTTACCTGCATTTCCAGGAGTAATCTGGTTCCAGTAACCGGCAAAATCTCTTTTGGAATCAGGACCAAAGCCACAGCCAAGGAATTTTTCCTGTCCATAGGCAAGTGGAGGCCAGGCAGTTTCCTGTCCGGGAGGTGTTACTGATCCTGCTTCACCATTATCTAAATTATCTACCGTGTAATAAATACCTTGTTTTCCAAAAGCAATTTTATCGAAAAATAGTCCGTTTTCACGAGATCCGATCTGGAATGTCCTGGTGAGTTCCCCTTCTTCAACTGTAAAGGTTATGGGGGCCTCACTACTCGTTATAGGATCTGATAATGATATCCATTTCCAGACTTCTGTAGCCGCATCGCCCTGACCTTCCACAACATCATTGGAAATGGTAAAGCCGGCTGTAGCCAGGCCATTGATGAAAATCCAGTCATCGTCGGATGTTGGATTTTTTTCGTCAAAGCCATTGCCATAAAAGAAACTATCGTCGTTGAAATTTTCGGGCCCGACTTTGACCCTTGCAAAAAGTTTGTAGGTGCCTGCATCGGTGAAATTGAATGTATAGCTGGCAATTCTATGTATATTGGCAGGATTCCCTGCATTGATCAATGTAGAGTCAGGGAAAATGAACGTAACATCACCCTCTGTCTGTATGCTATAGTTTGCACCCAGCGTACCTGATTCAGCTTCAACAATCACCGGCAAATCATCAGCAACTGAATTGTTGAATATCAAAACCAGAATCGAAATTGTCAATAAATATGATCTCATAAGCAGCAATTAATAGTTTAATAATTATCCTTCCTTATTTTCAGTACCTTACCGGCCCATCAGCTCATTCTATCTGCTAAATTCCGGTCTTCAAAGTAATATCCTAGTTATAGTCATAGAGTTCAAACCTGAGAATGACAAAATCATTGTTAAATATTCTGACATGCCTTCCCTGATGCGTTTGATCACCATTAAGGTGTCTGATGACTTTCCATTCGCCTTTATCGAATTTTCCTTCATCCACTTTCAGTAAACCCACATTCATTTCAGGGTTAAGGATGTTTTTGAAAGTAATAACGATACCAGTGCCGGCCAGATAAAATTCATTTTCACCTGTCTGGATAATAACAGCTCCGGAAGGGTCCCAAACCTCTGACCGCGAGCCTCCTTCGTATCCTAAGGTATAACTGTGCCGGGCCGTGAGCTCATAATTCCCCATCTGTAAAATTCTTTCGGGTTTTTCCTTGTCAAACAATACGCCTTCAATTTTATCCTGCCCGTGATGATCGGCAATCATTGGTACCATTTGTTGCAGGATATGGTACATCCTTCCAAGAGGATGGTTGGCTGTGTCCTGTATGCTTTCAATGCTGAAGGGTGAAAACCCCAGACTTTCGTAATGGCCTATTGTAAAAGCTGCTTTGGCAGGAGCAGTATTATCGAAAACATGCTCCGGAATAAACAACGTGTTTTCCTGACGGGTATAGAGATCGCACCAGTATTCGATATTGGGAAAATAAAAATCGGGAGATAAAAAATCGATCAAAGGGGCACCTGCTTTCCATACATCCATGATGTGGGGCAGAGGCCCTGCACTTGGATAGCCCGTACCAGGCTCTCTTTCAGGTCGGTTTAAAGCAGCGTTTACAAACATAGGAAGCGGTAATTTTTTCTTACCGTATTCAACAAGTGAATTCACAAATTGTGCATAATGCCATGCCATAAATATTTCATCGGTATAAACACTTTTGCCAAAAATATTTTCCCATGTGCCTGTATCCCTGAAACCGTTGGCAGCCCATTTCTGCTGAAATTCAGGGACCAGTATATCTTTATTTTTCTTGAGATAATTAACAAACTCTGCTGGAACAGCCTCTTCAAACTTTTCGTTTGCAGCATCGCTATAATCCCTTGCAACAGGCAGCATCCCTATTTCATTTTCCACCTGTATCATTATGATATTATGATTTTTATCCTTTTTCCTGATATGGTCCATAAGGGTTTCAAATGCTTTACGGTCGGCTGTTAACGTGTTTTCACTGAAAGGTGATAGTATTTCATGGCTCTTGCCCTTATTATCCCTAATTCTGGGGAACCTCACCTGGTCTTTTTTTACCCAGGAAGGGGCATGGCTCGACATACTGTTTTTCCATGCACCGAACCAAAGAACAACCACCTTCAACCCGTTCTTTTCTGCTTCATTGAACAACTGATCGTAGAGTGCAAAGTCAAATATTCCTTCTTCGGGTTCCATAAGCTCCCAATAGACTGGCGCAAGCAAGGTATTCAGGTTTAACGCTTTCAGTTTTGGCCATACTGGTTCCATGCTCTCCATACTTGTAAAAGTGGAATTGCCAAGTTCCCCGCCTAAAATGATAAATGGTTTGCCGTCTACTATCAGCTGTGTGACGTTACCCTTTTTTACAAGACCGGGAATAGCAGAGTTTTCTGATCTTTCAGTCCGTTGCTCATCCCTTGGTTTGCAACCATAAAGAATTAATATTATAAAGGATATAGCAGAAATTTGAAGGATAATTTTTTTCATAGTTATTCAGTTTATTGCCATTGTTTAATATTTGGCAAACATAAGTTAAGCAATATCAAGATTACATCCAAAAAATTGTATATGATATAATATATTCGGTTAATCCTTATAAAATTGATGCATTTTGTTCATCAATTCACCGAGTTCATGTACTCCGAGGGAGGCTTACCATATTGGTCTTTGAAACTTTTGGTGAAATAGGCAGGTGATGTAAAACCTGTGAGATAGGCAATTTCAGCCAGGGTGTGCTTTTTACTTTCCATCAGAATAATTGCCTGTTTAAGCCTGATAGTTCTTATGAATTCTATTATAGTTTTACCCGTAAGGGCTTTAATTTTTCTGTAAACATTGCTGCGGCTCAGATTCAGGAAATCGGAGAGGCCTTCAACATTTAACGTATTATCGGAAACATTACGGACAATATAATCAATAGCTTTTTGTATAAACTCCCTATCAAGTGAATTGTTGGTAATTTTACCCGGCATCATGTAAACATCCTGACTGAAGCGGGCATATAATTCCCTTCTCGTTTTGATAAGCTGGTTTATAACTGATAGCAGGAATTGCATGTTAAACGGTTTTGTAATATAAGCTTCAGCACCTGTTTCAACACCTTCAATCTGATCGTTTAAGGAATTTTTTGCTGTGAGCAATATTACAGGGATATGACTGGTCCTGATATCTGACTTTATCGTCCTGCACAACTCTATACCACTGCAGAAAGGCATCAGAATGTCGCTAATAATAAGGTCTGGTACCTGAGAAAAAGCCTGATCGATTCCGATACTTCCGTTTTCAGCATCAATAATCCTGAAATGGGCTCCCAGTTCCCTGATCAGAAAATCTCTTAATTCGTCGTTATCTTCGGCGATCAGTATGGTAGGTTTCTCCACGATATCCCCGGGATCAGGGATATCCTTCTCATTTGCACTTCCACTGATGGTAAAGAGATCTGAGTTAATATTATTTTCATTTTCTGTAACGATCGCGGCATTCTGATAGGCTGACCGGTCAACAGGCAAAATTATGGTAAAACAGGTTTCAGTTCCGGGAATACTTTCTGCCAATATCATCCCATGATGCATTTCCACAAGTCCTTTTGTCAGGGTGAGACCGATACCGGTACCCGATTTACCTGAGGAATTTGCCTGATAAAATTTATCAAAGATATAGGGTAATTCTTCTGCTGAAATTCCTGAACCATTGTCAATGACTTTGATCTCGATATAGTCGCTGTCGGAGATCGTTTTGCCCCTGTCGATACCGAATTTGTCTAAATATTCCTTTGATGCCATAACTCTGACATTGATATGCACCCTGCCATGATCAGGAACATATTTAAATGCATTCGACAACAGGTTCATCAATATGGTTTCAAGTTTTTCCGGATCAAACCAACCTGTTATTGAAGGCAACTGCGATTTTACCTTAAAATCAATATGGTGACTGGCGGCGTTGACTTTAAAAAACGACACTACCTGATTGATGAACTTAATGTAATCACCTTCCCGGATCTTTAACATTGAAATACCTTCCTCAAGTTTCCGGATGTCCATCAGGTTGTTTGTAAGCTGCAGAAGCCTTCTGGCATTTCTGTATATTACCATCAGTTTCTCCCTTATATCTGATTTTTCTGAAGAAATCATTCCTTCAAGGGGACCGAGGATCAGGCTCAGCGGCGTTCTGAATTCATGTGAAATATTTGTAAAAAACTGGATGTTCAATTCATTCAGCTCGTGTTCTTTTTCACGCGCCAGCTGTTCAACTTTCAGCATATTCTTTATTCTGGATCTCTCATTTCTTATGATCAGCACAAAGTACACAGCACAGATAAAAATCAGGAGGTAGATCAATCTGGCCCATATTGTTTTCCAGAAAGGACGTGTAATCGTAATTTTTAACTCTGTGGGTTTTTCATTCCAGATACCATCATTGTTTGAGCCCTTAACTTTGAATATGTATTTTCCGGGCAAAATATTTGTATAAATGGCACTTTTCTGATTACCGATGTAGTTCCAGTCATCCTCAAAACCTTCCAATTTATAACAGTATTGATTTTTGGCAGACCTGGTATAATTCAATGCAACAAAATCTATAGAAAAAGATGATTGCCTGTGGTTCAATTTGATACTGGCAGTTTCGCTGATATGTTTTTTTAATGGGGAATGTTCGCTGCCTGCTGTTACGCTCTTATTGTTTATTTTGAAGTCGGTAAGGTAAACGGGTGGCACATAATCGTTGTTCTTTATATTCTCAGGCCGGAAAACGTTAAAACCTCCTTCCCCTCCAAGGTAGAATCTTCCATTGTTCGCCTTCAGGCATGCCTGGATATTTAATTCATTTGAATTCAGTCCATCTTCTTTAGTATAATTGACAAAAGTCCCCGAATCAGGATGGAATTTTGAGAGCCCTTTGTTTGTAAGTATCCAGAGATTGCTTTCATGATCTTCCAATATTCCTCTGATGGTATTTCCCGGCAGGCCGTCTTCTTTCCGGAAGGAAATAAAAGTGCTGTCGTGTCTGTTGAAACGGGCAATACCATTATCGCCCGTACCAAACCACAACCTTCCCCGGCTGTCTTTGAAAATACATGAGATGGCATTACTGTTCAGGCTGGGGAAACGGGCCCTTGTGATATCTGTTGCATGATAGCCTCCGTCCTCAGCCGCCTGTAAAACTGAAATCCCATTCATGGTACCTATCCATAATGTACCCGGAGAATCTTCAAAAATAGCTGACACATAAGCACCAATATTGATAACAGATGAGCTGTTATTAATCACTGCAGGAAGGAATTTATCTGTATTTTTAGAGCATATGAACAGTCCGCTTCCTGCAGTTCCGACCCATATATTCTCCTGTTCATCAGCATATAGGGTAAAAATGTTGTTATTTCCCGTTCCTGATTCCCTGGTAACTTCATAATTTCTGATTCTCACTCCTTCGCTGTCGAGGCGGTCAATACCTCCCCCCCAGGTGCCAATCCAGATGCTCTTATCGGGGCAGGAAATAACTGTCTGTACCGAGTTGTCGGAGATATACCGGCGCTGTTCAGAATTGGTGATAACACGGTCGAAACTATTGGTTAAAGGATCGAAACGGCAGATTCCACCCCCATCCGTTGCAATCCAGATCTTACCTTTATAGTCTTCTGCAAAAGCTTTAACATTATTGTCGGGAAGGCTGCGCGGATCTACGATATTTTTTTTGTATGAATCGAATCTGCTGTATTTCCTGTCTATCACATTAATACCACTATTATAGGTGCCGATCCACAGGCGGTTTTCATTATCAAAATACAACGACCATATTGAATTGCTGCTGATGCTGGCATCATTACCTTCTTCTGTTTTAAATATTTCGATGGTCCGGGTCGCTGGATTAATCCTGTTTAATCCGCCATTTTCCGTTCCGATCCAGAGATCGCCATCAGGGCTGGTAATCAGTGAAAGCACGAAATTATTTGAGATATTTATGGGCTTTGAATCAACTGTAATCCTATGGAATACAGGCTCACCTTTATTGTATGCAAGCCTGTTCAAACCTCCTCCCTTTGTGCCTATCCACAGATTGCCTTCAGGATCGACAGTCAGGGTGGTAATATTGTTGTTGCTTAACTTTTTGCTGTTGCCCGGATCCGCATAAATTTGCCTGAAACTTCTGGTTTCTTTGTCGAAAAGATTCAGCCCGTTTTGGGTACCTGCCCATATATTATGTTTTCCGTCAACTGCCACACACGTAATCTGATTAGAACTCAGGGAATTGGGATCCTGCGGATTATAAGCAAGATGTTCAATCGATTGTTCTTTAACATTGTAAATGTTGATGCCGTCACCGTATGTGCAGACCCATAACCGGTTTTCATGATAATACAGATAACTTACAAAATTTGAGTTAAGCCGCACAAGATCAGGATATATTTCACCCACACGCATAAAATCGTCTGTTTCACGATTATACAGAAATAAACCAAGAGATGTCCCTACCCAAAGATTTCCATATTCATCTTCAGCAAGCGAGTTGACCGTATTATGCCTTATGCTGTTCGGGTTATCAGGATCGTGTACATAGGTATAGACGTTTATACCATCAAATCTCACAAGTCCGTCATCGGTGCCGAACCACATATATCCTTTGTGATCCTTCAGTATACACCTTATTATATTATATTCAAAATCAGGAGGCAGCTTTTGAAATACAATATCCCTTTTTTCATCGATCTGAGAATAACAATATTGATTAACATGCAGAAAAAGCGTTAACAGTAATGGAATATGCCTGTAACCTGATTTAAAAGATATCATTATAAAAACTATTATCAACTTCACCGCATAAAACTAGGAAAAATTCATTACAGGTGTATCTCCGGGAATTGGAGCCTGAATTATTTTATAGGAAAAGAACAATTCTGACACCTTTAAATTGATGAGAGGAACTTGCTGCCATTTTTACATCTTTTCAATACTTTTAAACACCTGATTTTATCTTGGTATATTTATTGTCACCTTTGTAACCTGAATAAATTTAAATATTAATGGATCTTTTCAAACCGATGAACCTCGGCAAGGAAGCTGCAGATACACAGCCCGGTCCGGGAGAGAGTGAAAAAGTAAAATGCCTGATAATAGGATCGGGCCCGGCAGGTTATACCGCTGCCATTTATGCTGCGAGGGCAAATCTTAACCCCGTACTTTACGAAGGCCTGCAACCCGGTGGGCAGCTTACGACGACCACTGAAGTTGAAAATTTTCCCGGCTATCCTGACGGGGTTACGGGACCCTTAATGATGGAAGACTTTAAAAAGCAGGCACAACGTTTTGGGACCGACACACGGTATGGAATTGTTACAGGTGTCGATTTTAGCGGGAATATTCATAAGGTTGTTGTGGATGAAACCAAAACAATTGAGGCTGAGACTGTGATTATATCAACCGGTGCCTCTGCCAAATACCTGGGTATTGAATCTGAAACAAAGTACGCTGGTGCCGGTGTATCTGCCTGTGCCACATGCGACGGGTTTTTCTATAGGGGAAAAGATGTAGCTGTTGTGGGAGGAGGCGATACTGCCTGTGAAGAGGCTTTGTATCTTTCCGGACTTTGCAGAAAAGTCTATATGATTGTCAGGAAGGACTACCTTCGTGCTTCTAAAGTAATGCAGGAAAGGGTTTTCAGGACTACAAACATTGAGGTCCTTTTTGAAAGAAACACCAAAGAACTCAGGGGAGAAAACGGTGTAGAGGAAATAGTGCTCATAAAGAGAATGGGGGAACCGGATGAAGCAGAAGAGACCATAAAAATCGAAGGTTTTTTCCTTGCCATCGGCCATACACCAAATTCTGGACCTTTCAGGAAATTCCTGAAAACTGATGAAACGGGCTATATACAAACGATACCTGGTACGAGCAAAACAAACGTTCCCGGAGTATTTGCCTGCGGTGATGTTCAGGACCCTATATACCGGCAGGCGGTCACTGCTGCCGGTTCAGGTTGCCAGGCAGCTATTGACGCCGAAAGATATCTGGGTTCGTTGAAAGATATCGTCTAGCTCACCGGCTATTTGGTTGCTGCCAAAAAAGCATTGATATTTTCTGTCGAAACAGCCGGGGGCATTCCACCTCCGCATGAAGCCATTAATCTTTTATGGTCCCTGGTTTGAGAGAGTAAATCTTTTACTGCAGCAGTAACATCATTTTCCGATCCGGCAGCAAGTACATCACGCGGTGGTATATTGCCGAGGATGGTCATTTTATGGCCGGTAGCATCGAGCATTTCGTTCATTGTCATATGTGTCCCCGGATTGTAAAGATTAATTCCAAGTTCAGGATAGTATTTGATCGACATGGAGCAATCGGCATCATTATGGAAAAGCTTTAAACTCGCATCAACATCATAAAGTTCTTTAAGATACGGGTAACCGAATTCCTTAAACTCATCCTCGCCGACAAAGCCAACAATATCATCAAGCATCATAATGCCGTCAATAGTGGGAATGGCGTCTTTTTGCAGTTTGTGCCATGCTTTCAGAAAATCGGTAACCAGTCTGAGCAGTTTATGCACTCCTTCAGGGTCCATCATCATAGTTGACATCAGTTCTGTTGTGCCCATAAGGAAAGATGCTATATTCAACGGGCCGCGGGATACAGAGAACCTGATCGTATGACCTGCTTTTTCAATAGCCGGTCTGGCCTGAATAAGTCTGTTCAGCATGAACGGGAGCAGACCGTCAGTTTCAGGATTTGGCATCTTGATATTGCCTATCTCAGCCGGATCGCTGATAATTTTTTCTGCAAATGGGAATTCATTTTTCCAGAATATGCATTTGGCCCCAAAGGCAGAAGGTTCGGTACACATACCATATTCGCTCCAGAAACCAGGCAGAAAAGTAACGTCGGGAAAAG
>Ga0123335_1007287_pt1 | contig 12435 bp, 5 predicted proteins | sample BiotimSIPDNA_2_FD_89707 | JGI IMG/M metagenome (GOLD analysis project Ga0123335, IMG submission 89707) | Anaerobic biogas reactor microbial communites from Washington, USA - Biogas_R2 time_0 SIP DNA | ecosystem: Engineered > Bioreactor > Anaerobic > Unclassified | place: Washington, USA... | reverse complement strand
TATTGGGGTTGCAAATGAGACCATTGAGAATGTTTCCGATTATTTGGAAGGAGTAGTTAGCCAGATAGCAGCTATAGATGGAGTTGCTGCAGTTTCAGCAAATGGGTTAGTTTCCAACTTGGTACTTATGAATCTGAACAGCCAGAAGACTGCCGAGACTTTTGTTTCTGGAACAGCGGGGGATTTTGGAATTACTTTAAAAATTTCTGAAGGGCAAAAGGAAACTATACGAACTAGTTTACAAGAAATAGTAGAAGATGCTGAAGAGGATGAGACCCTTTCGACAGATGGGGAAATAGATCCCGAAAAGGTTTTAGACAGACTCGTGGAAGAGCTCGAGGATACTCAAGGGGAGGGGACAAGTGAAGAGAACTTAATTACGAGCATTCTTTTACCCGAACTTAGAAACCCAGATTCTGAATTTAGAGCGGCGACTATCGATATGATAGATTTGATTTTAGAAAACAGGTTCATGCTCGAAGATGGGGAAGAAAACAAGAAGGTTTTCGGCGATACTATTGACGAAATATTTTATTCGGGTCTAATCAATATGGCATATGGCTATACACGAGGCATGCTTTCTGCTATTAATGCAGAGATTTTATCCTCTATTATTATGGCGCAGGATTTTGATATGCCAGCTGGGAGTATCACCCAGGGGGCTACGAGTTTTGTCGTGAAGATAGGCAATAATGTAAACTCAAGACAAGAATTTATGGAAACGGCTGCCGTTAGCATAGATATTGGCAATATTGTTGAAGAATACATAGTTCAAATCGAAACTATCTTGACAATTATGTCTTACACTGCCGAAGATGGGATATATACAATTACTGATGATGACATAAGTGTTATTTCGGAAGAATTGGCTAGAACTGCCGAAGAAGTGAGTGATTACTCCCAGTGGGTAATAGATAATGTGGTAAGTGACTTTACCTTTTCAAATCTATATATGTCCGAATCCGCTCAAGCTGATTGGAAGGATGCAATAGATAATAATCCTGAATTTATAGATTTAATGGGAGATTATGAGGAGGATTTACCTCTCGAGTGGAGAACGCAGGTTTTTGAGCTGATTAGAGATTCAGAAATTTATCTTTCTTCAGATACTGTTATAGCAGACCCCTTGATTTGGGATTCAGAATATACAGAGCATTATACAGGTAGTATTTCGGAGGAACTTCAGGATACTTCGGATGGCAGGGTGTTGAGATCCGATTACTCAACAGACGAGGATTATAAAGAAGCTATTTTGGAAGAGTCTGCTGATTACATAATAAATATTGCAAATAATTACTCAGTTTTTAGTTATGCCTTGACTCCCGAGCAGGTGAATGAGTGGAGAAATGTTATTACTTCGGATTTGACTCTTGGGAATGATCTCTTGGCTCTCGAAGCCTCTACTCACTGGCAAAAATATGTTTTAAACTATGTTACTGATAATAATATTTATCCCACGACAGGGTGGAATGCTGGATATACCGCTTATTATGATAATTCTTTAAATGCGACCATAACTGCATTGAATGTAGGCAAACCCACAGATACAGAAGGGTATGCCGACTGGGTTATTAATCTGATCGCTAACAGGACTCCAAATACTGAATTTTATTTAAGCACATCTTTTGTAGATGCTTGGAGCCTAGCTCTACAAGAGGATGTAGCATTTCAAGCGCTTACCTCTGCTATTAATACAACAGATAACTGGCAGTATTTAGTATTGAATTTCATGGATAGCAACTCCTCTTCCCCCTCAGTAATTCCAGTAGGAACTACAATAACTGCAGCTAGGATTTGGTCGGCATACAAAGATACCTTTGCGGCTGCAATTGATACTAACATCGTAAGATTCGGGGCTTATGAAAATAGAGTTACTTCAATAAGAGAATCAGTCGGTGAAGAAAATTACGATAATTATATTAGCATGCTTTCAGGAAGAAGCGCCGAAGATATTGAAAATACAATAGAAGCAGTGCTTGAGGTACTTCAAGATTACGGTGGAGAGGGCGCGGTTATTGTAACCACCAATGAGGATAGTGGAGAAAACAGTTACGCTATTGATGTAAACATTATAAAAGAAACTATTAGAGAAGCTACAGACAATCTTACGATTGATTTAAAAATCGGGGATATAGCGGACATGATATTCTTGAACGATTCTTCAAAATTAATAACAAGATTGTTAGTTAATGATGGAAATGGGAATTTTAGTTCTAGTCCTTCTGTTGTGTTGACGATAGAAAAAGAGGCTGATGCTTCCACCACTGTTGTATCAGACCAAATCAAAGCATTATTAGAAAATATCAAAGCAGAAAGAGAAAGCTTTACTTTTAACGTGATTTCTGATGATGGTCGAATGATAGGCTTTATGATGAATTCTGTTTTACAAAGCTTACTTTGGGGAGCTCTTCTTGCGGCGGTAGTTCTTTTAGTTTTCTTCAAGAGGCTTAAACCAACTATAGCGGTTTCTATAGCTATTGTTTTTTCAGTTGTATTCACTTTTGTTCTTATGTACTTTGCAGGGATTACTCTAAATATTGTATCCATGGGAGGTTTAACTCTGGGCGTTGGAATGTTGGTGGACAACTCAATCGTTGTTTTGGAAAACATTCAAAGGTTGAGGCTACAAGGGAAAACGAGATTCGAGTCGGCAATTCAGGGTGCAAAACAAATGACTGGAGCGATTTTTGCCTCTACTATGACCACTATTGTTGTTTTTCTTCCGATAGTATTTATTAGTGGCTTAGTTAGGGAAATGCTCACAGATATGGCTTTAACAGTATGTTTTTCACTTCTTGCCTCTCTATTTGTAGCTCTTACTGTTATTCCAATATCTACTGCTTATGTGATTAAGGAACTTCCTAAGAATGATTCAAAATTAATTAAGTCGGTGAAAAAGGCATATATCAGGTCATTGAATTTTTCGCTAAATAATAAATGGATTGTCTTGTCAATTGCTTTGATTCTATTTGTAGGAATGACCCTTTCCGGATTTTTGGTTTCTAAAACAGAGGTATTCCCCAAAACATATATGGGCTCGGTTAGCGTTAGTTTCGATATTAATAAAGATGCAATAGATGAGAGAAATTTCGGCTTATCAGTTATGGATGAAGAATATTTAACTAATGAGGATATAGAGGCTGAGATTGTTTCAAAGGCACTGGATGTTTTTAACAACTATCCCGATATTGAAGCCGCGGCAATATATTCGGATGCCGGGATGAGCGTAGGTGGGTTTTCCATAGGTGGTGGTGCGCTATCTGCGTCACTTTCCTTAGTGACTGAAAAAGAAAGAACGATGGATCCTTTTGACTTGTGCGAAGAAATAGAAAAATCTCTAGATGCAGTTGGTGGAAATTTATTTACTACCTCCGTTTCAGTTAGTTCAATAATGTCCTTTTCGGGCTCTTTTGTAGACACAGAATATAGCATTTATGTTTTCGGAAATGATTATGACCAAATGATTGAAGAAGCAGATAAACTTGCTTCAGCAATAAGTGCCTCTGAAAAGATAGTATCTGTTAGAAAGAATGTTGACACTGCTTCAGAAGAATATAAGCTGATAGTAGATAAAGACGAAGCCTCAAAATATGGACTAACAACAGGACAGGTATATCTGCAAATTTCAGATGCTCTAAAGACAGTATCTTCTTCCCACACATTAAGACTGTATTCCGATGAGACTAATTCGGGAAAAACGAATTACGATGTAATGATTTACTCAGAAATATATGAAAACACAAGTTGGTTATTGGGGGAGAGAAATGGAACAGCTGTAAAAATCTTCGTTAACAACAATTATGACTATAGCGGGGAAGAGAACCAATATTTCGTGAAAAACATTAGTGGAAACACTATATTTGTAAAAGACTCGGGATTTGTTCAAACCATTGGATCGAATCAAATGATACCAGTAAGTTTCGCGGATGAAACTTTTTCCTATGAATACGCTGTAGTTGTAAAGAATGAAGATACTGGGTTGCACGATGTAACCTACACTACGCAAGAAATATCCGTTGAAAATATGACCCAGTTCTATTCTATAAAGAGAGATGAGATTGATCTCATGACCCTAAATATTGAAGGAAGCGATGTCCTTGGTAACGGGGCAACCACTAAATCTGTTCCTTTATACAAGCTTCTTACAGAAGATTGTTTTTCAAAAGACAGTTTAGGAAATATTTTATACCGTTCTGGGTTTTCGGAGGACATCCCTGCATCTTTTGTTAAGACCTCTGGATATACTGGGATTAAACACTCTGAGGGAAGAAAAATTATTACTTTGACAGTTGAATATGATGGGGCTTACTCAGAAAATGATGCAGTTAACGATATTAATCAGATAGTGGGATTATATAACGAAAGCAAACCTTCCACCGTTTCTGTAGATACTAAAGAGGCCGTTGGCTTAATGGATGAGGTTTTTAATAATCTTTACTTGATTTTGGGCGCTGCAATTATATTGATTTTCCTTATAATGGTTGCCCAATTCCAAAGCTGGAAGAAACCTTTTATCGTAATGTTTACCGTTCCATTAGCTTTTACTGGGTCCTTTGCTTTGATGCTTGTTACTGGGACTTCAATTAACATAATGTCTCTTATTGGAATAATAATACTAATGGGAGTTGTTGTTAACAATGGTATAGTTTTCGTGGATTATACAGACAAAGTTATTGAGTCGGGAACGGATAAGCGAGAGGCTCTTTTGAAAACGGGTGTGGATAGATTAAGGCCAATTCTTCTAACTGCATTAACAACTATATCAGCAATGATCATTATGGCTACAAATCGTACCGACTATGGACTATTGCTTGCTCCAATAGCGATAGCTATGGTTGGAGGGCTAGGTTATGCGACGTTTGTTACCCTTTATGTAGTGCCAATAGCATATGATATAATTAATAAGAAATATAAGATTCCTGAAGAATTCAAGGCCTTGAAGGATGCAAATATAGATAAGATTGATGAGGATAATATATTTGATGAGACCGACCACTTCTTCACTGATCAGATAAAGGCAGTTGTGGAAGGAAAGCAAACTAGAATTATTCCTCCGATAAGAGAGTGGAATAAAAGCAAAAAAACACATAAATATAAGGGTGAGGAAAATATACTTGATTCCCTAAAAACTCCAATTATATATGGAAATATAGAGGATTCTGAAAGTGTAATAGGCGAAAAGCCAGAAGAAAGTCCCTCCCCGCTAAGCGAAAACTGGGCTGAAGAAATCCCTGCTACACAAATTGAAGAAAGTCCTTCTCCGCTAAGTGAAAACTGGGCTGAAGAAATCCCTGCTACACAAATTGAAGAAAGTCCTTCCCCGCTAAGTGAAAACTGGGCTGAAGAAATGCCTGCTACCCAAATTGAAGAAGACTCACCTAACAACGAAAAGTGAAAACTGGGCTTAGGAATTTCTGAATCCAAGATTGAAAAATCGCACTAAATAAAGAAGGCAAATAACGGTGTATATTCTTTTTTCAATAAAATTCTGAAGATGGGTAAAACGACGAATAGGAAGAAAAGAAGGGTTCAAATGAAACGTTATCAGGAGTATAATTTCATTATCATTCTACTTAAGTTGTTAACTCCAAGGATAACCAATAGTATTTAAGGAGAAATATAAATGGACTGGATTTTTGATGCAAAAACTGCAATTGAAAACAGAAGGTCAGTTAGAAGTTTTACAAGTGACCCAGTTGAACCGGAAGCGATGTCTCAACTAGCTAGTTTTATTAAGTCGGTTCCTCTTCCTTTTACTCACAACACCGAAATTAAATTTTTTAAAGCCCAACCCACTAAAGACATGTACTATACCATTCGTTCTCCCGAGGACAACATGGCGTTCATTTCTGATTTAGATCCTATTTCGCTTGGAAAGACTGGGTTTATTGGCGAACTTGCCGTTCTTAAAGCTACTTCTTTAGGGTTATCGACCTGTTGGATAGGTACTTTTAAAAAATCAGAATTACTATCACTTTCTCCCGAGACACTGGTTGGAGTAGATAACCCTGGGTTGAATGATAAATCAGTTGCCGATAGGGCTACTGTTTGTTGTTGTCCGGTGGGATATTTCCAAGAAAAGGGGCTTAGATTATATGATAGATTCGTTAAGACAGTCTTTTCATTTAATCGAAAAGTACTAAAGGATTTACTTGAAGAGCCCTCTTCTGAACCAAAGATTCCCGAGCATCTTATGCATGCAATTGAGATGGGAATTAAGTCCCCATCTGCAATTAATATGCAACCTTGGAGATTCTCTTTTGATGAGTCATTTGAAAGCATTTTAATTGGACTTCCTGGAGACTTTAAGCCCTTCAAATGGGCTTATCCGAATATTGATATAGGGATTTGTGCCTCTCATGTATATTTGTCTTTGTTGGCCCAAGATTATAATCCAAAAGTCGAGATCTTTACCAAGAATAACGGGGTAGTTTTTCGGATTTTTCCAGGAAAAAAAGTTGTAAAAAGAGTTTTTAAACGTAAGTTGATAAAGAGATCTAGAACAGAAATTAACAAGGGAAAAACTGTGGCTACTTCAGCTACTAATAAGTTGGGATACAATGATTTGCGAGGTGCTTTAAGGACCGTAATAGCCTTATATCCCACAGCAAACCCAGTAAAATTTGGGGTTGGGATTGCTTTGCGTACAGCGACAGCTTTATGCACGAAAATAGACCCTAAAAATAAGGGGGTTATGGGAGTAGTAAGGACGGCAGCTTTAGTTTATTCTAAATTAGATACAAAACAAAGGGGCTTCAACAAGCTTCTGATAACAGCTAAGACATTAATTCCAGTCTTCAAAAAATAGAAATGAGTTATTCAATAATTTTTCGAATTAATTTACTGAAGTAATCGGAATTTTGAATAATATATCCCGATTGTCGAAAAAAATTATAATATTTCAAATTCATAAAGCAACATGGTATATTACCCAAGCAAAATTGCTTGGGATTTTTCATGGGAAACCCGATTTTTTGCTAAGTTGCTATTTAATCTTAAACAATATTTTGTTATCATATAAAATAGTGGTCGAGGAGTTTTTTAGCTTCTAAATGGATTAACAACGCTATATAGCGCTTTATAGGAGGGTATATATATGTTTTTGACCGAGGAGCAACAAGCTATTTTAGATGGAAAACTAGGGGAAACAAAAGCCAAGATAATGAAAACACTCATTAAGTATGGCGAGTTGTACGGGGCTGATAAAATGGTTCCCGTAACACAAGAATATGGACACTTAGTGACAAATGCAGGTGTTATTTCCTGGAAGGCTGCCTTTAATCTTATGCAGAGGCTTATAGATGATGGAGCCCTCCCAAGAGAAAAGTTTACACTTGACCCCAGACCCTACGACAAGAATATACCTTGTTCGCCTGTCGAAAAGCTCATTTTTAAAATTGTCTACTCTCAACAAAAGAGATATGAAAAGCAGCTTTGGCAACTGGGAAAGAAGGATGAAGATGCTCATACCTGCACCTGTTATTTGAAAGAAGTTGGGAATATTCCTAAGAAAGGAGACATTCTTTCTTGGGCTGAATCATCTGCTGTGGTATATGCTAATTCGGTTCTCGGGGCAAGATGCAATAGAAACTCAGGGATTCTAGAGTTGTTTGGATCTGTTTTAGGTTTAGTCCCCGCTTTTGGGTTTATTCTGGATGAAAATAGAAAAGCTGACTGGATTGTGGAAGTCAAGACAACTAAGAAGCCTGAAGCACAAATTTTAGGAAGTGCAATTGGAATGAAGGTTGTTGATCAGGTCCCATTTGTAAAGGGCCTTGATAAGTTTATAGGGAATACACTTGATGAAAAAACTACAAGTTATCTTAAGGATTTTGGAGCGGCGACTGCAAGTAACGGAGCTGTAGGACTTTATCATATTGAGAATTTAACCCCAGAAGCTATAGAAATGGGGGAAAATATAATAAAAGAAGGGTCAAAGACCTACGTTATAGATGATGCTGAGCTTGAGAGAGTAAAGGCAAGCTATCCAGTAATTTGGGAGGATCCAAATGCTAAACCCAAGCTGTGCTTTATTGGATGCCCTCATTTGTCCCTATTTCAACTAATAGAATGGACAAAGAAGATAGAAGAGAATCTCAAGAAAAATGGGCAAAAGAAGGTTACTGTGCCAACTGTGTTTACCACTGCAACTGCGGTAAAAAAAGAATTTGATAAAACCGAGTATGCAGACAGGCTGAAAAAGACAGGCGTAATAGTTAGTTTCATTTGCCCATTAACATATTCTGCAAGCCCGGGTTCCAGCAAGGTTCCAGTTATTACCAACAGCAATAAGTTTAGGACCTACTCGACAGCAAGGTATTATACCGATGAGGAGATAGCAGATTTCATCACAAAGGAGGTAAAATAATATGAAACAATTCAAAGGACGTGTTGTGGTTCCCGGAGAATTAACAGCTGAAGCTGTGGTTTCAAAACAAGGTTTCAATTGTCTTGCAAGCTTTAAAAAAGCACTCTTACCCCTTCCTTCGGGCAAAGAAGCTCCTTGTGATGATCAAAATAATGAAAACATTTATGGTATAAAGATGGCAGGAAAGGCCCTTTGTCTCCCGCTTACAATAGGATCAACGACAGGAGGAATGATTATATACTGTGTAGGTGACATGGGAAGACTCCCAGCATGTATGTTGTATTCAAAAGAAGTCGACCCAGTATCCGCAGCGGGTATCATATTAAATGATGTATGGACAGATACCCCTATGCCGGTAATAGATAAACTTGGGGATGAGTTTTTAGATTATGTCCAAAATGGAATGAAAATTACTATTCACAAGGATGGAACGGTAGAAGTTTTTTAAATTATATTAATACCACTAGATTTATTGGGCGAAAAGAAAATCAATTTAATTAGATATTCATTTATACAAGGAGAGAAAAATGGAAGAAAAGAAGGTAATGGGTTACGAGGAAAAACTTAAGGAATTAGATTCCCAATTCGGAGATTGGTGGAAACACGGTTTTGATGTTCCTGAGATGACATCTAAGCTATATCCCTATGAGAAAATGTTTTCTCCCATAAGGATAAATAACCTAACCGTGAAAAACAGGCTGGTTATGGCCCCAATGGGAAATATATGCATGGCAGAAGAGACCGGAAGACCAAACGATAAGATGATTAAATATTTTGAAGAGAGGGCAAAGGGAGGAGTTGGACTAATAACTTCTGGTTTAATACCCGTTTCTTACGGAATAGATAAATCACTATATGAACTTGGAGATTTGACCTACTTCCCAAGAATTGACAGAAGCAGAACAGTTTATTCGGGGTGGAGGGATCTTGCGGCGAAAGTGCATGCTCATGGAGCACATTTCTTTGTGCAACTTACCCCTGGTTTAGGTAGGGTTGGAAATCCCCAATGTCTAGTTAATTCCCTCCAGTTTCCAAGAAGCTCTTCTTTTAACCCCAACTGGTATATGAAGGATGTTCCCTGCCTAAGATTATCTGATAAGAGTTTAAAAAAGATTATAAAGAATATTGGCCAAGGGTCCGCAGATGCAAAAGGATTAAATCTCGATGGAGTTTATCTCCACGGCCATGAGGGATATCTTTTAGAGCAAATGACAAACCCTGCGTTTAACAGAAGGGTAATGGGTAAGTACGCCGACTATGAAAGATTTGGGATTGATATGATTAAAGAAATACGCAGAAGAGTAGGCAATGATTATCCTATTATGTACAGGATAGACCTTTCTCTAATGTTAAATGCGACATATAAAGAGAAGATGAAAACAGTCAGTCCTCTCAAAAAATTCAAGGATGAAAGAACTCCTGAAGAGACATTGACATATATGAAACACTTAGTCGAAGCTGGCGTCGATATGTTTGATGTGGACCTTGGATGTTACGATAACTGGTGGTTACCCCATCCTCCATCATCAATGGCTCCAGGATGCTATCTTGATATAGCAGAAATAGTTAAGAAATATTTCTTAGCAAATGGGATTAAGACCAATAAAGGTTTAGAAGTTCCTGTAGTAGCTGTAGGAAAACTCGGCTACCCAGATTTAGCCGAAAAAGCGCTAAGGGATGATAAATGTGATATGGTAATGCTCGGGAGACCTCTTCTCGCCGATCCCGATTGGTGCAATAAAGCTTATTCAGGAAAAGTTATGGATATTCGCCCATGCATAGGTTGCCAAGAAGCTTGTATCAACGAGTTTGTCGAAGGGGGACACCCTCAGTGTGCCGTTAACCCCAGAACAGCATATGAAGATGAGTTTGCACAAGAGATACCCAAGGCTGATAAGAGCAAGAAGGTTGCTGTTATTGGTGGAGGCCCTGCAGGTATTACTGCAGCAGGAGTTTTGCTCCAAAGGGGACATAAAGTTGACTTATTTGAAAAGAGCAATAGGCTGGGCGGAAATCTAATTGCTGGAAGTATCGCAAAGATTAAATATGAGATTAAAAACTATCTGATATTCCTAGAGTCAATGGTAGAGAAATTCAAGAAGAATCCCAATTTTAAACTCCTTCTTGGAACTGAAGGAGACTTGGAGGCTTTGAAGCAGGGTGGATATGATGTAATAATTACAGCTACCGGCACTACTCCAGTGAGACCCGGATCAATAGAGGGTATTAATGGAGAAAATGTTGTTGCAGCCATCGACCTCCTTCAAAACCCGTCTCTTGCAGAAGGAAAGAAAAATATTGTTGTTATTGGAGGCGGAGTTGTAGGAGCAGAGACAGCATACTGGCTTACTTATGAGTATGACAAGGAAGTGAAAGTTGTAGAGATGGACAAATACATTATGAATCATACATGTACTGCTAACAGAGGCCATATAATACACTACCTTGAAGAGGCAGGGGTAGAACTACTGAATTGTACAAAGTTAGTAAAAATAGTTGGCAATAAGGTAGTGGTTTCTCAAAATAAACATAAAAACGTGCCTAACCCATATAATACCTGGGCTCCGATACTTCCCGAAAATGTCGAAAACCCAATGGATCTGTTAAGAAAGATTAAAGATGAGAGTGTGGAAAGAGAATTGGATGCAGATCTCGTTGTTTTGGCTATGGGAGTACGTAGTTCAAACAAACTTTTCTTCGACTGTGTAGCAAATAATGTGGCTCCGGAAGTATACAATGTAGGAGATAGTTTCAAAGGTGCTAAGATATTCGAAGCTACAAGGGCTGCATATAGAAAAGCAAGATCTATCTAATCTCACATAACCAAAGATACTCCTAAATAAAATACCTCCGAGGGTTTCTTCGGAGGTAAAATTTTGGCTTTAACTATTTGTATAATCAAATAAGAACTAATCTAGGAAATTATTCGTGAATTAGATTCCCTATATCTATTCCCAATATTTCTATCGTGACATTCCCAGAAACAGAAGGGGCTCCGGAGAAGGTAAATAACTTACCATCGTCAGCTTCTTCCACTTCGAAAGACCCGCCTTCGGTTTTGACAAGCTCTGTTCCATCAACTATTACTTTTAGATAACTGTTGATATATCCGTTCTTCAGCGCAAGGGAAATGTTGGGAGTTTCATCCTTGTTGATGGAGATTGCGTTTTCGCCTTGTCCGCCATCTACCCTTACGTATCCCACTATATCATCGGTGCCCGCAGTAAGAACATATACCGCTCCAGCTTGACCAAATTGTTTATATTCTACAGTGATACCTTCTTCGGCAGTAACTGTTACATCAAATTCTTCCATTTTAGGCCCACAAGCAGCTAATACCAAGGAAATAGGTAACACCAAAAGGGCAATAAGAATGATAGATAATAATTTTTTCATTTTTTCTCTCCAAGATTTCGTTCGTATTTAATCTCTATCAATCCTATCAGTTCGAGTTGGTAATGTCAAATTTGGGACCATTGAATTTATTATATAATTAGGGCGAAAAATAATATTCTAATTTTTTTGGGGAATGGTTTGGTTGGATTAGAAAGAGTTAATTTTTTCCGTCTACTAGATTAAATTATTGTCCGAATAATATATATAAACGGATGATTGCCCCTAAAATAACAAGAATTTTTTGATTATATTTGAACAATCCGCAAATTCCTTCCCACACTAACTTCCACTTCAAATTCCACTGTGGAACTTACTTTGGGAATTTACTCTTTACTGAAGTTGTTTAATCCCTAGTTTCAGATATGATATAATCGCTTTTGTTTTCGTCCGAATTATAGTATAATATGGACGATAAAGGAAGAAATATGGACGAAAAAGGAAGAAATAATAATGCGCAAATTTGATTATAGCAAGCTTGCTAGGCAAAAATGGGATGGGGAGATAGTTTCATATATTGCTAAAATTAATGAGTGTAAGGGCAGAGAGGGTTTATATGCTCGTGAGAAACCAGTTGAACTAGAAAGACTTACTACTATTGCTAAAATTCAAAGTGTTGAAGCCTCTAATAGGATAGAGGGCATTGTGACTACTAGTACAAGAATCAAACAACT
>Ga0123335_1007283_pt1 | contig 12441 bp, 7 predicted proteins | sample BiotimSIPDNA_2_FD_89707 | JGI IMG/M metagenome (GOLD analysis project Ga0123335, IMG submission 89707) | Anaerobic biogas reactor microbial communites from Washington, USA - Biogas_R2 time_0 SIP DNA | ecosystem: Engineered > Bioreactor > Anaerobic > Unclassified | place: Washington, USA... | reverse complement strand
TCTAATCTAAACAATGTCAAGAAAATAAAGTCAAAAAAATTAGAAAATTAGTTGCTACAATTTCCCCTGCGTATTCCTACTTGGAAAAAGGTTATTTTGGGGGAAGTTGGGTTAACCGCCAAGGCACCAAGGACGCCAAGTTTTTTGAGTATGCCGCGCAGCAGCAAAAACGCAAAAAGTGCGAAACCTACGGCAGCCTGAAGGGTGGACTACCTGCAGCAGCCTCTGTCCACTATGTCACTATGTCCACCATGTCCACATCTATTTACGCCATAGGCGCTTAACTATGCTTATCCCCAGGCTTTTTAGCCGGTGGAGGCATGCCCTAAAACTGGAGCCTCGTAGAAGTGCTGCAGTTAACGCTGAAAACATGCTGTTGGCTTAACAAAAAACATACTACCTGCGAGGCACCACATTTTTGGAGTATATCCTATCCCCAGGCCGAAGCCTGGAGTTTTATAGAAGAGCATCTCTCGGGCGGAGATTCAGGGTGCGGTGCCGCCATAGGTCGGATACCAAAGAATACTGTTCGTCGACCGGTCGGGGATAGACGCCCCCCGGCGGCTACCGACATGGCCGTCGCCATAGGCGATATTGGCCGTGTTGTTGTGTCGACCCACTTCGCGGACATGCCTGGTGTCAACTAGGCCGTATGAGTTACCAACGGCGCTGGGGGAGGTGGAGGCCGGATAGGGATTGGCATCCGCGAAGACCATCAACTCCGAGGGGCGGCGGAGGTTGCTGAGGATTTTTGCAAATCTACCGACGTTGTAGTTGTAACCGATGGCGGAGTTGTAGTGGTATTGTCCAGTGTAGACGCATTCAGCCACGGAGTTGGATGGGCAATTGTAGACTTGGAATTCCGGCTGCCAAGGGTAAAAGAAGGCCTGCCAGAGCTTGATGCCGCTGCTACAGAGTTTGCCGTTTGGCAGGGTGTAATTCGGATGGTTTTCAAGGTTATAGAGCAGGATTGTACCGTCGTGGTCATCTGCATATATCAACCAGCTGAGAGCCAGTTGCTTCTGGTTGGACGTGCAGGAGATGGTGCGCGCCTTTTCCCGAGCCTTGCTCAAGGCCGGCAGCAACATCGCCGCCAGGATGGCGATGATGGCGATGACGACCAAAAGCTCAATCAAAGTGAATTGCTGATAAAATGATCTTTTCATGACGACCTCCTTCGCTGAACAGAGTTTTTGTCAAAAATAATTCTCTTTCAACATTCTTAACTTCTTATCCCTCGACTATTCACGACTATTTTATTCTTTCACCTGCACAGCCATCCCTCGTGAGCTTTGTTCACGGCTGAATAACTAAAGTGCTATGAGAGTAAACGATACCACCCTAATCAGATGTGTCTTCCAAACCAAGGGTAACATGAGACTGCATGTAACTATAGTTACTTCAGTTCAGCGAGCGCATGCAGGATTTCGACCCGGACCTGGTCCATCAGGCTGCGGTCCTTGGGCTTTTTCCATTGCAGGCTGCCGGGGAGGACGCTGGCCAGGGCGCGTCCAGGCGCCTCGGCGAGCAACCGCTCGGCCTTGTCCAAGGCTGCCCCGCCCTTGCCATCCTTCTTCAACTGGGCAATCCGGTCTTGCAGCATGACCAGGTACTCGTAGTCCTGCATGCCCTCGCGGATAGCTTCGCTGTGCTTGCCGTCCATCACCGTCGTCTGCGATACGAAATATGGCGAATACTCTGTGCCTGGCTGGGCATACGCATTCCAGGAGTTGCCCCGGCCGCCGCAGCCCAGGGCCCAGTAGATTGACCCCTTGGCGCCGATTTCGAAGGCGCGCCATTTCTGGGCGCGGTGGTATGTAATCGGGTCGAGCAGCTTGGCCGGGCCGCTGCATGAATACAGCCACAGTGTGCGGCCGTCCTCGCGCTGCTTCAGATAGAACTGCTTGAACGGCTCGCCGTTGTCAAGCATCATCGGCGTGTTTGGGCAGAGGATATCGCACAGCTCATACATTTCCGGCAGCCCCTCCTCGGGCTTGCGGTAGATCGGGTCCTCAAAAATCACGATGCCGGTCTTGGCGGCGTGGATTGCCTTGGCCCAGGCGATGATGATGCGGTCCTGCTCGTTGCGTTGCGGCTCGTCCACTAGCAGCACTATCAGCTGGCTCGGCTGCACGCCAGTTTTCTTCAAATGTTCCGTCCATGCAGTCATGTAGTCGCCGACCATGCGGTTGAAGCGTTCCGTGCCCATCGGTTCATCGTGGAATTTATCCCTGATGTCCATGAATACACAGTAGTTGCAAGCGCCGCTCCAGAGTTCCATCCATTTATCCCAGTTGGTGAAATTCAGCTTGTCGGCATTGGTCAGTCGACCCTCGGCGTCAAAGACGGCGCCTTGCGGCATTACGGCGCGGCTGCCCCATGGGCTGTCCACATACATGTCGCGCATCAACGCCAGATTGTCGATCAAGTTGCCGGGCAACCTGTAACGGTTGGCGCCGCTGTCGACATAGTCCCAGCCGCCTAAATGCAAGGTCGTCGCTGCAGGGAACTGTCCGGCGATGTGCAACGCCACTGCAACCGTCAGCTCCGGCTGGCCGGCGGCTGTTGCCCTGAAACGGCCCTGGTAGGCGCCGTCGGCCAGGCTCGGCCGCCGGAAGGACAGCCAGACCTGACGCGTGCACCCAGCGGGCACGCGCAGCTTCAGGCTGCCGTCGGCCAATTCGGTCGGCTTCAATGCCGCTGCGACCGGTTCGCCCTGCTTGGTGTCGGTCGACAGCACTTCACACAGCCGCAGAGCCGCGCCAGCCGGGAAGCCGTCGACCGCAATCGCATAGTCCAGAGCGTCCGGCGTCGGATTGCTTAAGTTCACGGTTTCGCCGCGCACTTCACCGCGCATCATGTCAACCCGCAATGGCGCCACCGCCCCGGCGGCAGCGGCTGGTGGAATGGCAGTCAAGGATAAATTGTCCCAGCGGTTGTTGCGCCACAGGAAAGGTCGCGTGAATCCGGCGGCTTGCAGGCTGACCGCATTTAGGCTCAAAATGGCCTCATGGGTGGCATTCAAGGGCAGAATCGTGACGAAGCTCGCCACATCGACCGCCGGCAGCTGGTCCAGGCTGGCCTTCAAGGCCGGAATCCGAGCCACGGCAGCGGCCAGGCCTGGCGTCGCTTTAGGCAGGCCGGACAGGTTTTCCTCGGCGGCAAGCAAGTCGTCCTGCAAGCGCCCGCGAACGCAGCTCAACAGATGCTGTCCCCAGAAGTAATCCTCCGGCGAGTCGGTCGACACGCCGGTGGTGGCTTGGGTCAGCCAGACGTCCTGCCCGCGGTACACTTCGATTTCGTCGCAAAATGCGTATGGGGTCTGGCCAGCCATAATTTGCACCCACCGGCCCTTGGTCTGCAACGCGCCGGTCGCATACCGGAAAACGCTGTATTTCCCTGCCGGCGGCATGGATTCTTGCGTGCCCAGCACCGTCAAGTCGCCCTGGTAAAACCAAGTTTTCTGATCACTGCTGACAAAGACGTGCAGCCCGCTTGGCCAAGTTACGCCGGCCATGCCAGCAGCAGCGTTCCACGACACGCCGCTGATCGGCTCTTCTCGGCCCAGGTCAATGGTGACGATGATCGGCATGCTACTGATCCAGCCGACCGTACTCTTCTGAGCCCAGAAATAGCCCTCGGAGTACACGCCATCCGTCAGCTGAATCTTGTCATCAGGGTCGGTGCAATTCGGGTATGACGGCGTCGGCGACATCGTGTAAGGCTTGTTCAAGGCAATATTTTCGCCAGGTGCCACGAACGGCTTGGCGGCTTCCGCTGACAAAGCTGCTGCCGGCAACACACTGACCTGGTCGATTGCAGACTTGCCGACAGCCATCGTGGCGCTGCCTGTCAGGCGCACGGTCAGCTCACGGTTCTTGCCGCTGGCGAATTTGCTGTCAAAATGCTTCCAGAGGCCATGTTGATTAGCGTCGCCGACCAGGCTGGCCAGAACTTTGCCATCCGCGTCGATGACTTCTACCATGGGCACGCAGCCATTGGCTTTCAGGGAGGCGCGAAGGACATAGTCAGTGTCCGGCTGGCACGCGATTTTCTGGATCAGTCGCCCAGTGTCGGCACCGGCGGTGAAGACGACCGCATTCGCCAATGCGTCGACCCCGAGGACGCCGTCATCATCGACTTGAGCCCAGCCGCCGCTGCCGGCTGGGTCAGCCGCCCACTCCGGGGGCGAGTCGCCTGGCTTGAGGGTGACTTGACTGAACCCGCCATTCCGCACCAGTTCCTGCCCCACGCCTAGAAAGCTCAGACCAAGCACCGACACCAAAAACAATTTTCGCATAGTTTTCTCCTAATCTCCTAAGTTATAGGTTATAACCTGCAAACTATATTGGTGCCCCTTGCAAAAGGGAACCAATACACCCGATGCTTCCGAAATCACCCTGGATGCCAACCATAACGATCTTGAATTTCTCTTCAGGACTTCTTAATGGCACAAAAAAACTCCGTGCTCCTTAGGGGACAACCTAAGGAATACGGAGTGCAAAAAATAAATTACCGTTAGATGCGAAGCTTATGCTACGCGACAAATTGCTTGCTTGCTTGCTTGCTTGCGCGAACGCGCTGCGTTCGCGCAAGCAAGCAAAGTCATATCCAAGGCATATGGGAGCAAATGAATAATCGCCTTGAGATGAATAGCTTGTAAATATATTGTTGTTATTCATGAACTGCTCTTTCTTCATAAAATTCTAAATGTGGAAGACTTCCATTAATTATAATTATAATTATACACAAAAATATGGCAATTGCAAATTTTTGGGTTAAAAAAATACAAGTTGAAAAACTAACCCAAGTTGAAAAACTAAACGCACCTGTTGGAATGTTGCCCACCGCACTTAATCTGACAAAGGCAGGCCGGCGCATTCAATCTAGCAAAAGTCATGCTGGTTGTTTCGTCAGGCATGCCTGCGGCGGCCAGCTCACGCGCTATATGAGCGAGGAGTGGTTCGCCGCCATCCGGGCGTCCATTCGCACGGCGAAGAAGCATGGCATGATGGCTTAGGCATACGATGAAAACGGCTGGCCCAGCGGCTTTGGCGACGGTGTCGTCCCTGTCAAGGGACTGGACTTCCAGCAAAAATATCTGCGCTTGGCTGAGATGTCTGGCAAGCAAGCTCGCAGCCATGAACGCCTGATCGCCATCTATGACCTGGAAGGAAAACGTTTGGAGGCGACAAGCTGCCAGAACCTGCCAGCCACCGTCCTGGCAGCGTATTTTGATGTCAACCCCTATTACGTCGATACGCTCAATCCCATCGCCACGAAGACGTTCATCACTGAAATTCTTAAACGCTATCGCGACGAACTGTCCCCGGCCGACGCTGCGGCCATGCGGGGCTTTTTCACTGACGAGCCGCAGATTTCCCGAAATGGCATCCCTTGGTCGTTCGGTCATGCCGACGCCTTTCGCTCAGCCTACGGGGAAGACCTCCTTGACGTACTGCCTCGACTTTTCCGGGAAATTGGCGATTTCCGCCAAACGCGCTGCCGCTTCTGGCGGCTGACGACGCGGATGTTCATGGATGCCTTTCTCAAGCAGCTCTATGAGTGGTGCGAGCAGAATGACTGGGAGCTGACCGGCCACATGGTACAAGAGAAGACGTACTATGTCCAAATCACCAGCAACGGCGCTGTCATGCCGATGTACCAGTATTTCCATATCCCGGGCATGGATGCCCTAGGGCGCTTCTTCCCCAGCTTGACCACACCAGTGCAAGTTGCCAGCGTGGCCGCCATCACCGACAATCTCCTGACCCTCGACTTCGCCGACTATATGATCGACGGCGAAGCCATGCCAGGGCCGGAATACGTCCTGACCATCCAGGAGAAGCTACTCCAGCGGCGGCAGGACGCCAACGTGGAACTGGTGTTCACCTTCCAGGTCGATGATGACTATGACCTGGCCAGGCCTCTCGCGTTACTGCTGGAACGGCCGGAAAAATATACTGCTGCGCTTAATGGCCGCGCCATTGAGATGACACCGCAGGGTTTTTTCGCTGATCCGGCTTTCCAACGCATTGACATCTGCTCGGCTGTCCAGCACGGCCAGAACCGACTCGCTCTCAAAACCGTCTTCCACCAAAAGCAGGAGACGTATGACCTCCTCGAAGCCGCCAGAAAATTCGAATCGGAAAAAAACCGCCTGGCCTTTGACTCGGAAATCGAGGCGGTGTATCTATGCGGCGCATTTGGGGTGCGGGCGCCTGGAGCATTCACCGCTTTACCGCGCCGGGCAGTGCGCTGCAACGGCCCCTTTGCCCTGGCTGCTCAGCCCGTGACGGTCGATGCCACCCAGCTGGAGCAATTCGGCTTTCCGCTTTTTGCCGGAACTATTACCTTGCAACAGGAATTCTCTTTGGCGGTAGGAGAACACCGGGAACCGCACCGAATCACCTTTGCCGACGTCGCTGCCCATGTCGCCGTTATCCGGGTTAATGGCAAAACGGTCGCCACGCTCACGCGGCCAGGCTACGAAGCCATTATTCCTGCTGAGACGCTCCGTCCCGGCGCTAATCTGCTCGAAATCGACCTGGTGACTTCCCTGCGCAACATGCTCGGGCCGCACCATCTTGAGGAAGGCGAATCCATAACCATCGGCCCTGGGTCATTTTACAAGGACCCAAGCGTCTATGCGCCACGGCCGCGGCCTTGGAACGACGGCTATTGCTTTGTCTGCTTGGGAATCACCCCCGCCCAATAGGCCTGCGTCTTGCCATCCACTGCCCACTAAGCCAACTTACCTAGGACGGCGCGACCCAGGAGCCGCTTGCCTTGGACTTTTATGCTTCTGCCCTTCAGGAGGCAGTCAGGTCTACATACGGCAGCCTGAAGGCTGGACTAAAAACGCTCATCACAAAATTTCGCACATTACATCAAATTGCGCGGCAGCGGCTGTCACGTCCTGAAGTCGAAGGCTCCGGCGATATCCCAGTCGACCATGAATGCAGCGCCGTAGGACAAGGTCAGATGGAAGAGCGAAGTGTTCCATTTCAGGTCACGGCTCCAGCCCTCAAAGGTCCTGGTCGCGTCTTCTGCCAGCATATTCAGCCAGGCGTCTGGGTCGGTCAGCAAGTCATGCACTAATTCATCCTCGCCATCTCGAATCAGGCCGCAGAACAGCGGAAAGGTGACGAAGAACATGCTCTGCGTCAACCGTTTTTCACGCACCATGCTGAGGACAGTCTGCTTGCCGGCCGCCGGGTCTGGGAATAAATCAAAGAAGTACGCAATCACGTTGCCAGGCATGCTGACATGGTCAGACTCGACGCTGTCACGGAAGGCGCACTCACCAGGCAAGTAAAACGCCTCGACAAACGCCTTCTGCAGCGCCTCAGCATCGCCATAGGGCGCCAGGCCGAGCTGCCGGGCAATCTTGTTCAGACACTTGATCGCGCCGACATAGTAGGCGTTGATGACATTGTGCTTGGCGTGACAGACTTTGCCTTCGGTCAAGTCAACGTCATAGCCGTCGCGCATATTCTTTGGCCATTCCACCACGCACCACTTGTCAAGATGGCTCAGCAGGCCATCGCTTTCCGCGTACTCTTCTCGGTAGAAGTCAAGGATATCGGCAAAAGCATCAAAGCGCTGACGGATAAACTCCAGGTTGCCGGTCTGCGAGCTGTAGGCCAGCAGCAGCACCATCATGATGAGCGGATACTCGGCAATTTCCTGCATCATGGAGCAGCCAGAGCAAGTCATCAGGCCGCGATTGATGAACGACGTCCGCAAAAAGTCGTCAAAGAATTTCTCGCACAGGCTGAAGTCCTGGTTAAGCAGGCAGAAAGTCAGCAGGCTGTAGCAGCCGTCGCCAAGATAATAGCCTTTTTCGCGTTCCATGCAGTCCTGGATAACCTCCTGAACGCCGTAACGCAAGGTGTCGACGCACAGCTTCCAGACGGCTTGTGAGGCTTCGTCCTGGAAGCGGCACACAGCACGCAGCGTAAACGGATAATACCGCGCTGCCAGGACGACGGACGCTTCGTCCAATTCAGCCCCATCGGGAAGCTCCAGGTCAACATATCGGAACGACTTGTAGTCAAACTGGTTCAAGGTGTCCCAGCGGCCGGACAGGATCATGTACTCCTCATACACACAATTGGCGCGAAGCTGATGACGGGCACTGCCGTCCTCATTCAGCTCCTGGCCGAAGCGCATCACCATCTCGTCACCCTGTTGACTGCGGGCGCGCAGCTTCAGGCTGCCGACGTAAATGCCGCCGAAGTCAATGCGGTACGCGTTTCCATGTCGAGTCATGGCGACTGGCGCGATATCCTCAAGCTCAAGCTGGCTGGAAGGCTGTTCACAGACGCTGTACGGCGCGTACTTCCGGATGCAGGCCGGCTGCCAGGACGAATCATCGAAGTCGGGCTGTTCGAATCCGACTTCAGGAGCCTTGGCGTCATAGCGTTCCAGGAACTGGGTGCTGTATCCGGCCTTGCCGGCATCCAGGAAGCCGGTATGCTCATGCTGCCGGAAAGTCCCGTCTGAACACAAGACCACCTTCCCATCCGCCACCACGTCAAGCAGCAGGCCATGCTGGCTGTCCCCGCTGACCCAGACGCGATTGATCAGACCCTGGTAGTAGGTGTGTACAGCAATGGTGTTGCGGCCTGGACGCACGTAAGCGGAAATATCGATGCGGTTGTACCAGTAGTGGAACGAATAGGACGGGGTCGGCCCCTGGTTGACAAACACGCCGTTGATGTACAGTTTGTAGTAATCATCCGCCGTGATGAAGATTTCGGTGCGGGCAGCGGCTGGGAGTTCAAACTGCCGGCGGAAAAGGACATGCCGGTTCTGAAGCGAAGGAACCAGCACAGGCCGGGACTGAACATCCAACTGCCGGTGAAATACGTTCACCGGTGATAAATCGCAGAACCGCTCTGATGTGATCCATTTCCCGGCAAACGACCGCTGCTTTTCTGACATAGTGATTTTTTCACTCCCTGACTTCAACCAATGCGCGATGACGACAATTCGATTTGGTGCTATAGTTAATGGTGCGCCCTTACACCGGCTCAACGAGGCCGAGCGCAAGCAGATATGAAAAACTATACCCGGCACACACGGCCTTTGCAAACTCGGCGCATGCGTTTGCATGGCCGAACGCCAGTCAATCAACGCCTGGATTCAAAGCATAGCCCAAGGAGAGCAAGTCATGATGGAAATCGCTCTTCCACTTCCGTTAACCATCGGCGCCATCACTGGCGCAATTATCATCCTCAAAGTGTTCTTCACCCTCTGGAGAGTTCTGGAAAAATGGCTCCACCCAGAGAAGTTCGTCGGGCCTACCGACACGCTGGAATTCACCTTCCAGCGCCTGAAAGGCAAAAAGGCTGCCATCACACTGAAAAATGGCGAACAACTCCAAAACTGCGAATACCAGTCCACCCACCTCTTTGGAGACGGTAATTACGCTGTCGCCAACATCCTCCATTTTGAGTTCATTACGGCAGACAAGCGGCGGATTTTCCTCTCCAACGCAGACATTCTCAAAATCGAAACCGATGCGGACCGCTAAAGCGGTTTAATGAAAAGAGACCGACCACCAAAAATGGCGGTGGCGTGCATCACTCCAGGGGCGACGCCAGCACCTACCCGGCAGCAGGCCTATGGCGTCACGCCGACAGCTTGCAGCTGCCGCTGCACTTCCGCTACATCGACATGCCTAGGCAACACGCCCTGGCGAACCGCAGTCGCAGCAGCAATCCCAACCCCCTGGCCAATGCCGAGACAAATGCCCATGACCCGGAAATTCGAATGCGCCTTGTGCGTGCCGGAAATGTTGCGCCCAGACAGCAGCAGGCCATCGATTTTTTCCGGCACGCAAGCTCCATACGGAATAGTATAATTGCCTTTGGCCCTGAATTCGCGCTGGGCGCCGTTCTTGTCCAGACCTGGCCCGACCACGGAATGGATGTCAAAGTTGAAATAATTCTTGGTCGCGATCCAATCCGGGAAGACCCTCGCTTCGACAATGTCCTCTGGGGTGATGGTCGTGACGCCCTTGAAATGGCGCGTTTCGCGGACGCCGACATTGTCTGCCGCTGCGACTAAATAGCACCGCTCATAGCCAGGCACAAACTCCCGCAGGAATTCGACGATGGCGTCCATCTGCTCGCGGCAGATGAATTCGGCCTCGGTGAGCTGGCGCACGTCTGTACCGTCGATATGGGTGACATTGGTCATGTTGACGCAGACTTCGCCTGGCAGGCGCGTGCGGTAAAGCAGCACATGGCCGGCCGGATGCGGCAGATGTTGTTTGCCCAGGGACTGGATTTCGCCCTTAGGGATGTCCATGTACGATTCAAAGCTGCCCGGGAAGACAGCGCGGGAGTAGTCGACGCCGCCGATGCGGAACATCAAGGTCACCGGCTGGCAGGCGTTGTCACCTTCGCGGCCTAAGATGTACTCGGCGCCAGCGCGGGCCGCGACATCGCCGTCGCCAGTAGCATCAATGGTGACCTGCGCCAAAATAGCTTCACGCCCAGACTTGCTTTCCGTGATAACGCCCTGAAGACGGTTGCCGTCCATGATAACGTCCGCGACTGTAGTATGCAGCTGGACGGTCACGCCGGCTTCGCACATCATCTGGCCGAGCGTGGTCTTCTGACATTCATGGCTGATGCACCACTTGCTGTCGCTCTCGGGCAGCGGATTGAACTCCAGGGGCAGGGATTTGCTCTGGCGCATGCGCTCGACGACCTCAATCATCAACGGCGTTTGCCGTGCGCCAGACCAATGGGACATCATCCCACTGGTCGCCATGCCGCCAATCGCGTTCGTCTTTTCCAGCAGCATCGTCTTCGCGCCTGCCCGAGCCGCTGCCAAGGCAGCGCCGATGCCGGCCGGCCCAGCCCCAGCCACCAGCACCTCTGGCTCAGCAACAACGGGAAGCGTACGTGAAGGCTCGGTAATCGTCTTCATAGTCATGCTTGATTCCTTGTTTCAATTCCAAACGTATCCATGCGTTTCAATGGCGACGGTCTTCTTCTCCACTTCTGCATAAAGTCCATCAATCTGCTGCTGCAATGCCATGGTCAGGCCCAGCGCGGTCACGATGCGGCAGCAGGTGGTGATGTCATTGAGTTCGAGACGCCGCTCCTGGCGATCCTTGAGCCACTTCTCGCAGACCTGATAGCCACCGACTTGATAAGCCCAGACAGCTTCAGGCACGGGTGCGAAGTACTGTGCAGTATTGATATAGACCCGCGACTCGGCGGCGGCGTAGCGCAGCCCAGTCTTCTCCACGCGGTTGTTGCCGTCGCCCTCGAACCGGCAGGCAGGCGGATTGAGGTCAGGCGAGTTCAGCAGGTGCAGGGCAACGAGCTTCTCGCCCAAGGCGGCCAGTTTCTTGAAAAGCTTAGCGTCCGAGGTGAACGGTACGCGCGGAAAGTCCATCTTCAGGAACTCGGCGTACTTCATGCGGTAGGCGGGCGCATAAAGCACCGCATAGACGTAATGGAAGATAGCCTCAGGCATCGGCACCCTCCCATAAACCGCAGCGAGCGCGTCAACGACAGCTGGATTCAAATTCGGCTGTCGATCGCCATATAACTCCTTTGGCTCGAACAGCATCATCGACATGTAGCCCCCACCCTTGCTTTTTTTTGGCGGCTCAGACTCAGGATACAGGTAGAGGGGGAAATAGTAGTTAATGTCGTATGCAGCGACGGATTTATGCGTCCCGATTCTTGTGGTGACAAACGCGCCAAACTCATCCTTGTGCTGTCGAGGCGCAATCAGCGCCAAATTCTCGCCGGCCAGCAGATGTTGCATGACCTCGGGGCGTGGCATGCAAATAAAGCCTCGTGAGCGTCCGGTGTAGTAGGTGTGGCGCACGTCAAAGGGACGGTAGAGAATGGGCGCCACTTTGTCGCGGACAGGCCCGGAGTCCAGAATGTCTTTCTGCGCAAGCGTGACTTTCCAGTCCCTTGCGTCCCTGCCCAGCTGGTAGGCGCGGCGCGCAAGCTCGGGGTCTGCCTTGGCGAAATGATTCACCGCGTGCCACATCTCCTCCGCCGTCCATTGTATGCACAGCTTGTCGCGGGCGGTGACGATGCCGACGCTGTTGACAGGGAAAATATCGGGGATGAAATGGAAGCGTTCGTACATGCGAAGCAGCGACTCGTCACGCGGAACAAAGAGATAGCTGCCGGTGCGCGGCGTCAATTTGCGCCATTCGGTCGTTCTGGCGTCATGCGCATCCAGCCATTCGTATTTCGACTCGCGCGTGCCGTACAATTCGGCATGCCGGACTGCTGCCGGAGCCTTCGGCTTCCTGCCGCCATGCTTGACGAAGAAGGCTATGGCCACGCCTGGGCGGATGTCAAAGACATTCTTATCCGGCGAGCCGTCAGGGCAGGTTTCCTTCTTGAGGGCGTTTCCATGCAGGTCGAGTATGTAGATATCGTCGAAGGT
>Ga0123335_1007280_pt1 | contig 12443 bp, 9 predicted proteins | sample BiotimSIPDNA_2_FD_89707 | JGI IMG/M metagenome (GOLD analysis project Ga0123335, IMG submission 89707) | Anaerobic biogas reactor microbial communites from Washington, USA - Biogas_R2 time_0 SIP DNA | ecosystem: Engineered > Bioreactor > Anaerobic > Unclassified | place: Washington, USA... | reverse complement strand
TTACCTTAGATGCGTTTTCCTCAGTATTTCGAAGCAGTGCCGATATCAGGTATGCGGCGCATATTGCAATTACAAGCAACAGCGCCACCGTAACACCGGATATAATAGGCAGCATGGTGGAGCGGCGGCGGCTTCGCTGTTTAACCTGGGCACTTTGGCTGGTGTAGCCCGCCATCTTGCGTCTGGTCTTAAATACAAACTTCGGGTCGCTCTTGAGCTTTTGCACATGTTTGAGCATCTGCGTAGCACTCTGAAAGCGATACTCGGGGTTCTTTTCCATTGCGCCGAGTATAAGCTGCTCCATGCCTATGGGAATTGATGTTAAAAGCTGACGCGGCGGTATGGGCTGAGTCTGCACCTGCATCATCGCAACCGAAACCGGATTCTCACCGCTGAATGGCAGTCGTCCGGTCATCATCTCATACATCATGACCCCAAGGGAATAGAGATCGGAACGTGCATCAACCGGCGCTCCGCTTGCCTGCTCGGGACTTATGTAGAATACTGTGCCGATCGCGCTGACTGTAAGTGTTTCGGCATCCGGCAGTTTTGCGATACCGAAGTCTGTTACCTTGATTCTGCCGTTCTTAAGCATCAGAATATTCTGAGGCTTTATATCGCGGTGGATAATATGCTTGGCGTGCGCATGTTCCAATGCACGGAGAATCTGTTCGGTAAAGTTCAGAGCCTCCCGCACATTTAACTTGCCCTTGCGGGTTATATAATCTTTAAGTGTAATGCCGTCGATGTACTCCATCACCATGTATTTAACATCATCAGTGACAGAGACATCGTAAATCTTAACTATATTCGGATGAGACAGCAGGGCGACAGCTTTGGACTCGTTGACAAAACGTTTGACCGAGGCTGCATCCTGCGCGATATGCTCGCGCAGCATTTTAACAGCTACGCTGCGGCGCGCCGACAGGTCATAGGCTTCGTAGACCACCGCCATACCGCCTACACCAACAACACGCTGCAGCCGGTACCGTCTGCCCAGTATCTGACCGATGTATTTCTCGTGGGAATCCATCGAATCAATCGCCTCTTACAATAATAGCAGAGATATTGTCGCCGCCTCCGCCTTCATTAGCGGCATCGATCATAGCCGAAGCAGCTTCTTCAGCCGAGAGCGACTCATCCTCAGACAGCGCAACTAACTTTTCATCGGAGCAGAAGTTGTAGAGACCGTCTGAACAGAGTAGTACACACCACTTGCCCTCTGGCAGTTTTACCGAGTAGTAATCCGGTTTGGGGTCGGTCTCACGTCCGACAACTCGGGTTATAACATTTTTGAACGGACTCTTCTTTGCATCCTCGGGTTTAATCATGCCGGCATCTACCATCTGCTGAACATAGGAATGGTCACGGGTGACTCTGCAAAGCCCGCCTCCGGTTATGACATACAGACGGCTGTCGCCCACGTTTACTGCACAAAGATCGCGATCCTTTATAACCGCGGCTACAAGCGTGGTACCCATGCCTTTATATTGTTCATCTTCAATTGAGCGGGTGTATACAGAAATATTGGCGCGCTTCAGACCTTCGGTAAGCATTTCTTTATGTGTAGGGATGGGAGCATCTTCGTCGGTTTTTCCATCAACCTCGCTTATATATTCGGTAAACGCGGAAATTGCCGCCTCACTGGCAACAGCGCCTCCTTTGACGCCCCCCATACCGTCGCAGACGATGGTTACGAGCGAACCGTCATTCATTTCAACCATGGCTATGGCGTCCTGATTTGCCATGCGTTTTTGTCCGATATCTGTCTTCCCGGAATACGTCATGCTTATCACCATCGTGTCAAATGTAGGTGTTTTCGTGTTACATTTTCATGTTCTTTCTATTATAACCTTAATTATCGGGAAAATAACAGTCATTTTTTGTTAATTTTCAGATAACTCCTGCCGTATGTCCGGAGGAATGACACTTTCTATATGTTTTTTGCGCAGCTGACCGCAGGAGGCGTTTATATCGCTGCCCAGTCTGCGGCGTATTGTAGCGTTGATACGGCGTTTCTCAAGCGCATCACGGAAGCGCTCGATCGAATCCCGCTCACCCGCTGCAAATGCTTTGCCTTCCACAGGATTTACGGGAATCAGATTCACATGGAAGGGAATGCCCCGAAGATAGCGCATCAGACAGTCGGCTAATTTACCGGCGTCATCCATAGAATCGTTCTTTCCGGATATAAGGGTATACTCAAAAGAAATCCGCCGTCCGGTTATCTCGAAATATTTACGGCATGAAGTCAGCAGTTCTTCTATGTTCCAGCGGCGGTTTACCGGCATAAGCTCGGAACGTCCGGCATCATCAGCACAGTGCAGAGAAATTGACAGAGTAATCTGCAAATCTTCCTGCGAAAGCCGAATTATACGGTCGGCAAGTCCGGAGGTTGACAATGAAATATGCCGACTGCCTATGTCAAGTGAGTCAGGCGAAGTTACCTCATGAAGGAAACGGACAACATTGTCATAATTGTCAAGCGGTTCGCCTATACCCATCAATACGACGCTTGAAATCCTTTCGCCTATGTCAGCCTGAGCGCATATAATCTGTCCAAGCATCTCGCCGGATGAAAGATTGCGGGTCAGCCCGCCGATTGTGGAGGCACAGAAGACACAGCCCATACGGCAGCCAACCTGGCTTGAAATACAGATTGAGATGCCGTGGCGGTAGCGCATGACAACGCTCTCGATAACATTGCCGTCCCAAAGCTCAAAAAGGTATTTTACGGTTCCGTCAAGAGCGGAAATGTGCTTCTCCGCTATGCGCGGCAGTCCGGTACGGCAGTTTGCGTTAAGCAGTCCCCGGTCGGCGATGCCGATATCCGTCATGTCTGCAAAATCAACGGTACCGCGCAGAAGCCAACGTCTTATCTGGGCAGCCCGGAACTGTTTGAAGCCCAAAGAGACAACATACTCGGTCAACTCTTCGGTCGTAAGGTCGATCAGATTTACTAAATTCTCCATGAGAGCATTGTAGCATATACCGTGGTTAAATGCAACGGGACACAATATTTTCGTCTTGGAAAATATTAATATCCCGTTAAGTGCGGGTAAATATTTATTTAAAGTACTTTACTTGCTTTAGATAATGTGTTAGAATCGCACTACCAAATTTCTGGAGGTAATAGTAATGTATACTTGGAAGCCTTTTGTTAAGGAAGAGCCTAAGAAAAGCGCTCTTGAAATCTTCGTTAAGGTTGTAATCGTAGTCGGCATTATCAGCGCTATTGCAGTTGCAGCATACATCGTCTACCGTAAGTTCAGTAAATATATGCGAGAGCTCGTAGCTGACAGCTGCGACGATTATCTTGACGATTGCTGCTATGACTGTGACGACGAGTGCTGCGAATGCTGCGAGTTCCTCGATGAGTGTGAGTCCGCCGCTGACGATATAGTTGAGGTTGTTGACGATGCTGCCGAGGCTGTTATCGATGCGGATGACGCGAAGTAATTCCTAATATAATCGCTGAAAATCATTAAAATCAACCCCAAATCATAAGAAAAGAACTAAAAACCGAACAAACATTCAGACGGGCTGCCGACATATAACCGGCAGCCCGTTTCCTGTTACCATTTATTGTCAATACTCAATCCGAGTAGTCTGCCTAGTTCTTTCGGATCAGCTGCAATCGCAGCAGCCCCGGCTTCTTCAATCACATTTCTGTCGCGATAACCCCAGAGCACTCCGATTGGAGTCATACCGGCATTAATGCCGGTTTCCATATCTACATTTGAATCCCCCACAAGCGCCATATCTGACGGTAGAAGCCCGAAGAGTTTGGCTATATGCAGCGGCGCGGCAGGATCAGGCTTAATCGGGAACTCTCCCTGACCGATAATAACCTCAAACATATCGCTGCCGTAGAGATATTCGGTGACCATTACAGTCTGACTATGCTGTTTGTTTGAGAGCACGGCAAGTTTCACACCTTTGCCCTTTAGACGCTCAAACAGCTCACTCATGCCTTCATAAGCTGAGGTTTCCTCACAGCAATGGCTGCAGTATGTGTCATGGTAGAGGCGGAAGAATTCTTTCAGCAGCGGTTCGTCGGTTTTATCCACATAATCCGGCAGAGAACGGCGCACGAGATTCATAGCACCGTTGTTGATGAAGCTGATGATCTCTTCCCGTGACCGCTCGGGATAACCATATTTACGAAGAGTACTGTTCATTGAGGGCACTACATCACCCATGGTGTCGCCTATTGTACCGTCGAGGTCGAATATGATTCCTTTGTATTTCATTCGGTTCATTGTGTTCTCCGGGATTTCTTTATTTTATCGGTGTTGAATTTGTTATAAACCTATGTTATAATAATACCAGAATTCAAAACAGAAAGGATTACATAATTATGAACGCTTCAAAAATGCCCGTCGCACTTGAGCTTTATTCTGTCCGCAACACACTTAAGGATGACCTCGAAGGTACTCTCGAAAAGGTTAAGGGCTTCGGTTACGACTGCGTTGAATTCCCGGGTTCACCTGTATTCGAGGCAAAGCGCATTGCCGCTGCTGTCAAAGCCGCCGGTCTCTGGGTGTGCAGCTGGCATGTGGGTTTCGACTCGCTCATATGCGATGATGAAAAACTCAAAGCGACCATCGAATACCATCTGACCGCCGGGAACAAGTACCTGATTATTCCGTGGCTGCCAAATGAGTGGCTTGCTGACCCCGAGGCAATCAAGCGCTCCGGCGAAAGGCTTAACGAGCTTTCCGAGAAACTCGGCGCCTATGGTCTCTACACCGGATACCACAATCACTCGGCGGAATTCAAGCCTTTGGGCGATGAGGGTAAGACCGCCTGGACACTGCTGCGCGAAGCAACCTGTGACAAGTTTGTCATGCAGATTGACACCGGCAACGCCTTCCACGGCGGAGCAAATGTTAATGCCGAACTCCTTGCCGCCCCCGGACGTTCGGACATAATCCACCTTAAGCCCTACTCCTCCAAGACCGGCTATGCCACGATGATCGGCAATGAAGATGACATGAACGACTACCCCACCATACTGTCATTCTGCCGCGGCGAAGGCAAGACCCATACTGTTGTTATTGAGTATGAGTGCGTTGAGCTCTATACCGAGATGGAGGGTGCTCGTCTCTGCGTCAAGAATCTGCGCGAAAAGTTCGGCAGCTATCTTGAAAAATAATAATCGATAAAGACGAAAATCTTAAAGACTGATACAGTATAAACAGCATCAAAGCCGTGACCCGAAACGAATGGGTCACGGCTTTGCTTATGCCCGTCAGTTTATTTCTTACTTGAGGAAAATTTCAATTACCGGAATTTCAGCGTTGCAAGGTTTCTTGATCGGGAGTTTGAGAGCAGCCGTATTACCCTCAGCGTTTATCTGGAACGGGATCTCAGAGGCATCGGATAGAATCTGAGCGTAGTCGATATGTTTGACAACTTCACCCTTAAGTGTTATACCGCCGAACTGCCAGGACAATACATGCAGATAAAGGGTACGGGTATCAGGATTGTAGGTATATTTGCAGAAGTCGGGGCATTCGAACTCCAGCGGAGCCTGAGTGCAGCCGTAGATGGAGCGGCTGTGACGCTTCATCCACTCGCCCATGGCTGTGAGACGGTCAAGGGCGCGTTCGTCGAATTCGCCGCGTCCGGTAGGGCCGACGTTCAGCAGCAGGTTTCCGCCCTTGCTTACCGAGTCGATGAGCATAATAAGCAGCTGCTCGGAAGATTTCCAGGTTTCCTCGTCGCGGTAATAACCCCATGAGCCGGAGAAGGTGTGACAGCCCTCCCAGACAACAGGAGTGCCGTTAACCTCTACCCACTTCTCGGGCATACGCTGCTCAGGGGTCTTTACATCCTGGTCGATCTGGAGACGGTCGTTGATCATTATGTCGGGCTGCCAGCCTCTGATTTTGGAAATCAATTCCTCAGAGCGCCAGGTTTCCTTGCCCTTACCGGCGAATCTTCCTGAGGCACCTACCGAGAAATCATACCAGAGAATGTCAACCTTGCCGAATTGGGTCATGAGTTCTTCGGTCTGACCATGGAGGTAGTCCACATACTTGGATGTATCACGTCCGGCGTTGGCAGCGATGAACTCCTCGTTGATGCGCATCGGATGGCAGGCGTCAACCGAATACTCGGGATGATGCCAGTCAAGCAGGGAATGGTAGAAGCCGATTTTCAGTCCCTCACTGCGGAAAGCATCAACCATAGGATGCAGAATATCCTTGCCGTAGGGGGTGTTGGTGGCTTTGTAGTCGGTCAGGGCGGAATCCCAGAGACAGAAGCCCTCATGGTGCTTGGTGGTGACTACGAAATACTTCATACCGGCGCCGGCAGCAGCCTTTGCCCAGACCGCGGGATCATAGAGGTCGGGATTGAAGTGCCTGAAGTACTTCTCATAATCCTCAACCGAGATCATCTCACGGTTGCGAATCCACTCATGGCGTGCCGGCAGCGCATATAGTCCCCAGTGGATGAACATACCGAATCGGTCATGACGGAACCAGCTTGTGTCGCCCGGTGTAGGTGCGGGCTGTACCAGTGTGAGTTTGTCGAGATCCATAGTATACCTCCCATATATGTGTTGTTTTGCCTGCTTATGAATATTTATAGTAGCCTATCTCATCGAGATGTACCGTGTATTCTTCAAGGCACATGCCAAGTTCTTTCATTACGGCTGCATGATAAAAACCGACATACCGGAAATGCCATGGCTCGAATGAAATGCCGGTAACCCCCACCTTATCTTCGGGGTATCGGAGTATGAAGCCGAATTTCCAGCAGTTATCAGCCAGCCACTGTGCCTCCTTTGTTGCGGCAAACTTTACATCTGCCGCTGTCAGATTATGCATATCGACACATAACCCGCTTTGATGCTCGCTTGAACCGGGTGGGTTAACTATCTTGGCTGCTGCGGCATAAGCGCCTTCTTTACCAAGAGATGAGAACTGCTGGAGCCGCTGGTTGAAGAGATAACTCTGCAGAGAGTAACTGCGGTAGCCGCTTGTGACCGACACATTGGTGACACCTTCAGCCTTTGCTTCATTCAGGAAGGCTTCCAGAGCTTTGGCAGCATAGAGGCGAATTTTCTGCTTGTCGTAGCCCGACCGGGTATCGCGTATATTTGTGAGATCCTCGGGAACATATGCTTTATCGAGTGGAAAGTAAGTGTTTACAAGAGTTATATATCCATCGGTGTCTTCGGGGCAAATATACTGTTCATATCCGGTCATGTCGGACTTGAACTCGAAGTCCCAGACTTGCTTCGGCAGCAGCGCCATGCTTTCCTGGTCGAAGGGAGGCTCAGGTTCCTGTGAAGTGGGCAGTTGCGAGCGTTCGGGTGAATAGTTAGGTGCTTTAGTCCGCTCACCGATGTGCAGCGATACAAAAAGACACGCACCCGCTATGCTTAGCAGTATGGTAACGAACACAAGAAATACTATTACCCGCGCCATCCACATAGTTGAACGACTGACACGCGCCGGCTTTACCTTTTTTGAACCAGAGGATGACTGCGGAGGCAGTGTCTGCTCGGAACGAGTCTGAGTCTGAAACTGAGCATTAACCTGTGTTTGTGTTTGCCGGTGCCTTAAATCCCCGGAATCGGCTACAGTCTGAACAGCAGGATCGGCGTTTCTGTTACTTACCTGCTGCTGATATGACCGGCTGTATTGCACCTGCTGCGGGTTTTGTACCTGCTTAGGTACTGCAATGTTCGGACGCTGCATCGCCTGCTGCTGTGCCTGTGGGTTACGGGCAGGAGCCTGGGGGGAGGCTGTGCGTGATGCGGGGTTGTTCATAACGGGAACTCGCTGCGGACTGCGACGGGGCTGCTGTTTTCCGGTCGGAAGTTCGCCGTTTGAAGTCTGACGTCGGTCATTAGAGTTGTTCAAAGCTATCCTGTCCTTTCGATGGGGTGCATTGGTGCGAACCGACATTGCTGCATCGGTGTTACGGTATTATCCGACGGTCAGTTGCCTGACGCCGGCGGCGGAGCGACTGTCGATCTCCCGCTGACCGAATTGAGAATATCTTCTGTAAAAATAACGCGGTTGGGATCGGTAGCGAGAAGGGTTTCGTTATCAAGCTCATCTTCACCGATATTATCAGGGAAAAGGTTAGGTAATATTCGGAATCCGATGTCTACATAGGACAACAGGATACCTTTTTCATCGTTGATTCGCTCACGCTGTATTATAAGGGTGTTTTTTACGCTGTCATAGGCAGCTTCGATGCCGATGAAGTATTTATCGAATACTTCGATCGGTACAAACAGCTCCTCCCCGACGGTGAAGGCTATGTTGTTTAAACGTACCCGTTCGCCGTTGATTTCCGCCTCGGAACTGCCTACAACAAATCGGATATTAACGCCCGGGTCATTGTCGACAGCCGGTTCGATTATATATTTAAGTATATCTTTGTCGCCTGTGATGGTGAAGGAATATAACTCGGCGAGCTCAGAGATATTTATATACGGCACACCGTCTATGATAACGCTTTCGTAGTCAAGCTTCCGATTAGAATAATCGGGATCTTCCTTCTTCGCCCCTGTCTGATAAGTGACGGTTGTAGGATGGGGCTTGCCGGGATTATAAAGCAGGTTAACAAAAAACAGTGCAACTGCAAGCACAAAAAATACGGCGAAAGTGATCAAGAAAAGAATAAACCTCGCTGTCCAGAGCTGTATAAACTCACGGCGGCGTTTCTTTGCACGCTGTTTGAGCTTTGCCTCTACGCGTCTTTGGTATTCTAACTCCTCGGGAGTGGGCTTGCGCTTACGCGTTCTGCGAGTATTTTGCCTCGATGCAGATGCATTACGTGCACGAGAAGCGCTCCGGTTATCTGCCGATCTTCGGTTCTGCGCCCCTCGCTGTCCGTATGCACCGCTTCGGTTTTGTGTACTGCTGCGGTTCCCGGCTTGTTTTGTAACGGTACTTTTGTATGAATGTTCACCGCGCTGACTTCTGATATCGGTACCGCGCCTACTCCCGGACTGTCCTGCATCACGCCGGTTCTGTGCAATATAACCGTACTGCCCTGTGTCACCGTATTCGGGAGCAGCTCTTGAACGCCGCTGTGCCTGCGGTTGGGATTGATTTCTGTTCATTTCGCCTCAGGCGTATCAGTGGTCGGTAAGCTTGCGTCCGCTGAGCAGCTGAGCCTTGTTCCAGCGGATAATTGGGTCGCCGCAGCGCTCCAATTCATGGTAGAGTTTTTCTCTCAGTTCCGACAAAACAGGAGCCAGACTCTCGTTACGGATGAGGTTAGTCAGCTCATGGGGATCATTTTTCAGATCATACAATTCATCGATATCGGTGAGATTCCAGACATACTTATAATGTTCACCGACTATCATGCGTTCGCAGTACAGGCCGAACTGCTGTCCGTTGTATGTGGACACGGCGTATTCGCGTCCGTCGCTGCTGTCTCCGGCGAGAAGCTCGGGTGACAGATCTTTGCCCTGAAATACGCCATTCGGCACCGGCAGACCCATGAGCCCCATAATTGTGGGCGGCAGATCCAGCATACTGGAGACAAAGCCGGTGAAGCGGTTGGGCTTGATGCGGCCGTCCCAGCGGACAGCCATGGGAACATGGGTAATGTCCTCATACATGTTATAATGCTTATCTATAAGCCGGTGACCGCCGCAGAGATCGCCGTGGTCGGTGACATAAACAATTATGGTGTTCTCAGTCTCGCCAAGCTCGTCAAGCTTATTGAGAATGCGCCCCACAGCATCATCATACTGAGATATGATACCGTAATACATGGCGGCGGTATATTTCCAGTCGTTTTCCCATGTGCGGTTTTCCAGTTCCCAGTTGATAAGCTGCTGATGCTGTATATATGGCTTATTCTCGAAAGTTTCGCCGATGCTGCCCCAGGCGGGCAGTTCATCGGGGTTATACATTGTGTCAAATGGCGCTGATGGACGGCAGGGCAGATGAGGCTCCGGATTGTCAAGATGCAAATACCAGGGCTGACCGGCTTCGTGAAGCTCCTCAAGCTTCTCACAGGCAAGACGAGCTACCTGATGGGTATAAGAATGCTCCAGCGGTATAGGGCTGGGTTCGCCGAAATAGCCGTTTTTCCACTGAATACCGGAGTGCTTTTCGTTAACCAGCTTGTTTATATCGCTGCGTCCGATATAAGAGTTAAAGCCGTAGTCGGAGGGTTGCTTATGGCTGTCTGCTTCCCATAAACCAATATAAGCGGTGTTGTAACCGCTGTCTCGAATGTCGCGGGTCCAGCTATAGCAGTCATCTTCCATACCGTGAATCGGGAAAACAATATGAGGGTTCCATAGTCCGCCATATGCCTCGGGACGGCGTCCGCTGAATAGCGCATTTCGGGCGGGTACACAGACGGGAATCGGGGTGTATGCCTTCTCAAAAAAGACTCCTCCATCGGCTATTCTCGCAAGGTTGGGGGTCTTTACCGGGTTCATGCCGCTCATTTCAACGCAGTCGTAGCGCTGCTGGTCGTACATAATGAAAAGAAGATTCGGTCGCTTCATGTAAAAGCTCCTGTCAATAAAACACAGAATAAATATTAGCCCTGATACGGATCGCCGCGATATGCGGTAACCTGAGGGGAGATATTTTTGTCGAGGGACTCATGCCAATTCGCGCCGTAGACTTCACAAAGTGCACGCTTTGCCATCTTCGAAAAGACCGAGCGGGCATCGCAGGTATATTCCGAAAGTCTTACGGCTCCGGCAAGGGAACCGCAGTGTGCGGCGGCACGGGCACAGCCGATCTCCAGCAGAGTGATCCGGGGAGGTGTTACAGAGGTCCACATATCATGGTATGAATGTTCTGTATGAATCGCAATGCGTTCAAGCAGTTCCTCCAGCGGTGCGGCAGCGGAACAATCCGCGAGTCGTTCGCAGGCGTAAATCAGACTCCACAGCCGATCTTCGCAGAGCAGCTTGTGACCGTCTATTCGGTTGAGGGCATAGGGGGTGAGTCCGGAAAGACGCTGAGAAGTAAAGTCGCGCTCAAGGGCTGTATCAAGCTGTTTAAGCACCTCGTCAAGACCCTCTCCGCCCGCTAAACCAAGCAGGACAATCAGAGCGTTTACAAGACCATATGAACAAATCGGATCACCCATCGGGACGCTGACATAGCCGTAGGTTTTATTCGGATTCACCGAACAGCTGCCGCCGTCGGCGCATATCGCCGTTATCTCGGTGCCGTCTACATCAAACCGCAGAGCGTCCCGGGTAAGAGCGCGTTTCAGCAGCGAAAGCAACCTGGGAGAGGCTTCTGGACAGCCGTGCCAGCCAAGTGCCATTGCAGCATTATCGCCGCGTACACCTCTGTCGCACAGGGCTTCAAGAAGAACAGGAACAATACCATCACGTGGCTGAACCATAGATGAAAATCCGAAGTCAACGGGATCGGAGAGAGCCTCTTTCGCCTCAGTAATTCCAAGTCGGTCGGAGGGGGAACCCGCCCAATCAGGCAGGATTCTCAGCTCACGAAGTTCTGTCCTGACATCAGAGAGGTCTGTGATATGAATCGGCGTGCCCTGCGTCAAAGCCGCCGAAACTACACATCCAACAGCGTATCCGGAGTTGGAAATATCGGGGTTCATACGGCAGAGTGCCGCTGCCTCCCGCTCACCCGCCATACTCTTGCCGACTATGGCAAGGTTGTCGGTGCCAAAGGGCAAAAACATACCGAGTGGCATCCTTATGCGTATATCATCGGCGCCGGCTTCCATCATGCGTGACGAAAAGAGATAGAACTGATTCATAAGCGAACTGGGGCGGCAGTGGGAATCGTGCCGACAGTAGCCCACCGCAATGTCATCATCGTGGCACTCACGCCGCGCAATACCCGCCATTGTAAGCTCATTGCGGCAGTCGAAGTGTCTTGACTCACGCTGCATACACATCTCGACGATTTCATATTCACTGTTTTTCAGGTAGCCGAGACCAATCCCGCGCATAAGGTCGGCATAAGAATCGGGATCTATCACATCCTCATCGGAGTTGAAGCGCGTAAGGGGGAACGCTTTGGTAATCGAGTACTCATATCCCCACATGCTTGAAGTTTGAAGCATACCGTCACGCTCACCGCCGATGGTGTAGGGCAGTCCGGCAAAAGCGGCAACATCGCCGTCCGCAGTGCCGTCAATAACATATTTTGAGTATACTACCTCAAAGCCATTCTCTCCGCAGAGCAGTACACCGGCTATTTTGCCGTCAGAAAGCTTGGCACCGCAAACCGTCATGCCGCCGAGAAGCGAATCACCGAGCACACGATCCCACATCAAAATGGCAGCTATACGGTTGCTTAAAGCCGGAGTTTCAGCCATTTCCTTCACCAGTCTAAGCCGCTCTGTGAACATAGCATCGTTGTAACCGTGCCAGTTTCCGAAAACTCTGCCCACGGTATTGGTTCCGCCGCAGCAATACAGAGCGTCCGCAGCTATGCAGTCTGTATTCT
>Ga0123335_1007278_pt1 | contig 12443 bp, 12 predicted proteins | sample BiotimSIPDNA_2_FD_89707 | JGI IMG/M metagenome (GOLD analysis project Ga0123335, IMG submission 89707) | Anaerobic biogas reactor microbial communites from Washington, USA - Biogas_R2 time_0 SIP DNA | ecosystem: Engineered > Bioreactor > Anaerobic > Unclassified | place: Washington, USA... | reverse complement strand
TGCTCGTCTCTTCATTTGATTTCGAGGGCAAACGGATATCAGATGGCCCGGAAGGCAGCACGATCTGGCTGGTCGCGCACTGCCTCAAACTGCTCGACCCCGAGTTTGCCACCGAACAGTACAAGCTGGCAACAAAGCACCTCAGAGCCAGCATGGGCTATTTTGGCTACGCCTACGAATGGCCGGGCGGAACCGGACACGACGACGTCGATTCGGGCCCGATCATTCCGCTGCTGAACCTGTCGGCCGGCTCTACCGGCCTTGCTTTTGTCGGTGCCGCCACCTTTGGCGACCGCGAATATCTCGCAGCGCTCTACCGTTCTCTCGAACTCGGCGCCTTCCCGGTTTATGACTCACTCGGGGTCAGATACTGCGCCAGCAATACCGTCGGCGATGCCGTGCTGCTCTATTCGATGGCGCTCGGCCCGGCCTGGGATAAAATCATGAAAGGCAGGCCAGCAGATGAGTAACAGCAAGTTCAATCCGTTCAAGGCCAAACTCTTTTCCGGCTGGGGTTTTCTGTCACGCGGCCTTTTGATCATCGCTGTATTTGCACTGCTGCATCTGTTGGGTCTGCGCGAATACACGAGCTTCATCAGCGGCACTACTTCGGGCAGCGCTGGCGACCTGCTCGGCGTCACCTATTTCATTCTCTATTCACTTACGATATTCGTCGCGCCGGTTCTCATAATTGCGACAGCCTTCATGAAAATATTGAGCCGTTACGCCGGCGTCGAAGACTGATGGGCTGTCACATAAAAGTTCAAGAATTACATCTGAGTCGCTCTGCTTATGCCGGGCTCTCGGCAGGATCCCAACGCTACAACTCTCACCAGCAGAGAGCAATATTGAATAGCTATGGCTTGACGTCAACAGTGCCTGGCTCGAAGTTTTCGCTATTGGGATGCCTGCCTGCGCCCTCAGAGTGTTTAAGCCTACATATGCAATATTGCCTAGAAACTCGTTAAGGAGCTTATTTATGGCGAGTGATACGTTTAACTGGTATTCGCAGCTGATCAAGCCAAGCTGGTCGCCGCCGGCATGGGTGTTCGGGCCGGTATGGTCGGTTCTTTACACTATTATCGCAATTTCGTTCGGCACTGTATTTTATCGCGCATACAAGCGCCAGATCCCGCGCAGCGCGGCCGTGCCATTTGCTCTTAATCTCGTGTTCAACTTTGCCTTCACACCGCTGCAGTTCGGGCTAAAAAACAACCTGCTGGCGGCAATTGACATCCTGTTCATTCTGGCAACGCTTATCTGGAGCCTTCTGACAGCCTGGAAACACCTGCGCTGGGTAGCGGTCGTGAACATCCCCTACCTGCTCTGGGTCTGCTTCGCCACCGTGTTACAGCTCACCATCACCTGGCTGAACCGTTAAAACGGCATGATCTGCAATGCCTGAAACCAGCAGTTCTCGATGAGAATCCACTTTCCTGTCCCAGTTAAATCCCTCCAGAATTCTGCGCAAATCTTGTAATCAGCGGTTTCTGCACTCATTTCGAGATTTGCCTGAATTTGCGGTATTGACAAAACTCTGATTTATGAATATTCTTGAGACATCACGCGCGATTTGTGATGTCGCGAAAGCCTCGACACCGGGAGGTACAAATTTATGACTGCAGGAATTAACAGAAGCTGATTTTTTAACAGCCCGTTTCCGCGCGTCTTCCGGTTGTGTGAGAGAATGCTCAAAACAGACCCATAAGCTGTTATGCTGCACCCAATTGTATTCATGCACCGCGACGTTCCCGGTGTTCTGCCAGCCCTCTGACTGACATGCGACACCCTGACAATACAACACAGGAACAATCAACAAATGCATTGTGAACTTAAAAACTACGGTTTCGGCTTCTTTCAGGAGCAGTTCCGCAGCGAAAACGATATAAAAATGGAAAACATCGCGCGGGTTCTCTCAGACTCGCATGAGATTTATCTGCTGCAAACCAGCAGTGGTGTCTGTCGCGGCTCGATGACCGGCAAAATGCGTTTCAACGCAGAAAACCGGCATGACCTGCCGGCAGTCGGCGACTGGGTCGTCATCTCAAAACCCGATGCGCACAGCGCAGTAATCGAAGAAGTGTTTCCGCGACGCACCAGCCTGTGCCGCTCGGCCGTGCTGGCAAAGTCTACCAGCACTCAGGCCGACGTTCAGATCATCGCCGCCAACGTTGATCTGGTATTCATCGTTATCGCGGTCGACCGCGACTTCAGCATCAACCGGGTCGATCGCTATCTCGCGTTGATTCTCGAAAGCGGCGCCCTGCCGGCAGTTCTGCTAAACAAATGTGATCTGACCGATGAAGACACCTGGAAATCTCAGCAAAACCAGCTATACAAAAGACACCCCGGCGTTGAAGTCATCGCTACCAGCCTGGTAACCGGTCAGGGACTCGATCTGCTCAAAGCCGCCGTGGCACCGGGCCAGACCTGCTGTTTCGTCGGTTCATCAGGTGTCGGCAAGTCTTCGTTGATCAATTACTTTGCCGGCGAAGAGCTGATCACTACCTCAGAAATCAGCGAAGCGAACCTGCGCGGTCGCCACACTACGACCAGCCGGCATCTGCACCTGCTGCCTTCAGGCATGCTGCTGCTCGACACGCCCGGCATGCGCGAAATCGCCATGTCAGATGCCAGCAGCGGCATCGGCGAAGCCTTTGCCTTTATCGAAGAAGTGGCTCTGAAATGCCGTTTCACCGATTGCCGTCACGTCGATGAACCGGGTTGTGCGGTAATCGAGGCAATAGAGCGCGGAGAGCTCGATTATGAGACTCTGAACAGCTACAAAAAACTTCTGCGCGAATCTGCCAGGTTCGAGAAAAAAATCAACGAAAAGCGTCGGGCCGAGCGCGGCTTCGGCAAAATGGTGCGCGAGGTGCTAAAAATCAAAAAACAACTCAAGGGCTTCTGAAGTCAAGTCCAGGCTACGCCAGACAGTGATTCTGAGCAGAGCGGAGCGTAGTCGCAGAATCCATGTCTCTTGTCATTCTGGATCCTGCGACTGCGCGCAGGATGACTTTTGTCAGAGGGTTGACTAAGCTCAGCACACATTGTACGCTGTATGTGCGACGGCCTGATCTCCCCGGCGGCATGATACGTGCCGGCAATCAGGCTGATGGCCGAAGCTTATGAAACAACACAATGCGCTTTTAAATAGAGGAACCCGACATGAAATGCCCAAACTGCGAAGGTTTTTTGAATGACGATACTCCGGTCTGTGAGAGCTGCGGATTCGACATACACGAATTCGACAAGGTACTGACGATACCGGCAGAGCGCGACGGCCTGATCAACGACTGGGCCGAGGCTTTGAGTGAAGACGGCAGCGGTCGCATAAAAGATCGGCTGCAGGCCTTCTGCGAAAAGACCGGCATGGACTGCTGCCTGGTTACGCTCGAATCAGCAGCGCCGCGCTCGCCGCGCGAATTCGTGTTCTGGCTGTTCAACCGCTGGCAGATCGGGGGCGAAGGGCATCTCGGCGTGCTGGTTCTGCTGTCGCTGGCCGAACGCCGCATCGAAGTCGAAGTCGGCAACGTGCTCGAAAAATACATCACCGACGACGAAGCCGCCGGCGTTCTCGAGCATCATGCCGTGCCGTTCTTTAAAAAGAGCGATTACGACAACGGCCTTTATCATTCGCTCGACATGCTGGCACGCATTATCGAGCATGGCGTGAGCGAGGAGAAAGCCAATGAAACTGCGAACTAACGCGCTTTTATATGGTGTTCTCGTTTTCATGATACTGACGCTTGCCGGCAGCAGCTGCCTGGCACGCAGCATGCCGGTTCGACGGGTTCCGCTCAACGATGAAATGGAACTGCTTGACGATCAGATGGCGCTCGAAGTCAAACGCATGAGCCAGCTGCTTTATCGTGACTTCAAGAGCGAACTGGCGGTTCTTATCATTAGTTCGACCGATGGTGTCAATGCCAGCGACTATGCGTTGAAGGTGTTCAACCACTGGGGGCTTGGCCAGGCCGGCGTCGACAACGGCATGCTGATCATGTTCGCCATCGATGACCGCCGGGTCGAGATCAAACCCGGCACCAGATATAAACACAAGTTCAGCGAATCTTTCTGCACAAGTCTGCTGAATAACTATGTCGTGCCGGAAATGCGTGCCGGCAGGCCGGCACAGGGCGTCTTCATGGCAGCACGCGAGGTTGCGGCCGAAATCAGGCGCTTCGAAAAAGCCAAAGGATCGTCCGGCAGTTCTTCGCCGGGAGAAGCACTGCCGGGCCAGAGCCAAAGCAGTTCAAGCCAGAGCAGCAATAACTACCGGAGCAGCTCAACAAATTCTGGCAGCGGCAGTTCAGGCTCATCCGGCAGCGGCGGCACGTCTGGATCTTCTGGATCTTCCGGATCTTCTTACAGCGGCTCTTCAAGATACAGCAACCCGTTCAACAGCCCGGTGTTGCGCTTTGTTCTCTACGTATGCATAGCATTGTGGATTGCCGGCGGCATATTTTATTACTACATGACTTTCAGCAAAAGCACGCTGCTGATGAGCCCATGGCTGTTCATCATACTGATGTTGCTGTCTGGCTTTATAATAGCATTTGTCGCGAGCAAAGCCTTTAATATTGCTGACGATCCGCTTGACCAGGTTGCTTCTGGCAGTGGCGGAGTGTCACTGATCACCTTCCTCTGGCTGTTTTCCCATATCTGCCCGCGCTGCAACAAGTATATGAACGTGCACACCAGAACGCTGCACTACGCAACCTATTACTCGTCGGGACTCGGCGAAAAAACCGAGCACTGCGACCATTGCGGATATCACCGGGTCAGTACCTACACGATTCCGAGAAAAACGCGAAGTTCGAGCTCAAGTTCAAGCAGTTCGCGCAGTTATAGCGGGGGCGGGCGCTCGTCCGGTGGTGGCGGCGGAGCCAGCTGGTAATGACTTTTCATGATAATCGCACAGGCTCATTTAAAGAGTTATCCACCGATTAGAAGATTGCAGCAGCAAACAGCAATTACTGAAGCCTTTTAAACTCTGCACAAGCGAAGGATCGAAGATTGTATAGTTTTGGCAGGACAAGGAGCTTACCGACAGGGCAATCTCATGATCAGAAGGATTGCTTCAGGGCTTTGCCCTTCGCAATGACACATTCTATTGTGTGTTGCGTTTTTCTGCTGATAATGCTGCTGATTTGCCATGCTGGAATGGCCGAAGACATAACTCTGCGCGTCTGGTGCATGGGTGGCGAAGCCGAAAAGCTGCCCAAAATGGCGCGACGGTTCGAATACGAAAACCCCGGCGTCAAAGTGCGGATTCAGGCGCTTTCGTGGGGTGGCTCGTATGAGAAGCTGGTAACCGCATTTCTCGGTGGCGCTCCGCCTGATGTCTGCCAGCTGGGCACAACCATGATGCGCGATTTTTACGCCATGGGCGCGCTCGAAAGCCTGCAACCGATGTTCGATTCAGGCGACCTGCGGGCGGAAGATTTTTTCAGTGAATCGCTCAAAACCTGCACTTATGACGGCCTGTATTTCGGCATGCCCTGGTATGTCGATACCAGGGTGGTTTATTTCAGACGTGAATATCTCGACCGCTTTGGCTGGCAGCAGTTTCCGCAGACATGGGAAGAATATTTCAAGCTGGGCCAGCAGGTAACGGCGGCAAAGCTTGCGGCCGGCGACGAAATTGGCTATTTTTGCAGTCTGCAGGGATTCACCTTTGAAATGTTCTACTGGCAGGCCGGCGGCGACTTCATGCCGCTTCAGGCCGGATATCCGGCATTCGATGCCGCAAAAATGGCTGAAGCAATCAGCTATGAGCGCAGCATGCGCCAGGCCGGCTTTCTCGGCAAGCCGCATGATTCAGGCATCGATTACATAACTGAATTCGATCAGGGTCGATACGAGGTAGCAATATCAGGCCCCTGGATGGCCGCCGATCTGAAAAAGAACCAGCATCGGTTCAAGAATGCCTGGGGCATGGCGCCGATGCCGAAAAACAAGAGGCGAACTTCGTTTATTGGCGGCTCCAACCTCGTGCAGTTCAAAGAATCAAGGCACAAGGAAATCGGCCGGCGCTTCATTCTCTTTCTCGGACGGCCCGATATTCAGACAGACTGGTATGAGATTTCGAACGATATTCCGGCAAACCGCCGGGCCATGGAAACACCACAGCTGATCAACGACCCGGTCATGCAGGTATTTCGCGAGCAGCTGGAAGACACCCTGCTGCCGCCGGCGGATCGCGAATGGAGCATCTTCTGGGATCGCTTCTATCGCCAGTATGACGCTTTCATGGAAAGCGACGATGACGTTAAGGACTTTGTCAAAAAGATGAGCACGGTCATGGCAGAAGTGATCGCCGAGCGAGATGCCGCCGGGAAACCGACAACCGGCGGGATTTACTGGGTAGCACTTACGCTCTTCCCGGTTGTTCTGCTATCTGCTTACATCTTGCAAGGCATCGGCCGGCGACAGCCGATAAAAGTGCTTACCAGCACGCCCCTGCGAACCGTTGCCCTTTTTCTGGTTCCGGCCATGACGGTCATGTTGATATTCCGTCTGCTGCCACTCTGCGTGGCATTCGCCGCCAGTTTTACCGATCTCGGAGCCGCCAACATAACCGATCCGACCCGCGCGCTGTTTACCGGATCCGGCAATTATCTGCGCCTTTACCAGGACGAAATCTTCTGGAAAAGCGTAAACAACACCCTGATTTATCTACTGGTCGGCGTGCCTGCCAACCTGCTGATTGCATTGACGCTGGCTCTGGCGATAAGCCGCTTTCGCGGCTGGCAGCGAACTCTGCTGGCCACCGGTCTGTTTCTGCCTTCGGTCATTACCATGGTGGCGTCGGCGGTGACCTGGCGCTGGCTCTACTGTCAACAGAGCCCGCTCAACCTCGCGATCAACTGGCTCGGAATCGGCCCGCTAAACTGGCTGGGCGATCCCGATCTGGCGCTGCCTGCGCTGATCATATTTTCGGTCTGGCGCAGTTACGGGCTGAGCATGCTGATCATTCTGGCCGGACTTGAGCTGATCAACCGCGAGCTTTACGAGGCCGTGCGTATCGATGGCGGCAGTCGCTGGCATGAATTTCGCCATGTCACCCTGCCCGGCCTTCGCGGCACGTTGTTTGCGGTTGCCGTCGGCATAGTCGTCGCCAATATTCAGTTTTTCATCGAGCCCTACGTGCTGACCGGCGGCGGGCCGAAAGACGCGACCATGTCGCTGCTGCTCTTTTCGTATAATCGTGCCTTTGGCTCGTTTCAGCTGGGTTATGCCTCTTCGGTAATCACCGTTCTCTTCGTGTTTTTCTTCATCTTCAACCTCTGGCAGAGACATTTCCGCCAGAAACTAAGCTGAGCGGAGAACGGACAATGAATACACACACCCGAAACCGCCTGCTTAAAGAAATGTTGTTTTTCAGTTTTCTCATCTGTACGCTGGCGATAACCATGCTGCCGTTCATCTTCATGTCGGCCGAAGCGCTGGCACCTTCGCCAATGGCCAATGTAGAAGGTTCTCGCTATCTGCCGCAGAACTGGTCGTTAGAGTCTTTCCGGCAGCTGATGGGTGTCGGCGACATCGCCCGCTTCACCATGAACAGCATGATTCACGCCTTCGGCTACACTGTTCTGTCGCTGCTGCTCAATTCGCTGGCGGCTTTCGCGTTTGCGCGCATGGTCTTTCCGGGGCGCGACCGTCTGTTCACCATGCTGATACTGGCGATGATGGTGCCCGGCCAGGTCATCATGATACCGGTTTTCATAATAGTCAAATCGCTTGGCCTGCTCAATTCGTTCGCCGGCCTGATCTTGCCGGGATGCGCCCATGCGTTCGGAATTTTTGCAGTACGCCAGTTCATGCGCGACCTGCCTGACGAGATTTTCGATGCCGCCAGAACTGATGGCTGCAGCGACTTTGAATTGTTCACACATATCGCTCTGCCGCTGTGTCGCCCGATACTGGCGAGTCTGGCGGTCACCAGTTTCATCTACACCTGGGATCAGTTTCTATACCCGCTGGTCATCATGCAGGACGAGCCGATGTTCACGCTGCCGGTCGCGCTGGTTTCGTTGACGTCACAGCATTTTGGCAGCTGGGGCATGCTGCTGGCAGGTGGCGTCGTTACCGCGCTTCCCTCGCTCATAGTCTTCATGCTGGCGCAGCGCGCCTATGTCGCCGGCATCACCGGCGGCAGCACTAAGGGATAGGGTCATCTCATGCAAAATGACAGCATAAAATCAGCCCGGTCACCGCGACAATACAGCAATGGCAATCAAACCAACCGCCAAAGGTCACAAGCCGTTAACGCAGACAAAGCGGCCAGATTGGGCCGGAACGGCGGCTGCATGCTTGTGCTCACCAAATTTTTTCTATTGATGTTTCCGCTGCTGTTTATAGGCTTTGGCGTGCAGATGTTCTACAAGAACTGGCAGGCACTTGGCTGGCCCGAGGTGCCCATCGTCATCGGTGGTTCCGATGCCGGCAGCAGCTATGACGAAGATTCTGATACCGGCGAAAAAACCTGGTCAATCGATGTCAGGCTGCACTTTGACGGATCTTATGAGGGGAAGCCGATTTCCGGAAGCTTTGTGCGATCGACCCGTTTTGGCAGTGCCGAGCCAACTCCGGATGAGATCGAAAAGCAGCGCCAGGCAACGCTCGTCAGCTACCAGCGCGACGGCCTGACCGCCCGCGTCAATCCGCAGGATACCAGCGAAACCCTGGTTGAACCTTCGCTGGTCGGCGCGACTTTCATGGTTCTGATCGGTATCGGCCTGCTCGTTCTGTTTATCCGCAAACACCACAAAATCTCAGAAGACAACATATAAGAGCTGGCAATCATTTTTACCAGTTGCTCAGCTGCGGTCTTTTTCGTCTTCGGCTTTGAGCTCGGCGAGTTCGCGTTTGATCATGCCGATTTTCATGTCGTGATAAGGTGAGTCTTCCCAGAACTGGGATTCCTTGTAGGCCAGCTCTTTTTCGAGCTCTTTAATTCTGACCTGTCTCGCTGTTCGATCCATATTCGCCTCACATCTATACAAAATATAGTCCGCTCTACAAAAACTGCCCTGCCGAATCTACTACGGCAGGGCAGAGCTATAGTTTCAGTGATTATTTTACCGGTGCGAAGCGGGCGGTGAAATGGCGCAGGAAAGGAGCTTCCCAGACGATTTTGAGGCCTTTCGCCTTCTTGCGCTGTTCATAAGTCTCGATAATCGCTTCGACGGCGTAGTCGAAATGGCTCTGAGTGTAGACGCGACGCGGAAAAGCGAGGCGCACGAGTTCCATCGCTGCCGGAATTTCTTTGCCGGTCTTCTTGTCTTTTTTGCCGAACATGACGGTGCCGATTTCGACGCCGCGGATGCCACCGGTGCGATATAGTTCACAGCAGAGCACCTGTCCTGGATACTGTTCGGCCGGGATATGCGGATAAACCGACTTCGCATCTATGTACACCGCGTGACCGCCGGTCGGGCGGATGATGCCGATTCCGGCTGCGAGCAGGCGCTCGCCCATGTATTCGGCAGTGCGCACGCGATAGCGCAGATAGTCTTCGTCAAGCGCTTCCATCAGACCAACGGCAAGCGCATCGAGGTCGCGGCCGGCCAGTCCGCCGTAACTCGGGAAGCCTTCGGTGAGAATCAGCAGATTGCGGCAGTTGGCGGCGAGATCGCCGTCGTTCATGGCGAGAAAGCCACCGATATTTACCATACCGTCTTTTTTGGCGCTCATAGTGCAGCCGTCGGCATAAGAAAACATTTCCTGCGCGATTTCGAGCGGCGTCTTTTTCTCGTAGCCCTTCTCGCGAATTTTGATGAAATAGGCGTTCTCGGCAAAGCGGCAGGCGTCGATGAAGAACGGCACCTTGTATTTTTTGTAGATCTTAGCGGCGGCCTTGATGTTTTCCATCGAAACCGGCTGTCCGCCGCCCGAATTGTTGGTGACGGTCATCATACCGAGCGGCACCTTTTTGTGGTTCTTTTTGAGAAATTCTTCGAGTTTGGCCAGGTCGATGTTGCCCTTGAACGGGTGTATCAGAGCCGGCTGTTTGCCTTCAGGAATGACGAGATCGACGGCTTCGGCGCCCTGATACTCGACATTGGCGCGAGTCGTGTCGAAATGCGTATTATTGGGAACGCAATCGCCCTTTTTGAGGGCGGTCGTGAACAGAATCTTTTCGGCGGCGCGGCCCTGATGAGTAGGAATCACGTGCTTGAAACCGGTGATCTTCTGCACAGTGCTTTCGAAATTGTAAAAGCTCTTGCTGCCGGCATAGGCTTCGTCGCCGGTTATCATGGCAGCCCACTGTTTGTCGCTCATGGCGCCGGTTCCGCTGTCGGTGAGAAAATCGAGCAGAACGTTGTCAGCCTTGATCAGAAACGGGTTGTAAAAAGCCTCTTTCAGCAGCTGTACGCGCTGTTTTTCGGTAGTCTGGCGAATCGGCTCGACCATCTTGATTTTGAAAGGTTCAATCAAAGTCTTCATATCACACCTCGTGTATATCTGATTCCATGCGACAACGCACGACAGTCAGCAGAATAACACGCCGCGCCCACCAGGTAAAGAAAAACCCGCCTATCCTCGCCGGCACCGGAGAAATCTTGAAGACATCCACAGATTGCTCCGATTACACAGATAAGAAGCAGCAATTCTAACTTTACAAGGGCTCATTGATTAATTCGCTTTCTGAAGCTCGGCCTATCAGCCGGGTTGCTTTTTTCTCCAGCGATTCCTCACTACGTTCGTCACAAGCTTACGAAAAAGCAATCCCGTCTTCTCGCCTCGCATTTTTGAATAAGCTTTTATGTAAAATGCAGGCATGGATCCTGCAACCACGCGCAGGATGTGCTTATTGTTGCCCCCTTCTGGTCATTCTGTACGCATCGCAATTTATGGGTGCAACATGTTGAACCCCTACACAAAAACCACTGTTTACAGCAATTCTCTCAAAAAATTCTGCGGTCATCTGTGTAATCACCCGGGCGTTTCTTTCCTGATGCGCCCAAGTATCACCCACATCCTGTGGGCGACTGTGGATAAGTCTTAACTGGTCTGCTTAGATTTAATCGGTGTCATCTGCGGAATCTGCGGATAACTCTTCGGCCTGCTTGTCTTTAATCTGCGGATACGCCTTAAGCGGCTGAAAATCTTGAAAAATATTTTCCCCAAATCGTTTTTCGGCTGATTAATAGACGGGAGCACAGAGAACATATCTTTCACCCAGTTATTGGAGGAAACACCTGTGAATTTGCCGTTTACAACCGTTTTGGATTCAGATTCAGGACAAAACCTGCTTGAAAATATCTCAAAAACGAGATATAATTATCAAAGGAGCGAGATAAATGCGTATTATCAGCTGGGCTAAGGTGCGCGATTTCATCGATCTGCATCCAGAAAGCCTCAGCTCTATGCAAACATGGTTCAAATGTCTGGAGGCAAGGATTTACAGGGATTTAAATGATTTGCGATCGGTATTCCCTTCGGTTGACCGGCTTCGCACCAAAAATGGGCTGGAGCGTTATGTGTTCAACGCCGGGGGAAACAACTATCGGATCATCTGCGGGATTCATTTCAATCGCGGCCGGGTATATGTTCGCCATGTCATGACCCACGCAGAGTATGACAAAGGGAGATGGAAAAATGAATAGTGCCACCAGAGCAGCCTGTTTCGACAATGAATTCGTATCGGCCTGGAAGAGGCTCACCAGAGATATCCCGTTGTCGCGCATCAGGACGCGCCGGCAATACGATCTGGTGGTAATGGCGCTGGAGTATATTTCCGATCAGGTGAACGATGATTCTCAACACCCTTTGGCCGGCCTGCTCGAAACTCTCGAAGTGCTTATCGAAGACTACGACGCCGAGCATCACCAGATTCCGGCATTACCCGGAAATGAGCTGCTGCGCAATCTAATGATCGAACACGGCCTGAAACAGGTTGATCTCGCAGAAATTGGCAGTCAGGGCGTTGTTTCAGAGATATTGTCGGGAAAGCGCCGCATCAACAGGCGGCATGCCGACCTGCTGGCCAGACGCTTCTCACTTCCCGCCGAACTGTTTTCGAGAACTTGACTCTGAAAGGCACCGGCCGCAATGACCCCTGCCCCTGCGGCAGCGGCAGCGGCAAAAAATACAAAAAATGCTGCCTTGAATAAGCTTTAATGCTAATCTGCGGATAACTCTTCGGCCTGCTTAGCATTATAAGGCATCCACAGATTACACCGATTACGCAGATGAGAAGAGGCCGTTCACGGCAAAAAGTCCGGCAGGGATCATGCGACCTCGCGCAGGATGATTGGTTTTTTCCACTTTTCTTTAATCTGCGGTCATCTGTGTAATCTGCGGATAAGTCCTGGGTCTGCGGCTCTTCAATCTGCGGTCAGGCGGCGGGGGTGGTGCAGTTGCGGCCGGCCTGCTTGGAGCGGTAGAGGGCTTCGTCGGCGATTTTGATCAGAGCTTCCTTGTCGGCGGCG
>Ga0123335_1007274_pt1 | contig 12447 bp, 18 predicted proteins | sample BiotimSIPDNA_2_FD_89707 | JGI IMG/M metagenome (GOLD analysis project Ga0123335, IMG submission 89707) | Anaerobic biogas reactor microbial communites from Washington, USA - Biogas_R2 time_0 SIP DNA | ecosystem: Engineered > Bioreactor > Anaerobic > Unclassified | place: Washington, USA... | reverse complement strand
CGGGCGACGTCACCACCGACGTCCCCTGGAGCCGGGCAAAGTTCTTCGGCCGCATGCTGTCCATGGGGCTGGGCGTCGCGGCGGCGGGGGTGCTGGTCGTCTATCTGCTCTCCAGCATGGGGGTCATCCGATGAAGCGGTTTTTATTGATTGCATCGCTCGCCTTCCTGGTGCTGGCGGCTGCCGCGCAGGCGGAGACCCTGCGGCATGTGTCCGACCTGGCCGGGAAGCTGAGCGCCGGGGAGGCGTCGCAGCTGGAGCAACAGGCGCAGGAAGTCTATGATAAAACCGGCTTCGACATCATCCTGCACACCACCAACGATTCGCAGGGCAAGGGGCCGATGGACTACTCCTTCGACTATTACCACGCCTTCCGGGACGCCGTGCGGTACCCGGACGGCGCGCTGTTCGCGATTATGTTTGACACGCGGGACTACTACGAAGCCGCGCGGGGCCGCGGCATCGCGCTGTTGACCCACCGGGAATCCAACGACCTGGCGAACGTGGTGCAGGGCAAGCTGTCCGACGGCGATTACTACGGCGCGATGCGGGACTACGTGCGTTATGTTCGCAGGCTGCTGATTCCCCCCACGCCGATGGAGCGCACGATGGAGCTGGCCCCCTTTATCGGCGTCGGGGGCCTGGTCGTCGGTCTGGTTTACGCCCTCATCCTGAAGAGCAAGCTGAACACCGCGAAATTCAAAAGGGAAGCCGGGCAGTATATCGTGCCCAATTCCCTCAACCTGACCGATTCGCAGGATATATACCTGTATCAGACCGTTACGCGCACCAAAATCCAGACCAGCAGCGGCGGCTCCCGCGGGGGCGGGTTCTCGTCCGGCAGCCGCGGCGGCACCAGCTACGGCGGCCGGGGCGGGAAATTCTGACACTCACAGAGAAGCCGGCTTGCCTTCCCTGAGATCCACGATGATTTTCCCGCAGGGTTCGCAGAAAAAGGCATCCGTCTAGGCGGCCTTGAACCAGGACCATTCCCCCAGGCGGAGGCCCTTGTCTGAATACCGCCAGATGGTATTCCGCTCGCCTTCCTTCAGCCAATGCAGGCGGAAATCACCGCTGACGATTCTGCCTTTTTGCAAAACATTCCCGCAGTAGGGGCAAACCATCGCGCGCGCCTCCTTCTGATGAATGGATATGGTACATCATAACTACTGGAATCTTCAAGCTATCTTATTCAACAACGACAAGTCGGTATCAGGATTCACGGAACCTCAGCTCGTTTCCCAACATCTCAATTTTCGTAACTGAACTGAAATCAACGAAACGATCAATACAGTTTTGATTCTTTTCGGGGTCATGACATCGTCTCATTGCATTTCAAGGATGGTTAAATGCAATTTATTGTCTAGTTATCACATGTAAAACACATTTCTGTGATATTTAACAAGCACTTTGTATTTACTCGGTTCGCTTAGTCGATTTAGTCCTGACCGAATCAATGATTTGTCCAACATGTTTGACGAACCTACAGTTTTTTACGTCGGAAATTCAATAAGCCATGCGACAGATTTTGGACAAGGTGAAGCTTCTCAATAAAGACGTACTAATATCGATATTTCAATGCCTATTGATAATAATTATACCATAGCTATAGAAGCATTATCAATCGAGAAAGGTAATAAAAAACCTCGAAGCTAATCAATCTCTCAACATCTCCGAGGTCTGTTCTGGTCTGGGTGAGAGGATTTGAACCTCCGACCTCTTGAACCCCATTCAGACTATTGACGTGCATTAAATACGGAATCGCGTATATTATGAACAGCAAAATAGGGTGAACCGCCGGTTCCGTGATTTAATATGCTATCCCATCGGAAACCATACCACAATAACACCACGCATAGCATAATTTAAGGATAAAAGCGGAGGCTTTTCGCCCCCGCAATGCCCCGGTTTCCGAGGCCAGTTTACCCCGGGTTATACCCGGCCGTCAACCCCGGGAGTGCGCGTTCTTGGCAACGTCGGAGTCCGGGTGCGGAAGCCAGTAGGGATACTCGGCGGTGCGCTGAACCACCCACCACCACTGCGCCGGTTCGATGTCCCCGTCATCCGTCATGCACACGATTTCGTCGTCTTCGTTCGCGTCGTCCCGGGTCGGGCTGAGCGCATCCGTGGCGTTCATTTCGCCCGGGTTTAGCGTGGTCATCCCCATCGTAAGGTCGTGCAGGGTCACCGCCGGGTTCAGAGTCTTTTTCATCTTGAGTCCTTTCCGCCGGAAATCATCCGGCAAACCGTCGTTTCACTTACCGGGCGATACCGCGCCGGAGAAGTTCCTGCCCATTGCAATCCGAGCGCCACGTTCCGAGTCGTAGGCCTTTACGGATACGACCCGGCCTTGCTTCGTCCGGTTGATGACCAACCACATCCCATCTTCAGTTTTCCTGATGCTTCCCGTGGTGACCGGGATGCTTTTGTACTTCTGGTTCACGATTCCCCCTTGGCCGGTTTTGCCCCCGGCCCGGGCGTCCACTGAGTCACCGGTTCTTTTCGATTTCGCGCAGAATCAGGTGTTCGTTGCGCTCGGCTCGCATCTCAGCTTCGAGGTCTCCGCCCCTCTGCTTGGACTCGTAAACCCGTCCGAGCCAGAAGGCGTAGTTGAAAATCTCGTACTGCCGGATTTCTTCTTCCGTGAAGTCCCGGCCAGTGTCGATGAAGTAGGGGAGCATCCGGAGGTCGCTAAACGCTATGGCGCAGTCCAATCCGTCCGGGCCGTGGTCGGCGATGAAACTGGACATTCCGTTGAACCTGTCCCAAATGTCATGCGCGTGTTCCGTCATTTCGTCTCGGTACGCCCTGTCCATGACTTCCTGCTCGGCTTCCTGTACCAAGTAGTTCTTCCGCATTTTCGATGCCCTTTCTGCCCGGTTTAGCCCCCGGGCAAGGCCTGTTCGTCAGTACCCGGTGTTGGCAATCCGCCGGGAGATGCTTTCAGCCACCGTCGTCGCTTCGTCATCGTCGAATGCAAGCAAGAGCTCGTCCCACTCCCTCGGATTCAAAAGCTGGTATTCCCCCCATGCGCTGTTCGGTTTTTCACAAAGGATGGTTTCCCATTCCATCCCCGCGCCGTAGTCGAGCCAAGTCCATCCAATCCGAAACTTGTGCCCGGGATGCGCCTTGCTCAGAATGTCCACCGCCTTTTCAAAGGCCTCCCGATTGCAGTGGTTCACTTTTCCGTTTGGCATTTTGAGTCCTTTCTGCCCGGAATCCCCGGGCCGGAACATCGATTAGTGAATCCGTTCGTAGCTTTTGGTGTAGTCTTCGAGCTGTTTGAGGAATTCCTCTCTCCCGAGCGCTTCTATCAGCCTGTACTTGTAAGCGTTTGACTTGTGGTAAATTCGCATAATGTCTGAAGCGCTGGCGGTTTTCATCTTCTGAAGGAGTTCGACATATTGTTCCATCCATTCGTGGCGAACCTTGTTTCCGTGAATCATTGTCGTTCCTTTCTGCCGGGTTCCCGGCCGGGTCGGCGGGTGGGGCTCCCCCACTCCCATGCTTATCTTACAATATTATCGCTACTTTTGCAAGCGAATATATTATTGTGGCAAAAGAAAATGGCGGGTTTCCCCGCCGTCAGAACCCGGTAGTTATCCTACGCCTGTTCTAAGTAGGAACGAATGGCATCGGTGATGACGTCACCGATGGTGACCCCGCGCTCGGCGGCTCTTCGACGAACGGCCTCCCGAATCCACGATTGAGTGAAGAAGCTCATCTGCACCGGGGTTTCGTCTCGCTCGTCTTCTCGGGTCTGTATTCCGCGCCCTGTGGCCTTGACCAACCACCCGTCCGCTTCTTCTGTGCTTAAAGGCCGTACGATGCCTTCAGGGAACGAGTCTCCGACCCCAACCACGAAATACTCTCCATTCTTCTTTAAATATAACTCCTCGTTCCACCCGGGAACCTTCATGCTGTCCACAAGTCGGGCTGTTTCTGTGCTATACCGACGCTTACCGATTTGCTTGCTGATTTGAAATCCCACACCGCGCACTCCTTGTCTCCGATAAACGGTAAAATCCTGTATGTTCATATTAAAGCACGAAATCGATGCATTGGCAATCACCCGGCCGAATCCTTAATCCGCCTGTTCCCGGATTATCACCACCGGCCCGGAGAGCTCAAAGTCTGCAATCTGCTTGTCGCTCAGCGGGAAGGTATACTCGACGTACCCCCAAGCGTAGCAGTTGGCGTCCGGATACCACGTCCTTTCCGAGTTGGCGTATACCCGATGAAGTCCGACGTTGGGAACGGCTCCCGGGGACGGGGGGCGGTACTTGGTGAAATATCTGAATATCCTCATCACGGGTCTCCTTCTTATAATTGATTCCCTGCCTATTGTGCACCGGGCAGGGGTCGGTGTTGTTTTGCGTCAGGCCACGGAGTTCAGCCGGTTCCAGCGCTCCTTGCCCATCGTCAGGATGGAGTACGCGATGCTCTCCATATCCGTCGACCGGTCGTAGCTCTCGGCATCCTGCGCGACCCGGGTCACGGCATTCGAGAGGCCGTAGAGGCTCAATTCGCCGTCCCGGATGAGGTAGTCGAGGATTCCGGAGCCCTCGGCCTTGGTAATCCCGAAGTCGCTCGAAGCAAGCTCCACCATCTGCGGGATGTCCTTGGTGACAATCTTCGCGTCCCGCGCTTCCCGCATCATCCCGACGACCTTCTCAAACCGGGTCTGGTCGACCACGGATTTTACGGTGTCCTGAATCTTCAGCATCAGCGCCCTGTCGTCGGCCTGAAGCGTCTCGTCGCTGTAGAGGGTGTAGTCCTCTCCGGCCTCGTTCCCCCGGCCGATGTGGTACTTCCGGGTGGCCGCATCGTTGACGACCATCCCATTCCGGCACACGAGCCGGTAAATGAGGGGCTGAACCGCCATGCTCCCGAGGCCGACCTCGGAGTTCGTAATCAGGATGCCGCTCTGCACAACGTCTCCCGGGATGACCTCGGTCGTCAGGCGCGGGTTTACGACCTTCAGGTACATCCGGCGCTCCGTCACCTCACAGCTTTCAACCCTTGCCTCCGGGATGCCCCCGATGATGGGGAGCACGGTTTCCGCAATCTCGAAGTTATCAATCCGTCGGTACTTTTCGGAAAGGAATGCCCGGGCCACGCCGTCCATCGTCCTCACCATCCGGGTTAGCGGTTCGTGGTCAAACCACTCGTTGACGTTCGTGCTCAGAAGCTCGGGGTTTTCCCACTTCATCCTGTCGTAGTACTTTGCCGGGATGCCGAGCGCCGTGCCAATTTGCCTGTGCGCGATTTCATTGACCCCGAGGACAGTATCGAGCATCCGGCCGTTGTTGTGCATGGTCAGTTGGTGGGATTTATCGACGTAGTCCAACCGAAGGTCTCTGGTATCCAGTAGGTAGTCGTGCTTTGCATTGCGCTGGCGCTCGAGCTCGATGGCCAGCTCCGTGAGGGTGCGTCCGTGTTTCATTTGGTCATCCTTTCTGCCGGATATAATGCCTCCGGCGGGGCGATTTCACTCAGCAATCGAAGTGGAAATCCCGGGCTGAAACGCTCACCCGGCCTGTGTACCGGTACCGGGTGTCGATGCGGTAGAACCCCGCGAAACTGCCGTCGGTGTAGTACGCCCGGGCGAGTCTGACCGGCCGGGTACCCGGCGCGTACATCCCAAGCTCCCGGGTCAGGCGGTTGCCCAGAAGCGGGTCTCCCTTCACCCACTCGAAGTCCTCCCTGTGGGCGTCCGGGTCGATTCCCCAGTTCTCGCAAATCCTGCTATACCTTTTCATCGGTGATTTCCTTTCTACCGCGCTTGTTGCGGAAATTGGTAGTCGTTCTCCGGGCTTGCCTCGTCGATGCTGGCGATGACCTCGCAGAGGTCTTCGTGGGCCAGCCACCGGGTTCCGTCCTTTACGTCCCGGAGGATGGGCTCCCCGGTTCCCTCGTGGAACCGAATCACCCTCGCTGTGAAGCAGTAGTTCCTGACCAAGTCCCCCACCTTCAGCTTTGCCATCCCCACTCCTTTCCGCCTGTTCCTACAGGCCGTGCTATTCTCCGATGTAGCCGTTGAATCGTTCTGCGAGCGTCTCCTCGATGACCGCCTTGGCAATCAGGATTTCGTCTGTTCCCATCTCGGGGGAGACCACCAAGAAAAGCGTCATCGCCTCCCCTACAAGTCGGACGGTGTCCTCCTCCCCTTTCAGGGTTCCGAGCCGACGGTTCAAATCGAAAACCCGAATCGCCGCTGTGCGAGGTGGGTTGAAAGGCTGTTTGCGCGTTTTCGCACCGACCGCGCTCGCGTCCAGTTCGCCTGTGTCGTAGAATTCGTCTGCCGAGCACATTTCCGACCTCCTTTGGGTTGTTGCCCGGGTATCGCCGCCCGGGCTCGGCTCGTCCTGCTTATTCCGGATTCCCGGTGAATCCGTCCGGCCTCTTGCACCTCGACATCCGATTCAGCGCCTTGTTCGCGTTGTCCTGCGCCACTCGCCTGTCGTGCATCGCTTCCCGCCATTCCGGGGTCTCCCGCTTCGCGTTCTTGACCCTCTCGTGGGCCTCCCGGTACTCCCGGCGATACGCGACGTGCTGGTCGTGGTATTCCTCGTACTTGCTCTTCATCCTTCCGCCTTTCCGCCGTTCCCGGCCGGTTCTGAGGTTAGTCCCTTCCACCGCCACATTACCATATTTCCGCATCTGATGCAAGCGATAATATTTGCGAAGGGAAATGAAGAGGGCGGTCGTTTCCGAACCGCCCCCATCGTCAGGATTCCCTACTCATGGAATTCGTTCCACTGTACGGCGTATGGGTACTCGACCGCATCGTCCAAGGACATCCCCACCACCGCCAGTGCGTCCATCCAATCTCGCTTCGTCCGGCTCCACTTGGTGTTCTGGGAAAGAACCCCACACCCTGAATCCTTGATGAACCTCGTGGCCTCGTCCTTTGTTCTGAAAAGCCTCGCCATGTAAATCTTCCGCACTCTTGTCTCCCTTTCTCCGGGTCGCGCCCGGGCTCCGCTCTTGGGGTATTGGAATCGTACCAGACTCCCTCCCCATTCATGATAACATCGATGCGCTTAAAAGTCAAGCGTTAATATTTACGTTTGAATAATAAAAAGACCGCCCCTTCCGGGGCGGCTTTCGTGTGAGATTGTTTTCCTACTACTTAGTAATGAACCCCGCCGGGGTTTGGGGGGCTCCGAGGGTGACCTCGTAGGTCTTCATTGTGCTCAGCGCGACGAGTGCGGCGTTAAAAATGGCGAGTACGATATTCTCTGCGGTCACAGGAGCTCCCCCGAGGAACCGGCCAGCCGCGACGACCACGAGCGCGGCAACCATCGTTGTAATCCTCACGGCATTGATGCTGAGCGTTGCCAGACGCTTGGCAACCTCGACGAGGACGCCGGTCACCGCCATCGCGCCGACGAACGTCCCGATTGTCTTCAAGTCAAAAAACTCCGTAATGTCACCCAGAAAGGGTACGGGCGCTTCCTCCGTGGCCACCTCCGTCGGCACGGCATCCACCGCCTCCGCCATCGCAATACCCACGGTCGCCAAGACCAGCGCCACCACGAAAACCATGAAAAACTTCTTCATCCCTTTGTCCCTCTTTCTATTATTTTTCGAGCGTCCGTTTCCGGAGCTTGTTATGGGCCGATTTCACGGCCTCATCTATTTGACCATCGTGGGTCTTCAGGAAATCAAGAATACTGAAGAGAACGTCCATCATTATCGAAATGTCAGCCTTTTGGTCGGTCGAGTGATTATCAAGGGATGTCCGGAGACCCGCCATCTCCGCTTTCAGTTCTTTGGTGTCCTCTTCAATCTTGTCCGTCTTTTCTCGAATTTCCTTTATCTCCTTGTCATGTTGAGACACACGCTTTAGTTCCTCCGTTGCTTTGTGAATCCGAATCGAGTACCGATACAAAGTGACGATAAGCCCAAGGCTGATGGTGATGAGCCACCACCACTTTTGTATAATTTCCAACCATCCCACTCACGCCGACCCCCTTATCTGGAAAATCAGACCGGCCAGCCTGTCCACAAGCCTGTCGGCCTCGTCGAGGAGTCCTGATAGCGAAGACGGGGTTTCCACCGGGGTGCCCGGGGTGGCGGGAGAATCCGGGGTCTGGGCGCTCCCGACCGGCAGCAGGAATTTACCGAGCATCCACCCCTGTTTCCCTGCGTACTCGACGCGAACCCACTCACCCTCGGCATAAAAAGCGGTCACAATTTCGCCGACCGGGACGTAGGCCAAAACAATTCCATCCATCCGCTTGAAAGGCCGGAGATTGACCGTGTTCCCGGTCTGTGCCGTCACGAGCATTGGGCCAAATTCGCTCGCCAATGAAGAATCACCTCCATTCGTTGCCGGAGTCGGGCTGTCGAACCGGTCTGAATAATCAACGTCCTCAAAGTCGCCGATGACGTCCCAGCTGTTCGGGCCAATAGGCGCTGTGCTGACGCCCGGGCCGTCGCGCCCGTCCGCCGTCCTTGTGCTATCGAGAATCTCGCCGGAATCCGTGCCAAGGCCGATGTGGTTGTAGTCGATTTGCACAGCGTCGTCCTTGTAGCGATTCGGAAGCGCGTATCCGGGCTGTCCGGGAAGGACGGTTTTAAGCACGGCGCACCCGTCGTAGAGCTGTTCCCGTTGAGTCAGTGGCCTGAGATTCTTGATTTCATGCCTTGCCCAATAGTTGGAGCCTACCGCAGACGACCTCCCGCCGTACCGGGTGATGATATTTTCGATGCTCGTGATGCAATCCGTGTCGTCGTAGGTAAACCTTCCGATTTGCTTCCGATACTCCTGCACCAGTTGTCTGCTTTTTACCACTCTTTCCTCTCCTTCCTTTCAAGATATAGAAAACAGGCGGTTTGTGTGCCGCCTGTTGTTCCCCGGGATTAGAATCGTTACCCTCTGGATATCTCGCTTCTGATTTGGCTTATTACCGCAGCTGCGGGTGGCATCCCGGCCGTGCACTTCGCCCACGTGGCCGGAGTTATCCCACTGATAGGCCACGTATCGGCAATCGCGCCCTGTAGCGTTGCCATTTGGGAGCCCCACGCCGCGAACATCCCGATATTCCCCGGCGCGACGTTCTCCATATTCCCGACCAGAGGCGGGACGGTGATGGCCGAAAGGCCGTAGTATGCCCGGAGTTCGTTTACTTGTTGGTAGAGCTGTTGGATTTCAGCCTGATGGCTGTGGCTCTGGTCGGAAATCACACTCCCCTTCGAGACAGCCCTCGCATACCCGGTGTCGAGCACTTCAACATCCACAGTAATCGCGCCGCTTTCAGCCCCAAGGCTATCCAGCATCTTGAAACGGAGTGTGTGGATGCCGAGCGCGAGGTTTGCCGGAACCTGAACGGACAAATCCACCGCGCCGGAGGGAACATCCTTCACCTTGGAGAATGCTCCCGCATCCGTGGCCATGTGGAGGGATTGAACCGTGCCATCCGGTTCCGCCGTGGCACGAACCCTGACGAGAGGCCGGAGATTGTACGCACCGCTCCCGTCCGCCGGGAGGAGGATTTGAGGGGCGATTGGTAGCTGGTTTCGTTGCACTTGTACCCCGACGGTATAGGCTGAGTACAGGCCAAGCGCGTCGTGGGCCTTCACTTGGTATTGAACCTTCATCCCCCGCTCCACGGTCGGCGTATCGACAAGGGTGAGCTCGGTTAGGTTCGTGTTAAGGTTCGTCCACGGCCCCCACCCGCTCGCAACGGTCTGAATCCGGCGTTGCACTTGGTAATGGGATAAGTTGTTGTCGACGTCCGAGCTGGCTGGGAAGGTCAGGGTGACTTGCTCAGTCTCAAAAAGAGCCGGGGTGGTCGAAAGACTCGCCGGAGCCGTGGGCGGGGTGTTCCCTTTCACGCTCGCGACGCTCGAGAAACCGCTGTCATATCCGGCCTTGTCAGCCTTGCTCATCACCTTGTACGACACGGTGACCCCAGAGTTCCCCGCGACATCCGAAACGCTCGTTACATTGGCCGCGACGCTTTGGTAAAGCTCGTATGCCGCGCCCCCCACCGACCGATACACGTCGTATCCGGAAATCTGTGTGTTTGTCCCGTTTTTACCCGCCGTCCATGAGATGGAGACGGCGCTCCCGGGGTTTAGTAGACTCGCACTCGCGCTCACGCCCGAAGGAGCGCCCACGGCGGTATAGACCCGGGATTCCAGTTGGGCCGTGCTTGTGGACGCCCCGGAATACTCGAATCCGGACTTTCCGGCCACTGCCTCAACCCGGTAATAGTAGGAGTACCCCATCGATGAATGCGCGGACACGGACAAACTGCTTACGTTTGCGTCCACGCTATCAAAGACGGAGAACCCGGATGACGGAGAAGTGCTCCGGTAAATGCGGTACCCCGTTATGGGATTATTCGTCCCGCCAGAAGCGCCAGACCACTTAAGTACCGCTGCCTGTCCGGCATCGACGACCCCCGGTGTCACCGTGACGCTCGTCGGGGCTGTGGGCTTGCTGTAGGTCTGTGCGGTCAAGGATGCGTTGGACGCGCTATTTGCGCTGTCGCTCCTCTGGCCAATCGTCCTGACCTTGTACCAGTATTCCGAGCCCATTGTAGAGGGGGCAGAAACGGTGAAAACACCACTTGTGCCGTTGTTTGATGCTACAGACCCCAAAAAAGAGTACGTCCCGCCGGATGATGTGGCGCGGTATATCTCGAACCCGGTGATGTTGTTATAATCCCCCGCGCCCGCGCCGCTCCACTTGACTTGGGAATCGCCATTAACGTCCACGGTACCGGGTTCAACGGTGACCGATGTTGGGGCGGACACATCTCCATAGGTGAAGAGATAAACGTTTGACGCCGCGCTGTTTGAGTACTGGCCAATGGCCACCACGGAATACTTGTTGTTTTGACCCGGGGTTGAATTAGCTGTTACCGTCAGGCTTTTTGCGGTTGTCCCGGTCACGATTTTCACATCATTCTCATAAACGTCGTACTTGAGGATGCTGTTGTTCGTCCCGTTTGACCCGCCCCAAGAAAGGGTCACTTGCTCCCCGGAGGCTGCGTAAGCCTTACTCAATGTCAGACCTGTAACGCTCGGATTCGTGTACGTCGTCGTCACGCTTGCGGACGAGGAGGATTGGCCGCTTTCATCGCGCTCGCCAACCGTCGCAACCTTGAAGAAGTATTTCCCGCCGTTGCTTGCATGGCTCGCCACCGCAGTAGAGCCATACGTGGCCGTGGAGGAGACCGTTTTCAGGAGCGTATAGGTGCCGTTGAGCGACGTCGCCCGATAGATTCTGTATCCCGTGATTTTATTATAGGAGCCACCGCCTTTTGCCCCGCTCCAGCTCAGCGTGACCGATTCTTCCGGGGCCACGTCATCCTTGTTTATAGATATACTCGTAGGAGGGGCTGTCGGGCCATACGAATACACCGTGGGGCTGTTCACGGGCGCACTATTCTCGTGGGTTCCGTTTGCGGAAATCGTGAAGTAGAATGATGAATTGACCGTGCTTGATGCTTTGGTGCTCAACGGGCTCCCGGCAAATCCACTATAAAGCTGGACACCGTTCCGGAGAATCTTGTAGCTTTTTATGGGGTTGTTAATGCCGTCTGCGCCGTTCCATGTGATTTCGATATCAGAATATGCCAGTACGTACCTTGGGTAATTACTGCCATTGGCCTGTACCCCGCTCACAACCGGGGCGGTGTACTTTGTCTTCACAGAGACCCACGTGGAAAGCGGGGAATCATAACCGGCAACCGAGCCAAGGGTCAAAATCTTGTAGAAATAAGCATCCCCATTTCCGGCCGGTGCAGCTGCATCATAGCTTCCGCTTGTAGCCGTTGTTAGGACGGTCGCTATCTTAGTATAGGTTCCGTTATACGCCGTGGCGCGATGAACCTCATACCCCTTAATCGTCATGTTGTCCCCGGCGCTCGCGCCACTCCAAGAAATCTCGACCAGTTCACCGGGAGCAACATCCGTTTTTGCCCTTGAGACAGAGGACGGCGGGGAGCACTTCGTGTACGGCTCCGTGTAGTTCACCGTTAGCTTTACGTTTCTGTAGTACATTGTGGACGCCCGGGACGTACCGGAAATCGTCGCGCCATCCGTCGAGCCCTTTGAGCGGAAATCAAACCGGAACAGCGTGTTTCCGAAAATCCCTGCAAGTGCGTCTAAGTCAGCCTTGACATTCAGGCTCGTTGCCGTAGAGCTCCAGAACGATTTTTCGCCGTTTGCCTTAATATTGACGTAGGCTTCGTAAACCGCGACAGTATTGCTCCGGCTAAACTCCGCAGACAATGTCGCGGAGTCAATCGTAGAGCCGTTCGGGATGCTCGTAAGGTCTATGTACTTGTTCACGTACACCCGGTTTGGCGGGTTGGGGCTGATATATGGAGTGAGGGTCGTCGCGTTTATATAGGCTGTCCACGTGCTCGTAAGCTCGAAATCCGGGATGGTGAATATTTTTTGAGCCATTTAATTCACCCCCTGT
>Ga0123335_1007267_pt1 | contig 12458 bp, 7 predicted proteins | sample BiotimSIPDNA_2_FD_89707 | JGI IMG/M metagenome (GOLD analysis project Ga0123335, IMG submission 89707) | Anaerobic biogas reactor microbial communites from Washington, USA - Biogas_R2 time_0 SIP DNA | ecosystem: Engineered > Bioreactor > Anaerobic > Unclassified | place: Washington, USA... | reverse complement strand
CCGTGTCCCGTTCACGATTCAAAGTCTCCAGGCAGCCGAACGTTCTCGGTGAACCTGGACGACGGACGCTACTACTGCCACAAGTGCCGTAGCCGCGGAAACCAACTGGAACTCTGGGCCGCCATCAGCAAGCTGTCACTGTACGAAGCCGCATTGGACCTCTGCCGTGTCTTGGGACGCGAGGTCCCATGGATCGAACGCTGGTGATACGTCCACATTAAAGGAACAGAAGAGAAGAGGCACCGGTACTCTGAACTGACAGGAGACGTTGCCTCACCCATAACCCAAGCACTTGGAGTGTCTGTCAAACTGGAGCCACCTCACACCCTCTGCAGACGATGAAGGACCGGCCATGAAGGTGCCGAACCTGGACTCTTTGGTGCCCACCGAGATGAGTCCGCGATTGTGTGAACTGCAGGGTATTAGCTGGGACGCCCTCAGTAGTGTCGATCAATGCAGCGACTTGGCCACGACTATTGGGGCGGTATGGGAAATAGCCTATCCCTCGCTCGTTCGAGTGGACATGCTAAAGATAAACCCAGTTGTGCACCACTTGGTTGTGTTCTTGTATTCGTTAGAGGCAGGGGCGAGTGCGGGGCGCGCGGCCGAATCTAAGCCTCTCGATGCTATTTGGATGTGCCGCTTGCTCACGCTTGCACAGGTCCACGACAGCAGCGCCGAGCTCAAGATCACCCAGAAGCAGGTCAGGGACGTACGCGAACGTGACAAAGCAGCGGGGGATATTCTTGATCTTCGGCGACGGGCAGCGCGCTGGCGCCACCTTGGTGAGGGTACGGCTAATGCCGTTGAACTGCTTTCGTTGGCAAATCACATCCTCGGCCCACGAGGGTATGATTATGATGCAATCGAGCGGATCGTACTCGACTGTTCACGTCATGACTACCCAAGTTTGGGGATTCCAATCCCCGATGACAAGGAGTCACTGCTCCCGATCTTCGTTGAGTGCGACTCACTTTGGATGATCAGCTATCCACACGGCCCTCGAGCGGACCTGTTGCGTGACGAGAAGACCCCAAGCCCTGCGGAGCTTATCAACCAGATTCGATGCAATGTCACGAGTATTGCCAGCCGTTGTGGTGTGAAGGAACCAACTTACGAAGGACTTACGCGACTTCCCAGGACCAGGGCAATTGCTAAGCGAAATCTTGACCTCTGGGCAAAGGAACTGGGAGTGGCCGTCGGTGAGTTCTTTCCACCGCAACGGGCCACGCGGAAGACGAAATGATGTCATCCACCGTCTGTCCGGCTAGTCCGGAAGTGCACAAGGTGGGCGTGTCCTGAGCTCGCAGACGACCGCTCCAAGGCTACTTCGATCCGCCACACCGATGCCACCTATTCGTCATCTCGATGTGTCTTGGTGGATTCGGCCAACGCATCTACTCGAGGGGCCAGCCACCATCAATTGCGTGACGTCTTGATTCTGCGATACTCGTGGAGAGCCACGGATTTCCTTCGCATCCCGCGGCAGCAGCCTGCATCCGGGGCTAACACTTCGGCAATTTGCGAGCCGTCTTGGAATTCGACGACCGTAAGTGCTTTCTGTGCACCGGTTGGCCTAGCTTCTGATGGCCAAATCACTGTACCGTTTCATTGCCATGCGGCCAGCCAACCGCCAGCTCCAACAATTGCTCCTCGACTTGGGATTCGAAGGACGCGAGAGCGTCGAACCGAATTGCCTCGTGTTCGAGCACGCGGAATCGAAAGCCCGCATCTTAATGCCGGCGAACAGGGATGAGGAACCGGCACGAGAAATGGATGTCATCTCGATCCGGACGCACCTGATGCGCCGCGGCCATCTAGATCAGGCCGGCTTCGAACGATTCCTGAAAGAGGGCCCCTGAAAGCCTCATAGTAGCCGCCAGCGACGGGGGCGGATTTCAGGAAGCGGCAGGCAGCGACACACCGAGCCGCTTCAATTCGGCGTGGACGATCCTCGGTACTTTCTGCGCCTTCTTCCGCATATCAAGTACCTGCGCCAGTGCGGCCAAGGCATCCTCAAGGTCTCCCGCGTTCCTGGCTCCGTCGACGAGGTACCGAACAGCCAGAATCGCGTCGAGTTCGTCAAAGCTGGCGTAATCGAGAAGGAGATACTTGATGCCCAGCAATGATACCCGCCACGCGAACGACGGATGCGATTGAAGCGTATCCCGCGCCGCCGTAGTCAGCGTTCTTGGATCGGCGGTCCCACTTTCGGCACACTGCAGTGCGATATCGTACATCTCGCATTTCCGGGCCGAGGAGAACCAGGACTTCATCGGATGCCCTGATTTATCGAGCAGGTCCATCAAGATCTGTCTCGGCTCGTATTCCGGATAACGCCGCGTCAGTGATTGAAAATGTGCGAGATACGACGAGCTCGAGATCGCCTGAAGCGAATACTGCTCATAAGCCTCGCGGCGGCGTCCAGCATCGTAAAGCACTTTTTCGCAGAAATCATCGATCTCAGCGTCTGTCGAACCATACCAGTACAAGCGTGGTTCGTCATGAGACGTCTCGGGCAGAAGCGACCGGGCGTGTTGGATGGCCTCATCGACATGCCCCTGGCGCAAGAGAGCCTCCGCCCAATAGACTTCATAGTGCCAGAAAGGCGGATCCGCCAGGTCGAGCAATCTTCGAAGCTCCTCAAATCGCTCAGACTCAAGCAAGCAGGAGAGGCACGCCGAAGTGCCAACGAAGTAGTAGTGGTCCTCGCGTCGGCTTCGGAGCGCCTTTTCCGTCCGCGGCAACAGCTCTTCGAACCAGTGGTTCCGGAGCGAGTCAGTCACACAGAGACGCCCCCATTGGCCGGTAACGGGCGACAGGTACTCAACACCATCGTCACAGATCGCATCGAAAAGCCGATCCGTCCATTTCCTGCGGAGCTGCTCGTCCGCTGGCGCCTCGATGACGAGCGGCATGAGTTTTTCGATTGCATCATTGACCGCCCGCCCGAGCGCTCCAGAGGAACTATCGATGTGCTCAAGCGCCGGCCAGAAGCGTTCCATCAGGTAGATAGTCGCGTCGACCGCATCAAGCGGATTCTTCTTGTACGCCTTCCGGATCTCCGAGACCGCGGCTCGCAGATTCTTCGTCGCCTTGGCTGTTCCATTCCAGGAATAGAGCCCAGCCCGAAACTTCGGCTTGAATGCCCACTTGGGCTTGCTCTCTTTTGCCATGCTGTCTGAACGTCAGCCTTCTTTGAAAAGCGTTCGAGCCTGAAGCGTACGCCTCCGCTCTTGCATGATCGTCGGCGGTCTTGGCCGCCACCCCAGAATCGATGCTGTCAATCGTCCCAGCCATTCTTGAACTTCCGCGGTGCTCACGCAATAATACCCGTGGCATCGCGGAAGGAGTACCGGAGATTGGCCCCTGGCCGAAGCTCGTCCCACATTGGCCAGCTTTCCCAACCGGAGCTATACTTCAATGCCAGCCGATGCACATCGTCGCGGTGCCCACTATGGTGCCGAGGTGCCGCCAGCGGTGCCCCAAACCTCGCCGCGTACTTGCACGATTTGCATTGATTTGCCGCGAAGCGGTGGGCGGAAGAAGGCTCGCGGAGGTTTGGCGCAAGCTCAAAGACGTCTACGCCTTGCGGCGTATCTCATTACGAGAAAAGGACTTCGGTCCGAAAACCAAAGTCCTTTCTAAGAGTATCCCCGACAGGATTCGAACCTGTAACCTTCGGCTCCGGAGGCCGACGCGCTATCCAATTGAGCCACGGGGACGTTATCATAACCTCTAGCCCTGCCAGCTTTTGCAGCGTGGCAAGCCGGGCTCGGCAGGGAAGTCTGACAGGAATCGCAGGTGATTCACCCAGCCTCGTCCGTGCCGATCGCTCGTAGCGATGGACACTGGGATTATAGCGGGTTCTTGTGGCGGTGTACAGCAGTCCCCGCAGGTCTCGGGGTGGGCTGGGCCGGTGGGGAATGCGTGAAAGATTGGTTGGGCGGATCCCCCATTCGGTAGCCGTATCGACCAGGGCAGCGACGTTGGGAATGGAACTCTGCATCACACGAGACCTCCGCGGAAACAGGGGCCATTATAGTCGAATCGCCGCGCCGGACGACGCAATTCTCCACAATTTCTGCGCAATAACGCCTCTCCTCAACGCCCTGCCGGCCGGATAGAACAGAGGTCGCCGGTTCGCTGGCCATGGCCGGCAGTGCGTGCACGATTCGCGGTCGATTGCGTTCCAACTTGAACAGGAGCCATGTGGATGAACGGGAAATCGGGTCTTGCAATGGCAGTAGGCATCGCCGTTTTGGCGGTAACTGGAACTCATTCCTTGCTCAAGGCGGACGACACGACTTCGCAGCCTGCCGGCGTCAAGAACGTTGCCAAGCCGGCGAGCGTCAAGAAGCCGGTCCGGCCAACGGTCATCTTGACCGACGTGCCCGTCAGCCGAGTCGAGCCCGTCGCAGGCCAGGCTCCCAGCCTTCTTCCCGCCGGCAAGAAGTGGCAACTGGTCTGGCACGATGAATTCGACGGAACGAAGTTGGATACGTCGAAGTGGAATTATCGGCTCGACTACTGGGGCTACAAATCCCCAACGTTCACCGACGAGGGCGTCGAACTGGATGGTAAAGGCCACCTGAAGATCAACCTGATTCGCAAGGACGACGATTTCTATTCGGCGCACCTTCAAACCGGATCGCTGACGTTCGACATTCCCCGCGATGCGAACGCAAAGGGTTTCTGGCCCTTCGGCGTCAAGAAGGAAGCGAAATTCATGCACAAGTTTGGCTACTACGAGATTCGCTGCAAGCTTCCGAAGAACGACGGCTGGCACGCGGCGTTCTGGCTCCAGTCGCCGTCGATCGGAGCGCATCCGGACCCGAGATACGGCGGCGTGGAGTGCGACATCATGGAGAACTACCGCCAGCATACCGAAGGCACGATCGGCTGCGGCTGCGGATGGGGTGGCTACGGCAAAGAAAACAAATGGTACGGCCACTTCTGGTTTCCCTATCAGGAAACCGAGGACGGTTGGCACGATTACGGCGTCGACTGGTCGCCCGAGGGATACGTCTTCTATGCCGACGGCAGGTTGGTGGGCAGGCAGATGGCACCAGAATGTCCCGTTTCGGAGGTGGACCAGTTCATTTTGGTGTCTACCGAGTGTCACGGCTATCATCGCTCGTTTGCTCGCGGCGGCTTGGAGTCCAAGGATCCCGACGGCTGGTGCGGCAAGCCGGTACCCGAGTTGTTCAAGGCGGTTCTGCCCGACTGGTTTGAGGTGGATTTCGTTCGGGTCTTCGACGCGGAGTAGCGAGTGGATGAAAGGAGACGTGCTCCGCTACGGCTGGCCCGAGCAGTGGATTCGAATCCTTGGCAAACGTATCGGCAAGATCCACGTCAAGGACTACAGCGTGAAGAAGATGGAGAGCGAGGGCTTGTGGAAAGGCTTCGACGTGCGTCTGGGCGAAGGGGATTGCGATTGGTCCGCCGTACGCAAAGCCCTGGCGGAGATCGGCTATCGCGGGTGGGCGACCACCGAACTGGAGGGCAAGATGGCTCCGTCGCTGCCCGACATGGCCGTCCGCCTCGGCCGCGTGCTGGATTTGTGATCTGAGAAACCGCTGCTTGAGCGAGGTGTGCTGTGAATCGGCGAATGGTGGGACTGGCCGTCGCGTTGGTGATGGGTGGCTGCTGCACGTTGGCTATCGCCGGTTCGCCCGCCCGGGTGCGGACTTCGCCGCTAGTGATCCCCACCTACGAAACCGGCCCGGTCGATGTTCTTCCTCCGCTGGCGGTCGACATGTTGCCGCGATCTTACCCCGTGTATCCCTACCCTCTGCAGGAGCAACGCGAGACGGAGAAGAGAGACAAGACCTACGAGTCGGTGGTCTTGGAGAACGACTACCTTACCCTGACGTTCCTTCCGGAACTGGGCGGCCGGCTGATCAGCATCTACGACAAGGTGGCTCACCGCGAAGTGCTGTTCCGCAATCCGGTGATCAAGCCGCTGCTGGTGGGGTTGAGAGGTGCGTGGGCCGGAATCGGGATGGAGTTCAATTTCCCCGGCAGCCATTCGGTCACTTCTCACAGCCCGATCAAGTGCTCCAAGCGGCAGAACGACGACGGCAGCGCCTCGGTGGTGCTTTCCGACATCGAATGGGTCAGCGGCATGGAGTGGCGAATCCGCATCACCCTTCAGCCTGATTCGAACGCCGTCCAGCAGGAGTCGGCCTACTACAACCGCACGTCGCTGCCGCACCGGGGCTATTTCTGGACCAATACCAAGATCCCCGCCCGGCCCGACACGGAATTCCTCTTTCCGCCGTCCATTCGTTGCGGGCGGATTCACCCGCCCATGGACACCACGCGGATCTGCGAATTCGATTATCCCGACTTCCAGGGAATCGACGTCAGCAAGTACCGGAACGTCTTCTGCCCGTTTCCCCTCTTCGTCGCCGATCTGCGCGGCAACTGGTTTGGCTGCTACCACAAGGAGCAGGACGCCGGCATCCTCCACTACGCCGATTGCGGCACGCTCCCCGGGCGGAAGATCTGGACGTTGGGAACCGGCGACGACGCCCATGCCATGAATCATGCCATTACGGAGGACGGCTCGCCCAACATCGAGGTCCAGTCGGGCCCGTTGGAACTGCAGACCGACTTCATGCTCTGCGCACCCGGCGTGGCCAACGTGTGGCAGGAATGCTGGCTGCCGGTCTCCGGGATCAGGAACCATCTCCACACCAACCCGCAGTTCTCCGCCGGCTTCGAAACCGCCGAGGCAGGCACCACGTTCTACTTCTATTCCTACGGAACCCACGATGCAGTCACGGCCGGCGTCCGGTGCGACGGCCGAGCCACAGAGTCGGCGATAACCAACGTGGTTCCGGGTACCGTCGCCAAGATTGCTATCCCGCAGACGATCGCCGACGTGCGGGCATGTTCGCTCTGGATCCAGGACGCCAAGGGCACCGACCTCTTCCGGTACGACCCCAAGGCGGACGGCCCTCGCCCCATGGCAACGAGCGAAACGGTCCCTCCGCTGGCCGAAGAAGCGGCGGAATCGCTGTACATCACGGGCCTCTATCACGAAGAGCGAGGAGAAATCGACGCCGCGCAGGGCAAGTACCGCGACGCCTTGGCGGTCGATCCCGGCTACTCGGCCGCCCTGACTGCCCTGGGACGGCTACGCCTGGCACAAGGCCTGGCGGCCGAATCGGCTGATCTGCTCAACAAGGCGGCGTCAAGAAACCGGCGAAACGCCGATGCTCACTACTATCTGGGACTCGCACTGGCTGAGAAGGGCGATTCGTCGGAGGCCCAATATCATCTGGAGCGCGCCGCCGCCGACCCGGCCTTTCGCCTGCCTGCCACGGCGGCCCTGGTCGCCGTCATCGCCAAACGGGGCCGACTGCCCGAGGCATTCGCGCGTTTGCGCGGTGAGCTTTGCACGGCCGAAGGACGCCTCGCCGCGGATCTGGCCCACGAAGTCCTGCTGGAACGCTACTTGATCTGTGCTCGCCGTCTGGGTTCTCCAGCGGAACAGGAAGACGCGCGAAAGGCGTTATCGGCCGTTCACGAGGACAATATCCTACTGGCCACCGAAGCCTGGTTGGCCGTGCGAACCGAACACCTCCCACCGCTGTTGGCTGCTGAATCACGAGCCAATCCGCGGCTCGTGCTCTGGGCGATCCTGTACTACACGGATCTTGGGCTGGACGACGACGCGTTTGCTTTGTCCGTCGCTGCCGTCGCTGCCGGCAGCGACGATCCCATGGCTGCCTATATGGCGGCCTCCCTGGCTCTCAAGCAAGGCGACAGCCAGAAGGCCCGTTCCTACGTTGACGCAGCGGAAAGCCACGCGACGGCCGGCGTGTTTCCCGATTCGACGGCCATGCTCGCGGTGTTTCAAGGGCTTTCGGCCCGTTTTGGCGATGCGCCGAAGATCGACTACTACACGGGACTCGTGCTTGCGTCGTTGGGACGATGGGACGAGGCGGCACAGGCCTGGGAAGCCTCGATTCGCAAGGGGATGCGCGAGTTCACGGTGTATCGCAACCTGGGGCTCTACCATTGGAAACAGAAGAAGAACCTGGCCGAGGCCGTGCGGTGGTATCAGCAAGGATTCGATCCCAGCCAGATCAACTACAAGTACGTCTGCGAGTTCGACCTGTTGCTGGCAGATCACGGCGATCATGCGGCAAGGGAAAGGCTGTTCGCCGCGTTGTCCGAGCCGTTACGGGCCGACAGCTTCGTGGCCGTGCGCTACGCGGCCTGGCTGTTCGACACGGGAAGGTACGAGGAGGCGATCGCCCACCTGACCGGCAAGAAGTTCTCGCTCTACGAAGGCAAGAGGACCACGCACCGGCTGTTTGCCGAGGCCCACATGAACCTCGGCCAACGAGCCCTGGAGAAGCATCGGTACGGCGACGCCGAGGCCCATTTTCGCGCAGCGACGACCTATCCCTGGAACCTGGGCGTCGGCCGATCGCGCGGCCGTTTCGACATGAAGGCCCAGTACTACCTCGGGCTCACGCTGCAGCGAAAAGGCAACGTGAAGGAAGCCGTCAACGTCCTTTCCCAGGCCCTGGCCGAAAGCCGGCAGTACTCGTTCCCGTTTGTTCCCTTGAAGACCATTCGCTGGGAAACCGATGCCTTGCTCGACGACGCGGTGATGCAGGAGAACAAGGAATACGAAGCCGAAATCGAAAAGCTCTTGACCGCCATAGCAAAGGAGCCAAGCCGATGAGGCGTGCGTCACGACCGCTTTGTTCGATCTCCCTGCTGTCCGCCGCGTTGACGATCGCCGCATGCCCTGCCGGTTCACGGGGCCTCAGAATAACTTTCCCGAAGTGGAATCACCATGACAACTGAAAGGGACCATGAATGATGCTGCTCAAGAGGGTTGTATGGGGGCTGGCCTTGCCATGGATGCTGGCAGGGGCATCAGCAGCCTCCGACGACACTTCGTCCGGGTCCAACGATGAGATCAAGACCTTTGTTGTCGTCTATGCAAGAAACGCCGCGCCGATTCTGCATATCAACGGCGAAGAGGTTTCCTGGCAGAATACGGATCGTTCTCGGAAGACGCCCAAAGGGGTGTCGGTCGTCAAGTACTCCACGGTGCCCCGTGTGAACGAGGCGGAGAACATGATCGGAATCGTTGCCACAGCCACCGGCGAGAATCCGGGGGTGAGAATCGAGGCGAGTTGCCGGGAGACCGATGCGAGGTGGAAGGCCGGAACGCCCGGGGATGACAATTGGCTGCAGACAGGCTACGACGACAGTGCCTGGTCGGAGGCCGTCCCCGAAGCGCGGAGTTACAGTTGGGGTTCGCAAGACAGTGTGAACGACCCAGCCTCCTATGCCTGGGCCTCCGACGTAGCGGCCCCGAAGGCCTGCTTCCGGCAAGTGATTCGCGGCGTCGAGGAAGCGGACCAGAACGTCAAGTACACGGTTTGCGATTGGGGGAAGGTTCTCGACGGTCTGGGCTATCACCGCGCCGTCGTCCGGGTCTCGGAGGATGCCGGAAGACCATCTGACTTCGTGGGCACATACGAGCAACGCGCATCGGACGTCAACGTCGTGTGGGCGCACATCCCGTGGCGTAGACGCGACGTCAACCCCGAGCAGAAGGCGATCTTCATCCACGATCACAAAACGGGAAAGCGGATCGAAAACTTCGAAATCGTCCGGTTGACTCAAGAATACCTCGATGTGGCGTTCGAGCCCCCGACCGTCCCGGGCGAGTATGAAATCTACTACCTCCCCTACTTCGAGCGCTACGACAGGCCGAGCTATTGGACGACGATCGAGCAATATACCAAGCCCTACGACCTCTGCGACGAGAACTGGCGTGCCCGGGTGAGCTGGCGGGTCGGAAATCCCGACGCGGTGGCGCCGAGGATCGCCGACGGCAACTGGCAGCGGCTGCCGAGGGCCGAACTCGTCGAAATACAGTCGAGAACCGAGTTCGACAGCTTCTACCCGATGGAAGTGCCGGCCACGAAGGAGGAGGTCGCCGAAAGTGTCGCGGACAACCGGGGACACGACTATCTGGTCTTCCCCGAGGACAGAGAGTATCCCGTCAGGATGTTTGAAACCATCCCGTTGAGATGGGCAAAGGCCGGCCCGCCGTCGGAATTCGCCGGCGAGGCCCGGCCCGGCGAGTATTACTGCTTCCAGATCGGCGTCTTCGCGACAAACAAGGGTATCAAGGACGTCGCGATCGAATACTCCGGGTTGAAGAACGAGCAAGGCGATGCGATTGCGGCAAGCGAATTCCGCTGCATCAACACGGGCGGCGTGGACGTACTCGGTAGGCCCTTCAAAAAGACCTTCAACATGCTGAAAGGAAAGGTCCGTCCGCTGTGGATCGGGTTCCAGGTGCCCGACCATGGCAAGGGGACCTACCGCGGCACGGTCGTCGTTAAGCCGGAGGGGATGGCGCCGACCTCGGTGAACGTCGCCGTCACCGTCGCCGGAGAACTCATTGCGGACAAGGGCGACGACGAACCGTGGCGTCATTCGCGGCTCCGCTGGCTCGATTCGACTCTTGGTCTGAACGACGACGAGCTTGTCCCCCCGTACACGCCGTTGAAAGTCTCAGGCAATCGGATCGAATGCCTGAACCGGGCGGTGGTTTTCGGTCCCGCTGGAATGCCGCAGCGCATCACAAGCAACGGCAAGGACGTGCTGGCGGCTCCGATAACGTTTGACGTGATCGTCGGCGGAGAACCCGTCGCTTGGAGTTCAAGCATATCTGACAGAATCGTTCTCGAGAAGCCGGCCAAGGTCATCCGCGAATCGGCGGCTAGAGTCGGGCTTCTGCGGTTGATGAACCGAAGCACGATGGAGGCCGACGGAGTGGTCCGGTTTGACATCGCGCTTGGGTCGGAAGAGGACGTCGCTATCGACGCCGTCGTCGTTAAGGTGCCGTACCGTCTCCAAGCGGCCAAGTATCTCACCGCCGGGGCGATTGCCTCCGGCGGGTTCAGGCCGAAGAGCGTCGATTGGAGCGCAAGAAACAACGCAAGCGTGTGGATGGGCGACTATGACGCCGGGATGCAAACGAATTTCCTCGAAAGAACGAACGGCCGCGTCGTCGAGGATCGCGGAATGGTCCTCCTTCAAGCCGAGACGGGCAAGGGGAAGATCGCAAAGGGCAAGGAGTGGCTCTTCTCCTTCCGGCTGTTCATAACCCCTTTCAAGCCGGTCAACGACAAGCTCCATTGGAACACGCGGACGATCCGGTTCACCAGGAAGACGGATATCGGCACTCTCTCGTACAGGACGACTCCTGCAGATGCCGAATGGGGCACCGTCGTGCACACACACCACGGCACCCCCGAGAATCCGTGGATCAACTATCCGTTTCTCTCGACAGACACGCTGAGCGCAGCGCAGAGAGACATTATTGAGAAAGGCGGCCTTGGCGTGCAGTTGTATTATGGCGCGCCGGCGATATCAAACCGAGCCGTGGAACTGTGGGCAATCAGGAGCCTTGGCACCGAGGTTCTGGTGGGCACCGACGTGTACAACACTGCCGACTGTTCTCCGCTGATCGTTGGCCATCCCTGGTTGCGCGAACACCTCGTGACTGGCTTCAGTCGCAGGTGGGCATGCCCCATGGCCCCCGGCGTTGTTGACCAGTCGATCAAACAAACCACACTCTCCCGCTGGTACAGCTACTACATCGAAGGGCTTAACCTGCTGATACGGAAAGGTTGCATGTGCAGCCTTTACCTTGACGGCATCCCTTTCGATCGTGAGATCATGAAACGCGTGGCCCGATCGTTGTCGAAGGCCAACCCGGAATACAGAATAGAGTTCCACGGCATGGCCGGCTCCGTGTGCGATCGGCTGGAACACTTCCCGTACCTCACGAAACTCTGGTTGGGAGAGTTCGTCAACTACAATCTGCCGCCCGACTACTGGTTCGTTGAAGTGTCCGGGATTCCATTCGGCATCACCAGCGAGATGCTTGACAACACGCGCACGGCGAATCCGTGGCGTGGAATGATCTACGGGATGAACGACCGCACCAACGGACAATGGGCCGGGCCGTTGTACAAATTCTGGGACGATTTTGGCATTCAGGATTCGGAGTGGATCGGCTACTGGGACCCCGAGTGTCCCGTGCGCAGCGGCCGCGACGACGTCATGGCCGCGGTGTACAAGAAGCGAGACAGATCGCTGATCTGTCTGGCGTCGTGGGCCGGCGACGACGTTGAGCTGGAACTTGCCGTCGATTGGAGGGCACTCGGGCTTGACCCGTCAAGATCGACTCTGACGGCGCCCGAGATCGAGAATATCCAAGGCGCCCAGACGTTCGGTATTGGAGATCGGTTGCCCGTCAAGAAGGCGCAAGGTCTGATTTTGCTGACCGTCACGGATTTTGGGGAGGGTGATGTTGGTATCCACCGAGAGAAGCGGAGACCAGGAGGTTTTGGAGCCAGTTTTCATGGTAACGGTGTTGGTTGAGGCGTTCGGCCGGGCTT
>Ga0123335_1007263_pt1 | contig 12466 bp, 6 predicted proteins | sample BiotimSIPDNA_2_FD_89707 | JGI IMG/M metagenome (GOLD analysis project Ga0123335, IMG submission 89707) | Anaerobic biogas reactor microbial communites from Washington, USA - Biogas_R2 time_0 SIP DNA | ecosystem: Engineered > Bioreactor > Anaerobic > Unclassified | place: Washington, USA... | reverse complement strand
GGATGCTTTCTTCACGCAGGTTACAACCCCGTCTTTGAGCACGGTAATCCGGTCTGCGATGGAGAACACTTCTTCCAGATAATGGGATATGTAGATGATCCCAATCCCTTCCCTGGACAGGCGTTTGACAATCTGCAGCAATGCGGCCGATTCTTCTTCCCCAAGAGAAGAAGTCGGCTCATCCATAATGATAACGCTGGCTTTCCGTTTGAGAGCCTTGGCCATCTGCAGGATCTGCTTTTGCGCGGTGGAAAGCTCAGAAACAAGAATGGATGGATCAATGTTGATATTCAGGCTGTTTACAAATTCCCGCGAAATTCGCTCCTGCTCTTTTCGCGCAATCACTCCAAAACGTTTGATTTCACTTCCAAGGAAAATGTTGTCGGCAACGGTTAAGGTATCCACCAAATCGGAATCCTGGTAGATGGTGGAGATACCCTGTTCAATCTGCTGATGGGGAGTGGTATTTCTGCACCGCTTCCCATTCAGGATAATCTCGCCTTCATCGGCCTGGATCGCACCGGACAGAATCTTGATGAGCGTCGACTTTCCCGCGCCATTTTCACCCACCAGACAATGCACTTCTCCACGGGAGAGGGAGAAGTCCACATGGTTCAGCACTCTCACACCTGCATACGATTTGCTGATTCCCCGCAGTTCCAACAGAGGACCCTGTGTATCCATAATGCCTCCGCTAATCTGGATTTAGGAGCCGGTATGGCGCCCGGAAGAGATTGTAATGCAATCCTTCGCAGACAGCCATAACGGCTCCCAAGTTACATGCCTTCGTCAGTTGATCAGATGCCCTTGAGCTCCGGGAAGAATTCTTCGCACAGATCCTTGAAGATTTCGTTGCGGTGCCACGGAATCACAACTTTGGGATCGGGATTGACCGTGTCGGCCTGGGTCACCTGAGCGATGGGAACCATTTTCTGCTCATTGAGGTAGTTGACCTTGCCGGTGCGCAGGCCGTACAGCATCTTGAAGCAGATATAACCCTCAAGTCCGGGAGAGCTGGAGATGGTCATCTGAAGGTCACCATTCTTCACCATTTCAATGCCCATATCCTGGCCGTTCTGGGTAATCACTTTGTAGGGGTTGTTCAAAACGCCGGCATTCTTCAGCACGCGCACAACCGCGGAGGCCATTTCTTCCTGCATGACGAAGATGGTTTCAAACTCGAGTCCGCCGTTGATCAGGTCTTCTGCGGCAGCAGCAGCCTTATCAGGGGTGTAGTCCGCGTCACGGATGTCCAGCAGCTTGTTTTTACCAAGCTCCTTTGCGCGCTCTTCCATGCCTTTGTTGACATAGATGCAGGGATAGTGCTCAAAGTTGCCGGTGATGATCACGAAATCGCCGGTGGTGTTCTCGGCCATCCACTCCGCATACATGTGGCCCATTTTTTCCCAGTCAAAGTCCACGCAGGCCGCCAGGTCGGCGCCCTTGTTCAAGGCCTGGCCAACGCTGTCGGGAACGACCAGCGGGATGCCGGTGCCTTCCAGCTTCTTTGCCGCCAGAGCCGCGCCGTTCTCGTTAAAGGAGAACATGCACACCCCGTCAACGCCTTCGGTGATGCACAGATCAATGTTGGCAACTTCCTTATCCACATCATAGTCGGAGGGAAGAATCAACGTCTTGATCCCGCGTTCCTCAGCCGCATAGGTGAAGCTGTCGCAGATCTCAATGTACCAGTTGGCATCCAGTGAGGGAATAATAAAGGCGAAAACCATGTCTTTGTCTTCCGGTACATTGCTCTCCGCCAATACAGTGGGTACGAAGGTCAGGCATAACAGGAGAGCCAAAAGTACAGACAACCTTTTCATTTCATGTTCCTCCTTTTTATTATTAACTTGCTCTGCAAGTTAATTACGGTTCTCCACCCGGTTACAATCTGCAACATATAAAAGCCTGCCATCCGCATAATAGTGTTAGTATTTGATACGGGACAGGCTAAATAATGTTCTAACAAGAGTATATATGACCGGGGTTGAAATGTCAATAGAGTAACGATGGGGCCAGTTCATTACATTCTATGCGAAGAACCCCATATTTATATGGGTTTCAGGATAAATCGTCACAAACATTAGCCATACCCATCCTTGATCTGCCCATTTGCAATTTTGTCTCATGATGTCTCCTCTTTGGACCCAGGTATTCCACTCCATAGCCAGATATGCTATCCTGTGAACAGAGTATTAGAACATATGTTCGTTATTCTGCACGGGAGGTATTCTATGAATCCAGCAAATTATTTTAAGCAGATCAAGGCCTTTCGTCTGATTCAGCACACCAGCAAGGAGCTGCAGGCCCCTGCGGTGGCCCTTTGGTATGCCCTGCTTGGCACCTCCAACGACCTGGGCCATCCGGCGGTCTTTACAGTGGCGTTATCTGCTCTGGCCTCGGATGCAGGTCTCTCCCTGTCCGGGGTAAAGCGGGCACGGGAAGCATTGACCCGGCAGGGCTTCATCCAGTGGCAACAGCGGCCGGGCCGGGCCTGCGCCCAGTACCGGATGCTGGACATTGCCGTGGACTACTCCGGCGGGACGGCTGCACCTTGGGAATCGCAAACAGAGCCGCAAACCGAACTGCAAACCGAGCCGCAAAGCGAGCCGCAATCCGGGCCGCAAACCGGGCCGCAATCCGGGCCGCAATCCGGGCCTATTATATATACAAAGACAAAGACAGGACAAACACAAACAACACCCCCCCTAACCCCCCCGGGGGAGGGGGAGGGGGAAAAGATAGCGATGAAATACTACGGGAAAGCGGGTGATGCCCATGGAGATGCGAAAGTTATTGCTGGCGATTCTATGCCTAAATCGGGAGCTTCGTCGGGCCCAGGAAGAAATGCGGCGCTGGAGGGCCGGTGCTTACCGGGTATCCTCAGGGCTATCGTTTTCGCTGCGCCAGGCGCGCCACAATGGGGACTGCCGCCATGAACGGGCCCTGTTGGAAAGCGATGCCGTTGCCTTTGAGGAGACGGAAATCCAGGCTGACCTCAAAAACCTGCGGGAGGAGCTGATGCCCCATCTCCAGGCCCTTCCCCCCACCCTGGAGAGGTCTGCCCTGCGCTACCGTTACCTGGAGGGCATGAGCGGCACGCAGATCGCCCAGCAGTTGCACTACAGCCGTGCCCATGTGTACCGGATGCTGCAGGCTGGGGAGAAGGCGCTGGAAGAGATGGGGAGGTGAGCGGGTCCTCTGTCTGCACCCTCTTCAGAGAGAGACACGTCCACTGTCATCCCCCGCCTGCTCAACATGAGACACCATGAGACACTATGAGACATCGTGAGACATGGAAGCATGCTATACTGTTATCAGGTCGGGGTGGCGAAACAGCATACGGAAAGCCGGCAGGAAAGCTGCCTTCACAGTCATAGCGCATCGTTCGGTGCGCTATTTTCATGCCTGTTGCATGCTCCGCCGGGGCTTTCGGGGCCAAGAAAGGGGGTGGGGTCTTTGGGCTGAGCCGGGGTCATATTCTCTATCATGAAGTGAAAGGGATGTTGTGGATGAACAAGATTTATCTTTCGGGTATCGTGGCGGAGCCGCCTGTGCGCGGCATCCAGGAGGGTGCGTTGGAGCATGCGTGCTTTGGCCTGTGGGTGAGCCACAGAACTAGACAGGGCATCTCCAAGCGGGAGTTCTATCCGGTCCATGGGTGGAACGGGGTAGCGGCCTGGGCGGCAGCCCATCTGCGGCAAGGGCAGCGGGTGATGGTTCAGGGGTACCTGACCCAGCGCAGGGTCGCCCTGCAGGGGGGCGGGATGGTGACCGTTAACGAGATCACTGCCGAGGAACTGTTTCCCGGTGGCGGGGACAGGCTGGTCGGGGACAAGCCGGCGGAATCCCATGGGGAGGACATGCCCGCCGCTGAGAACCGGCAAATAGGGATATCCAAAGAGGATTGACAGGATTGACGGAAAGGATGGATCAAAATGAAAAACGGTTGGATTCAGGTGACGGACCCGGACACTCAAGCTAAGGAGGAGCTGGCCCCCAAGACTTTGGCGGACAATGTTTACATGGATGGTACGCTGAGCGAATCGGTAAAAGACGCGATTTTCAATCACGAGCCTATCCATTTCGAGGTGGACCTCCCTGCCAATGGCTGGAGCGCGACCGCGCCGTACACGCAGACCGTTCTGGTGCCGGACCTGCTGGTAACGGACATACCGCTGGGGGATGTGCTTCTCAGTGACGATCCGGCTACCGCCACCCGGCAGTTGCAAGCCTACGAGGTTGTGAACCGCATGAACACGGAAAACGGGCAGTTGACGGCGTGGTGCTATGACTTCAAGCCCGAAGAGGATCTTACGATCCGGCTAAAGGTGGTGCGATAAGATGGCACAGGTGATGATTCTAAAACGCGGGGCTGCGGCGCTCAAAGGGGTTCCCACTTATACCTATATCGGAGGTGAAAGCCAACCGTTCGACGAGGGGAACGGGAACTGGAGTATTAAGCTAAAGACCGGCGGAACGTTTACCAGCAACCAAGCGGCTACGGTCCAAGTGTTTGTGGTCGGCGGCGGGGGCGCGGGCAACCAGAACGGCGGCGCGGGCGGCGGTGGCTATAGCACAACGACAACAGGGATTGCGTTGGTCAAAGGCTTAGCCTACCCCATCAGTATCGGGGCTGGCGGAACGTCGTCCGGCGAGGCGGGAGGTAACTCCACCGGGTTTGGCTGCACAGGCAACGGCGGCAACGGGGGTGTCGCGGGTGCCATCACAGGCCGAACCTGTGTCGTGCAAAGCACCAGCGGTTCGGCGGGCAACGTGTATTACTACTCGACGCTCAGCGCAAGCGCGGTCAGTATCGGAAGCGGGCAACAGACTGTAAGCCTCAAATATCCGATTACATCGGCGACCCATACGAACGGTACATACCTGATCAAGGGCTTAAATGGCTATTACCGCTGCACCATCGTATCCCAAGGGGATTATATTGGAACCCCCGGCTCGGCCGGAACGGGTGGAACCGCGACAGTTGCCTTTGGTGGTACAAGCGGCGATAAGTATGGCGGCGCGGGCAGCGCGCCCAGCACAGCCGACGGCGGCGCGAACACGGGCAAAGGCGGCGGTGGCTCGGCTAATTATAATGGCACGACATTCGGCAAGGGCGGCAGCGGCATTGTGATCATCCGTAACGTACGTTAAGGGAGGCATGGCGCGAGCCGGCGGCGTGCGCCGACTTTTTACCGACGCGCGGGGTACTGCCGGTCCGGCGGATGGGCCGGTAGTGCTTCGCCGCGATTCCACAAAGGGTACGCAAAAATCAAACGAAAAAATCAAATGGGAATGGGAGGAAGCCAGGCATGAAAGAAAAAACCACAGCAACGCGCCCCGTCGCCCGCCACTTTGATACACGGCGGATGCGGGGGGAAGAAGTAGAGGCGCGGCGCAATGAGCGCAGCAAAACCTTTGCGCTGGGCAGAGGGCTGTATCAGACGGTGGTGTACCCGGAGCGGGTGCATTACCGGGACGGGGAGGGAGGCTGGCGGGAGATCGACAATCGCCTACACACCGTGGAGGAGGGGGGTCCGGCGCTGGAGAACGCCGCCGGGCCTCTGCGCATACGGCTGGGAATGAGCGCGGAAGCGGACCCGCTGGTGACCATCCGGGATGGGCAGGAGCGACAGGTGAGCTGGCGGCTGGAAGGGGCGAACGCCTCACCCGCCGTGCGGGCCAGGGGCTGGAAGGCCGGGGAGGACGAAGACCAAAACCGGGCCCACGCGGACAAGTCGGTGTCCATGGTGCGGTACCGGGAGGTCCTGCCGCATACGGACTTGGTGTACGAGCTGCGGGGGAGCAGCCTGAAGGAGGACCTGGTGCTGACCGGGCCCGGGGCCCCGGAGCAGTTCCGCTTCACCCTGGACGCGGGGTCTTTGGCCTGGGAGGAGATGGAGGGCGGCGGCCTGCGCCTGTGGGATGCCGCGAACCCCGGCGAGGATGTGTTCTGGCTGCCACCCCCCTTCATGGTGGACGCGGCAGGCCGGGAAGGGGCCGTATTGACCTCTTGGGAGGCAGAGGGGGGCACGGGTACCCTCACGATGACCATCACCCCCGACGGGGAGTTTTTGGCCCAGGCCCAGTATCCGGTGGTCATCGACCCCCAGGTGCAGAGCAGCCAGTCGGGATCAAATATCAAGGACACCTACATCAGAAAAGCGAATAACGGCACGAATTACGTCACCGCCACCTCCCTGTGGGTGGGCAAGCACGCAACCTACGGCGAGTGCAAGGCCCTGGTGAAGATCGACGACCTTCCGGACGTGGGCAAGGGGTACGTCATCGTCAAGGCCCAGATGGGGATAGCCCTGGGGGCCAGCAACAACAAACAGGACGCGTACGTGTACGCCCGGGAGATCATGGAGGCCTGGGACGCCACAAAGGTCACATGGAATACCATCGAGGGCGACCCCGCGAATCCCCCCGAGACTCCTCCCCAGGTCTACGACAGGGAGCGGTACCTGGATTACACCCTGGTGAAAAAGGGAGAGAGTGAGGCCCAGAGCGCTTTCTTTGACATCACCAACCTGGTGCGCAAGTGGTACGCCGACAAAAACCAGAACTTCGGCATCCTGCTGGAATCCCCGGATGAACAGCCCATCTCGTTCGCCTCCGGGGATAACGGCACCTCCGCCGCCCGGCCCGTGATCTATGTCAACTACGTGAGCAAGGCAGGACTGGAGAGCTATCTGGCCTATGAATCCTTTGGCGCGGGGAGGGCGGGCACGGCCCACGTAGCCCTGCATACCGGCCATCTGGTGGCGACCCGCGGGCTGACCTTCATGAGCGGCAACCGGATGCCGGTATCCCTGGGGCTGACCTGGAATGCCTGCAACATGGACAAGAACACCTTCGGGGTGGGCTTTGGCTGGCGGCTGAACTGGAACCGGAGCCTGCGGCGGCAGAAGCCCGCGACCGGCGATTATTACTACATGTATACCGACGGGGACGGTACGGAGCACGAGTTTACGAAGCATGTGAAAACCGATGAAGAGAAGAAGGACATCGCATTCGTGGACTATTACGAGGACCGGTCCGGGCTGTCGCTGAAGCTGTATGAGGTGGGGACGGAAGCGGAGATCGTCAGCAAGGACCACAGCAAGCTGGTGTTTGAAAAGCCCACGGCGGACTATACCGGCACACCCGCAGCCACCACGTTCAAGATGATCAGGCGGGCGGTGGACGCGCTGGGGAATACGGCGGCATTCGTCCATAACGCCAGCTTCCAGCTGACCACCGTGACGGACGGGGCCGGGCGGGTGACCAGCCTGGCCTACACGGCTACCCAGGTGAGTGTTACGGCGCCTGGCTACACGGCCCCCGCGTTGCTGACCCTGGACGCGGGTAAGCGCCTGACCACAGTCACGGACCTGGACGGCGGACGCAGCGAGTACGTATACGGCGACGAGCCCGCCGATCCAGAGGACCCGAACCCGCCCACCCCCGACCCGGCGGCGGCCAACCGCCTGCGGCTCCTGCGCAACACCGTGGACGGCACGTATGTGAAGGCTACCTTCGACAAGCAGGGCCGGGCGACCCAAATGCAGGTCTGGGGCCAGGAGGGGGAACCCGTTCCTGTTCTTGTGGCGGGCAACGACCGGAGCTACGAATACTTCGACTGCGTGACCCAGGTGCGGGACCTGACCGCCGGCGAAAATGGCAAGGTCCTGACCTACCAGTTCAACGACTACGGCAACGTGGTGGCGGTGCACGACGAGCTGGGGTTTGCGTCCTTCGCCAAATTCAGCATGGGCAAGCCGAACACGCCGGAGGCGGTGTCAAAGCTCCAGCGGTTGGTGATCAACTTGCTGGACATGCACGACTTCACCGGGGACAGCGGGTGGAAGACCGGCGTGATCGGCACAGACGGCAAAGAGCGGGAAAACGATGTTGCCCCCATGGACCTGAAGCCCCTGCGCCTGGAGCGCCCCGCGCCCAAGTGGGCGGAGGACGAGGAAACCTCGTACGCGGAATACCTGAAGCCCTGCGAGGCGGGAGAGTACACCTTCTCGGTGTATGTGCGCAGCGACGGGGACGCCCTGGCCTGGGCCGAGCTGGCGTGGAAGGACGACAACGGTCAATGGAACAAGGTGACCAGCGAGCGGGTCAGGAGGGTTGGCGCGGCCCTGCGGCTGACCTGCACCCTGAACCTGTCCCAGGCGGCGACGGTTCGGTGCCGGGTGCTGGCCGCGGAGGGCAGGGGCGCGTGCTGGTTTGACCGGGCGCAGCTGGAACGGGGGGCGCTGGCCAACCGGCATAGTCTGCTGCAAAACGCGAACTTCAGCACGCAGGCGGCGGGAGAGTTGCCGGAAGGGTGGATGTCCGCCGAAGGAAGCGTGGAACTGCCCGACAAGGAGAAGGCGGTCATTGCCCCGGCGTCGGAAAGCACCTACAAGCCCATGGATTTGCGGGAAAACTGCCTGCGGCTATTGGGCGCGCCGGGAAAGAAAAACGGCGTGTACCAGGAGCTGGATATCCAAGGCGGGAAGGGCGACAGCTATGTGGTGGGGGGCTGGGCGAGAGCCTGGGCCGCGCCCGGCGGGGAAAATCGCGCCTTCCGGCTGCGGGTGAGCTTCCAGAAGAGGAACGGCGTGTGGGCCGACGGCGGCACGGCGGACTGGAATGAGGAATGGGTGGACTGGCAGTACGCCTGCGGCGCGGCGGTGGCCCCGGCGGCGTACCGGAAGGTCCGGGTGTACATCGAGTATGACGAAAACCTGAACGAGGCCCAGATCGGGGCGGTATCCTTCACCAAGGAATACTACGGCCAGAACTTCGCCTATGACGAGAGGAACAACGTGACGGCGGCGTCCACCTTGCTGGGGCAGAAGGACAAGGCGGAGTACGACAAGTTTGACAACCTGACCAGTTATGTGCAGCCGGGGCGGGAGGAGAACGACAAGTACACCTTCTTCTATGGGGATACGGACGCGGAGAAAAAGCGGCATCTGCTGCTGCGGAGCGAGACGCCCCTGGGGCTGGTGAGCGAAACCGAATACGACGCCTTTGGCAACGCCACAGAGGGTACCGCGCGGGACAAGAGCGACGGGCGGTTCATGCGGACGTACACGGCGTACACGGCGAATGGGAATTACGCGGTCAGCAGTACGGATGCGCGGGGGCAGACGAGCTATACCAGCGTTGATCCGGACAAGGGGCTGACGCAGTCTGTCACGGACGTCATGGGGCAGGTTGTGAGCTATCAGTATGATAGCGCGAACCGGATGACCAGCGCGGAGACGATTGTGGGGAGCGGTGAGGACGCCAAGGTCTACCGGAATGAGTATACCTATGACAAAGACCGCCTGAAAACCGTCAAGCACAATACCACCGGGGGTGAGCCCGACGTGACCTATACCTTTGAGACGGACGCCTTGGGAAATCCCACCACAGTGAGCGTTGGGGCACAGGCGCTTTCCACCAATGTGTACAGCGACAGCGGAGACAAGCTGCTGGAGGCGGTGGAGTACGGCAACGGCGGGAAGGTGCGCTACACCTACGACGACTTCAAGCGCACCACCGGCATCCGGTACGATGATGCGGAGGAATCCCGGTTCACCTACGAGTACGGGGCCAATGGGGCTCTGAGCCGGGTGAAGGACACGGATCTGGAGCGGGAGGCGCGATTGGCCTACGACCTGGCGGAGAGGCCCGTAGAGACGGAATTGTACGAGAAGGGGGCTCTCAAATACCGGCTGGCCCAGGAGTATGACCGGTTTGAGCAACCCAGCGTGCTCCATGAGCGGATCGAGGAGCCGGACGATACCCGCAGCGAGTACACCATTTCCGTAGAGTACGACAAGGAAAGCAAGCTCACGGCCCTGACTTACGAGAGCGCCCGAATGCTGGAAGCCGGAGAGCCCGACGAGACGAGCAAGCGGAAGCTGACCTATGCCTATGACGGCCTGGGCCGAATGGCGAAGCGGGCGTTCTACGCGGACGCGCAGAGTGAACAACCGATGTTCCAGAGCGAATACACCTACGCGGCGGGCGGGTACGGAGCGAACAGTGCCACGTCCTTGGTACGGACCATTGAGCAGGCGGGCGGCAAGCACGAGTACTGGTATGACGAGCGGGGAAACATCGTCAAGGAAAGCTGGCAGGGTCCGGCGATTGTGGATGGGCTGAACCTGAGCGGCCTGACCTGGAACGGGGAACCGTTGTTGGGCGTGGCGGAGGGTGGCTCGCTGTCGCTGAAGGTTGCGAGCCTGGGAGCCAGATATGATACCACCTATGCCTATGACGCTCTGGGGCAACTGATCCGCGTCAATGACCAGCGGGAGAAGGCCACCTGGACGTATTCCTATGACCAGGGCGGTAACATCCTGGAGAAGAAGCGGTATGCGTATACCCAGGCCGAGGACCTGAGCAATTTGACAGCGGCGCAGACCATCCCCTATGTTTATGATGATCCCACCTGGAAGGACAAGCTGACGGCCTATGGCGGCAATGGCATTACCTATGATGCAATTGGCAACCCGCTGAGCTATGACGGATGGGCATATACCTGGAAGGCCGGGCGGATGCTGCATAGCGCGGTTGGAAACGGGGTGGATGCCCAGTTCACCTATGACCATACTGGCCTAAGGGTGAAGAAAAGCGCCAATGGAGTGGATACTCTGTACACCCTGAACGGGAAGAAGATCACTCACATCCGCAAGCGCCCCAACAACCCAAGCGGTGAGGACGCCACCCAGATGCACTTCTTCTATGACGCCCAGGGCAGACCGGCGATTGTACGGTACAACGGCACCGACTATGCCTACCTCCATAATTTACAAGGTGATGTGACCGGAATTGTGGACATGGACGGTACCCCGGTGGTACAATATGGATACGACGCCTGGGGTAAGCCCGTCACAAGCGAAGGAAGCATGGCGGAGACCCTGGGTCATGACAATCCGTTTAGGTACAGGGGGTATGAGTGGGACGAGGAGACGGGACTGTATTACCTGAGAAGCAGGTACTATGATCCACAGTGGGGGCGGTTTGTCAATGCGGATGTAGTGCTGGGAGAGGTTGCGAGGCTTCTGAGCCATAACTTGTCTTGCTACTGCTGGAATGCTCCGACCAGATATACAGATTCTACTGGTATGTATGCTGACGATGATTTTGATCAAAATGTCTATTTAAATTGGAAAAATCCAACTCGTCGAAAAAGAAGGCGTGTAGCAGCGTCCACTGGCACCACTGCTAGACAAGCTGCCGCCATCAATGCTATTCTTGCAGACCCAGAGGCATACGACTATTCGCTTACATATGATGAATTGAATAAAAAGCATACTGGGGATGAGGGCTGTGGCAAGGAATGTGAGCATTACAGATACGGGATATACCGCAAGAGCGGTATAATTCATGTTTGCTGTGCGTATCTTCTGAGGGGAATTTATGGTGGGAGTAGCAGTGTACCTAAGAGAAAAAGTCACATAACAGGAGGCTTGCAGGTATTAACGGATCTATCTCAACTCGTAGATGGAATGGAAGTTTATCAGACGAAAAAACATTGTGGCAAAGTGGTCACAACAGAATCTGGTGAACTAGCGGTTTTTCATTCATCAACAAACGGAGGGCCCGTGCTTGAGCTGTTGACAGGCATAGGAAAATGGGATTCTTGTGGTACCCTAGATGACGAGGGTAAGTCGAATGCTTTTTTCTTCGATGAGACAGACACCTGGTACATGGGGATTTAGAAGCACAAGGAGGCAATAAAGAAGAAAAGGAAAAACAACACGTGCCAAGCTGCAATCGCTTGGCACGTGTTTGTTTTTCGTAGACAGACACTACCACTCACTTGTTTGTCTCATACACTTCCTTCGCTTCTTGGTTCAACATGGCTATGAATGCGTCAGCAGAAAGAATCTTATCATAATATAGTCCATCATCTTCCCATGGCTTGGCTTGATCAGAGACAAAATCATCGGCGTAGAAAAAGGTTTCCGGAAAAAAGAAGTAGGGCGCGGCTTGCTTGTAATAGGCCAAAGTGGCCGGGCTAATGGTTGTACCGAAAAACGAATCAAGAACCGTCAGCCCATCGGCGGATAAGCCGAGGCCAAGCGCCGCCGGCGCCTGAAAGGCCGAAAAATGCGTGGGATAAACGGGCAGAGGCTCAACGCCGCCGGTCATGACGAAGGTGGTCTCAGGTTCATAAACGGTTTGAAACTCTGCCATAAAGGTGAGATACTCCAGCGCAAGATCAGGGGAAGGTGCGCTGCTTGAAATGCAAAGCATCTCCAAATCCGCGGGAATTTTCACGGGCCGATCCCCATAGAGCTGCAGTGGAAAAATGTTTTTGAATTCTGGAAAGCCCCCGTTCCAATCCATATCATAAATTGAACGTTCTATTCGATAGAATGCCTCCCTATCTTTCAGCAATGCACCCCATTCGTCAGTAGGAAGATCCGGGGCTGCAATGATGCGTTCCAAAAGGTTTCGGAATTCAGGCGTATCGAAATTAAGG
>Ga0123335_1007262_pt1 | contig 12467 bp, 12 predicted proteins | sample BiotimSIPDNA_2_FD_89707 | JGI IMG/M metagenome (GOLD analysis project Ga0123335, IMG submission 89707) | Anaerobic biogas reactor microbial communites from Washington, USA - Biogas_R2 time_0 SIP DNA | ecosystem: Engineered > Bioreactor > Anaerobic > Unclassified | place: Washington, USA... | reverse complement strand
CTCATGCTGAGCAATTCTTTGCGTACCTCTTCTGTCCAGCCGTCCTGACCCAGCACCCGTTCCCCGTGGGTCTCCAAAGACCTGATCCAGCCGGGCAGGTCGGCCACCAGGTACTTCCCGCAGGGCATACACATGATGCGCCACAGCCAGAGCAACATCTTCTTTGCTTCCGTGCTGTATTTGCTCGGCCGACTCCTTCTTCGGTCCATGCGCAGGATGTTTCTGCTGCCCAGCGTCGGGGAGGTCAGGTACCACCTGGCCGTCGATCTGCCCAGCCCCGTGCTATGGCAGAAATGATCCAGGATTCCGGACTTCTCTGATTTCCCGGCCCGATGATACGCTCCCTTGAGTTGCCTGGTCACTTCAATTCTTGTTCCCATGGATACTACATTTCCTTTCATTCAATGAACATACTCGTTTCGCGCTCATTCTTATCTGAGGCACGACTCCCTTTTCGCGCTCATTATATGTAAGGTACGCCGCAGCGTTGACATCGCAAGCACGCCTGGGTATACTGCACCCGACAAGTGAATGAAGACGCGCGCCTGGCGCGGGGGATCCCGCGCCAGGGAACACGGATGAAAATTCCGGGCTAACCCAGTAACCGTGAAGCTGACAAACAGACAGCAGGCCACTGCGCAAGCGGGAAGGCGTCTGTGCGGAAGAAGCCAAGCCGGGAGACCGAGGCGCGCTGGAAGCTCCTGCGGTGGGGCGCGTCACGGCGCGTTTGCTTTCGGGCAGTTCCATGTGCGGAGCTGCCCAAATTTTCATTTGATCAGCTGGAGGAGGAACCCTATATGAGCAAACGCATACTGGCTCTCATCCTTGCGCTGTCGGCCCTGATTGCCCTTTTCGTCCCAGGACAGGCTGAAACCCTCACGGTGACTGACATGACGGGAAGGGAATTGACATTTGAAAAGCCAGTGGAGCGGATCATCGTGATGATGCCCGGAGACTGTGAGATTCTCTATGCCATCGGCGCGGGGGACCTGGTGGTGGGCCGGGGTGAATATTGCAGGTTTCCGGCTGAAGTACTTGAAATTGCGTCCGTAAAGTCCGGCCAGGAGACCAACCTGGAGCAGGTCATCGCGCTGAAACCTGATGTGGTGGTGATGACCAGAATGGCCCAGAGCCTGGAACACTCCCAGACCCTGGAGAAGGTTGGCATCCCGACCCTGGTGACCGATGCCCAGGATGTTGAAGGCGTTCATACGGCCATCGCCCTTCTGGGCCAGGTGACCGGAAAAGGTTCCCAGGCGGCCTGGCTGTCTGAGCATATGAGGTCTGTTTTCGCTGATATTTCTGCCAAGGTGGGCGGGCGCGCGGCCGGCAGCGTGTACTACGAGGCTTCCCCGCTTCAGTGGGGGCTGTGGGCATCAGGCTCGGCCACTTTCATGGATGAACTGGGCAAACTCGCCGGCCTGGCCAACATCTTCGATGAATCCCAGGGTTGGGTGGAGGTATCCGAAGAGCAGGTAATCAGCCGGAATCCTGATTACATCCTCACAACCACCATGTACACAGGCACCGGCCCAACGCCTGTGGAAGAAGTTATGTCCCGGGTTGGCTGGCATCGCATTACGGCAATCAGGGAAAACCAGGTACTCAATGTGGACGGTGATATCTTCACGGTGCCCGGCCCTAGGCTGATGGACGCGCTCAGTTTCCTGTACGGTTATCTTTACGATTCAAAAGCGGCAGCGGAATGATCAAGGGGGGAATCGCTTTGAAAGGCGCTTCCCCGATCGCATATGAACAAGCAAGCATCACAGGAAGGTTTAAGCCCTTACGCCTGGCTCCTGATGGGAGTGGGGGTGTTGGTGACGGCATTGGTCTGTATCAGCGTAGGCAGCGTCACATTGCCTCTTGGAACCACGTGGAAAACGCTGCTGGAGGCCATCCTGGGGCGGGTACCGCAGGAAGGCGTTGCGGCCCCTATCCTGCTGTCCGTACGCACCCCCCGGGTGGTCGCGGCGGGGCTGACAGGAGCAGCCCTTTCCCTGTGCGGCGCTGCCATGCAGGGCCTCTTGCGAAATCCTCTGGCCGATGGTTCCACCCTGGGCGTGTCCTCGGGCGCCTCGCTGGGGGCGGTGCTGGCCATGGCCCTGGGACTGCAGATACCGGGGCTGCCAAATGCCGGGCCTATGGTGATGGCCATTCTCTTCGCCTTTTTATCCTTGTTGCTGATACTTTTTTTGGCCTACGCTTTTGACCGCAGTTTTTCCACCCACACCATCATCCTGGTGGGCGTCATTTTCTCCATGTTCGCCGGCAGCCTCATCTCCCTTGTCATCGCCTTTTCCGGCGAAATGCTGCGTACCATCACCTTCTGGAGCATGGGTTCCCTGGCCGGGGCCAGCTACACCCAGGGGCTGTTGCTGCTCATCGCGCTGGCAGTTTTTGGCGGGTTGCTCCTGGTGCGCGGGGGTGAACTGAACGCCTTTGCCATCGGGGAGGAGAACGCGCACCACATCGGCATCAATGTGCGCCGGGTAAAGCTTGAGGCACTGGTGTGCGTGTCCGCCATGATTGGGGTTGGCGTATCCATCGGCGGCACCATCGGCTTTGTGGGGCTGATAGTCCCCCATATCGTCAGGCTCATCACCGGGCCCAATCACCGCAAGCTTCTGCCGGCAGCAACCTTGGCGGGGGCCGTTTTCCTGATGCTCTCCGACCTGCTGGCACGCACGGCGCTAAGCCCCGTGGAATTGCCCATCGGTGTGGTCACATCGCTTATTGGCGCTTCCACCTTTGTGGCCGTCATCTTCCGCCGCAGGAAGCGAAGGGCTGCATGATGCTTACCGCCAGCCATATCACGCTCAAATACGGGGAAAGAAAGGCAGTTTCCGATGTAAGTTTTTCCCTTCAGGAGGGGCAGTGGCTGATGGTCATCGGCCCGAATGGCGCTGGAAAATCCTCCCTCATTGCAGCGCTCTCAAACACCCGGCCATTTCAGGGCAAGGTGACAGTAAGAGGGCAGGACATCCGCATCCTGCCCCCAAGGCCAAGGGCACAAGCGGTGGGCGTTCTGGCCCAGCACCAGGCACTGCATTACGCCTTCACAGTGGAAGAGGTTGTGCGCCTGGGCCGATATGCCCACCGCAATGGATGGCTTGCGGCCCATGACCCCCAGGGGGAGGCGATGGTGGGCCAGGCCCTCCAGTGGACGGGTATGGCCGAATTGCGGGAACGCAGCGTGCTCACCCTCTCGGGAGGTGAACGCCAGCGGGTCTTTTTGGCTCAGGTGCTGGCGCAGGACCCAGCCATCCTGATGCTGGACGAACCGGCGGAGGCCCTCGACCTGAAGTATCAGAAGACGCTTTTTGAATTGACCGATGTATGGGCCGCACAGCCAGGAAAGGCGGTGATTTCCGTAGTGCATGACCTGTCTGTCGCCCGGCGATTTGGCAGCCACGCACTTCTGATGCGGGATGGGAAATGCCTGGCTCAAGGCACCAAAGCAGAAGTCCTGCAGCCAAAACACCTGAACAAGGCTTATGGCATGGATGTGGGCGCCTGGATGCGTACCCTGGCCCTGCCCTGGGCGGGGTACGAAAATGGACAAAACGGCAATAATCAGGTATAATTTGCCAAAACCAAGAGGGATGGGATGCCATGAAGTGCCAGTTTTGCAACTCAGAGGACAGCCGGGTAGTGGATTCAAGGCCAACGGACGACGGCACCAGCATTCGCCGGCGGCGGGAATGCATCGCCTGTGGCAAGCGCTTCACCACCTATGAAAAGGTGGAGACCATTCACCTTCTGGTTATCAAAAAAGATCAGACCCGGGAACTGTTTGACCGGGACAAGATCCGCGCCGGCATCATCCATGCCTGCCACAAGCGCCCTGTGGCCGCCCAGGACATCAATCGGATCGTGACCCAGGTGGAGCAATTTGCCTATAACAGTATGCAGCAGGAAATTACCACCAATCAGATCGGTGAAATGGTGATGGAGGCACTTCGCGAGCTGGACGAGGTGGCTTACATCCGCTTCGCTTCCGTCTATCGCCAATTCACCGATATCCCGACCTTTATGCATGAAATGAGCCGGCTGATGAAAGAAAACCGCGGGAAAGCCGATCCGGCGGAGTAATTTCGCACCAACGAATAAGGGGCTTCCATCTGAAAGACGGGAGCCCCTTTTGCTTGCCGGATTGGTTTACTGCAGGTTGCTGGTGGCCACAAACCCACGGGCGGGCTGGCCATCCAGGGTGACCTCCACATAGGTCCAGTGGTTGCCGTCCCCCGTATAAGCCAGGGCTACAACAGGCGTCCCGGCCGGGAGCCGCGCCATACGGCCGTCTGTGGGGCTGAGAATCGGATCATCGGTGAGGTTGCCCTCCCGCGCCATGGTCATGGGAGCGTTGCCCAGTGAAAGCGGGCCGACGGACTCTCCCGCAGGCACAGCCGATTTGTCAACATAGCCGATCCGGTAGAGATTGGAACCATAGCCATAGCCAATGAGGGCCCAGTCTCCGACATAGCCGTAGATACGCGCCTGGCCGCCAGCATAGCGTGCCTGGCCGTCAGCTGCACGGTAGTATTCTGTGCCGGGTCCGGAGTAAACATCAAAGTCCCCAGTCAGCGTCGCGGTGGCATGGGCGGGCAAAGGTTGCGGGCCAATCGGCGCCTCTGTAGGTTGCGCTGTCGGCTCAGGCGTCGGTTCAGGTGTTGGTTCAGGCGTTGGCTCAGGCGTCGGTTCCGGTGTCGGTTCCGGCGTCGGTTCCGCTGTTGGCTCCGGTGTCGGTTCCGACGTCGGTTCCGCTGTCGGTTCCGCTGTCGGCTCAGGCGTCGGCTCCGCAGTCGGCTCCGCTGTCGGCTCCGGTGTCGGTTCCGCTGTCGGTTCCGGTGTCGGTTCCGGTGTCGGTTCCGCTGTCGGTTCCGCTGTCGGTTCCGCTGTCGGTTCCGCTGTCGGCTCAGGCGTCGGCTCCGGTGTCGGGGTGGGGGTAACAACTGGCGCAGCATAGGTAAAAGTCACCGAGGCAGGAGCAACGCTCCCGTCAGCACCCACCATGACCTCCACATCGCGCGGCCCCTGGAGGGTATACCCCGATGGGACCAGCGCGTCATTCGCGCTGATGACATTGGTGCCCTGAGTGACACGCAGGCTTTCCTCATAAAGCGTGCCGCCTGCCGTATCCGCATAACGCACGGGCAAGTCTGCTGTGGCTGGCGCCCGGAATGTAAAGGTGATAGCAGGCGGCGTGGCCGTACCGCTGGCACTTACAGTTACCTGCTGGGAACCGGCTCCCTGAAGGGTATAGCCGGCAGGGACATAGCCCGTGTTGGCCACCACCGTGTGGGTGCCCTGGGCCATATTGATCTGGTCGCTGTAAAGCGTATGCCCCTGGGTGTCCAGATAGTTGACCGGAACCATCACAGTGACCGGCGCGCGCCGGTAGACAAAAGTGATGGCGCCGGGGTCGGCGATGCCTGCAGAGGACACGGTGACATTCACTGTGCGCACGCTGGACAGGGTATAGCCTTCAGGCACCAGCGCGTCATTGGCGGACACCTGGGTGGTGCCCTGGTTTAAGGTCAGGTTCTCCCGCCGCAGCAGGTTGTTGTCGGTGTCCAGGTAATTGATGGTGATGACCGCTGTCACCGGAGGCTGTTCCTTATAATAGGTGAAGGTGACGGAGGCGGGGTTGGCCCTGCCATCAGGGCCCACAGTGACCGCTGCCTGTGTCTGCCCGGTGAGGTTGTAGCCCGCGGGAACGCGGCTGGTGTTGGGGCGGATGGTGGTGCGGCCCTCGGCCAGTGGCAGCACATCGGTATACAGCCGCTCCCCGGATGTGCTCATATAATAGACCGGCACATTGACAATTACCGGTGGCCGCCGGGTGGGCGTGGGCGTCACGTCAACAGGTGCCAAAACCACGTTGGGATCATAATAGAGTTTGTTCAGCGTTTTTGCCCCGGCGATACCATCCACGGTAAGGCCGTTATAACTCTGGAACCGCTCCACCGCCCGGCGTGTCTGCTGTCCAAAGATGCCATCCACATTGCCGGCCAGGTAACCCAGCTCCTTTAGGCGCACCTGCAACACCCGCACATTATCCCCCCGGTCACCCACATACAGGGTGGTCATCCGGGGCGTCGGAGTGGGTGCTGTTGTCGGGGCAGGCGTCAAAAATGGCGTGGGGCTTGCGGTTACGATGGGAGTGGGGGTCGCAATCTGGGTGGGCAGCGGGGTCAAGGCTGGCGTCTGGGCCACCCCTGTGGTGAGCAATACGGTCATGTAGACCAGCAGGGTTCTCAACAAATCCATCGTGTTCACTCCTTTTGCCAAGACTTGCGTCGATTATCCAACGGATGAAGGCTTGGCTTTCATGCATTTCCTTTCAGGGAGATGAAGCGCTCGAACTCGGGCAGGATGCCGATACCGTCCGGATAGTGGGCCGCAAACTGCGGCACAGCATGGCTCGGGAAGGAATTGCCCTCAATGAACTCCGGGCCTTCCGGCGTGATGGCCACATCCCAGGCGACAAAGCGCATCCGGGGTACAATCCGCATTGCCTCCAGGCAAGCCTGCCTGGCCTCCTCAAAGAAAGGAACAGCAAAACCGGTGATGGGCATTTCCGTCAGGGGATGGCGGGCAAACTCGCGGCCTTGTTTGTCCGCGGCCACCGTGTTGATGATCCCGGTCTCCAGGTCTACCCGGGCGGCCATACCGCCGCAGTCCACATTGTCCATCACCCGGCCGTTACCGATGCGCATAAAGGCGTATACAATCCCGCTGGCCTTGTCTCCAAGCATTGTGGCAATTCGCACGGTGTTTACGCTGCCGGGATAAATGGCGGCCATGTCCGGATGCTGAACCAGCGCTTCCTCCAGGATGCAATCTCCCTTGCCATGGAGGCGCTTCAGAAGCGCTTCCACATCCTGGCAGTCCTCCGCCTCCAGCCGCTCCACTCCCACGCCGCTTGAACCGTCCAGGGGTTTTGCAAACAGGGCGTTTTTCCCTTCTATGAAGCCCTGAAGATCTTCCGCCCGGGTACCCGCATCCACCCGCAACCAGCCTCTTTTCACCCAGCGGGAAAAGGTGGCGTTGAACAGCGCCTTGTCATCAAAATAATGCCAGAAAGCCTTATCGTTCATCCGGCGGACAACCGCGTTGCTGATGCCCCGGGTGATGACGGTTTTGCGCTGGGCGGGCTTCAGCCGGTCCATCCGGGCAATCATATAATCCATATACCCGGCATTGTACCGGATGCCGCAGTACAGCAGGTCCATCAGCAAATATGGCGTCCACCGCCCCGTCTGTTTACGGATAGTCTTAAGGGTCACCCGAAAACGCTTCAGATCGATTTTTGCCAGACGGCGCACAAAAAATGCGATTCTGCTCATATCACACATTAAAGCGGAACAACGTCACATCGCCATCCTGCATCACATAATCCTTGCCGCAACTTTGCACCAGTCCCTTTTCGCGGCAGGCGGCCATGCTGCCCTGGGCCATGAGGGTAGGGTAAGGCACGATCTCAGCCCGGATAAAGCCCCGTTCAAAATCCGTGTGGATTTTCCCGGCGGCCTGGGGTGCCCTGGTGCCGCGGGTAATCGTCCAGGCACGGCACTCGTCCTCTCCTGCTGTCAGAAAGGAAATCAGCCCCAGGAGGCTGTAGCTTGCCTTGATCAGGCGGTCCAGGCCGCTTTCGCCAATGCCCAGTTCCTCAATGTACATCGCCTGCTCTTCTTTGGGCAGGCCCGCGATTTCCTCCTCGATCCGGGCGCTGATGATGACGCTTTGGGCATGCTCTTTTTCCGCCCGGGCAAGCGCTGTTTTAAGCAGAGGCAAATCCGGGGCAGGCTTGCCCAGTTCGTCCTCTGCCACATTGGCGGCGTATATCACAGGTTTGTCTGTTAGCAGGAACCAGCCTTTGGTGATCTCGTGTTCCTCCGGCGTCAACGGGCAGAGGCGCGCCGGCTGCCCCGACTCCAGGGTCGCCATCATTTTGTCCGCCGCGTCAGCCTCCTCCTGGTACTTTTTCTCCCCGTTCCTGAGCAGCTTCCTGGCTTTTTCACCCCGCTTCTGGACCGTTTCCATGTCGGCGAAGATCAATTCCAAGTTGAGCGTCTCCATATCTCTGCCCGGGTCAACAGAGCCCTCCACGTGGATGACATTGTCATCCTCAAAGCAGCGCACAACATGGATGATAGCATCCACCTCCCTGATATGGGAGAGGAAACGGTTGCCAAGCCCCTCGCCCCGGCTCGCGCCCCGCACCAGGCCCGCGATGTCCACAAATTCCACGGTCGCGTGGGTCACCTTTTTCGGCTTATACATCAGCGCCAGCCCGTCAACCCGCCCATCCGGTACTCCCACGACCCCGGTGTTGGGTTCAATGGTGCAAAAAGGGTAGTTGGCCGCCTGCGCTCCAGCTTGGGTAATGGCGTTAAACAGCGTGCTCTTGCCCACGTTGGGCAGTCCCACAATGCCAAGTTTCATTTCAAGTATCTCCTCTCAGTCAACGAGCCTATTATACTGTGCTATCAGGCCAGTGGCAATCAGCACGGATGCAAAAACCCCACCCCGCTTGTTACGGGATGGGGTTTTACAGTTCGCGGGCGTCAGGCCTGGATCTCACCGTGCAACCGGGGCAGGGCACGCTGCACATTTCCGCTTCTCAGGCATCGCGTGCACACATTCAGCCGCATGGGGCGGCCTTTCTTTACCACGCGGATGTTCTGCACATTGGGCGCCCAAGTGCGGTTGCTCTTGCGGTTGGAGTGGCTGATCTTATGGCCGCTCATCAATCCTTTTTCGCAAACTTCGCAAAATTTTCCCATCTCTTATCCCTCCCTGTGGGGTCAAATCCCCGCGGCCTGCCTGCCGCAGCAATTTGACAGCTTAAGTAATATAACACAGGCCCCGAATTTAGGCAAGGAAAAAAACGGAAATCATCTGCATTCTGTTTTGGCGGACAACTGCCCCGGGCACACCTTTTCTGTGTTAGAATGGAAACGAAACCATTCATCGAAAACAACGGGAGGGCAGGCTTTTGCTGGGAGCTATTATTGGCGACATCGTTGGATCTCGGTTTGAATTCCACAACCACCGGAGCAAGGATTTCGATTTTTTTGCTCCGGGCTGTTTTGTCACGGATGACAGCATCATGACCCTGGCCGTGGCTGAATCCCTCCTGTCCTGCCAAGGGGATTGGGACAAACTTGCCCGGGAGACCATCCGGCACATGCAGGCCCTCGGGCGCAAATACCCGAATTGCGGCTTTGGGGGCATGTTTTATCAATGGGTTTTCAGCCCTGATCCCAAGCCCTATAACAGTTTTGGCAATGGAGCTGCCATGCGGGTGTCTCCCTGCGGGTTTGTTGCCAGAACTGAGAAAGAGGCGAAGAGGCTCTCACGGGAAGTAACCGCGGTGACCCATAACCACCCCGAGGGACTAAAAGGCGCTGAGGCCACCACCATCGCGGTCTTCATGGCCCGGCAAGGCGCAACGATCAAGGAAATCCGCCAGCGCATGGTTCGGGATTACTATGAGCTGGACTTCACCCTGGACAGCATCAGGGCACACTACAGGTTCAATGAGTCTTGCCAAAGGACGGTGCCTCAGGCAATCGAGTCGTTCCTGGAATCAGTTTCCTTTGAGGACGCCATCAGGAATGCCATCAGCATCGGCGGCGATTCCGACACATTGGCCGCCATCACCGGCGCCATCTCCCAAGCTTACTACGGCATTCCGGATCCGCTTCGGGAAAAAGCGCTGAGTTTCCTTGATTCCAGGTTGCTTGATATTTTTTTTGCCTGCGAAAATACGGTGAATTGAGGAGATACCATGGGTAAAAACCGCTTGCACCTGTATACCGGCAATGGCAAGGGAAAAACAACCGCTGCCATGGGGCTGGCGCTCCGCATGCTGGGCCATGGCGAGAAAACGCTTATCACCCAGTTCATGAAGGATGGCACTTCCGGCGAAATCATGGCCCTGTCCACACTTCCCAATGTTAAAATATTTGAGGGAGCCCGTATGCAGGGTTTTATCTGGCGGATGGGGGAAACACAGCTTGAGAAAGCCCGCCTGGAGAACGCCGGGGCAATTACGCCCCTGATGGATGAGATCCGGGCATTTGAGCCCCGGCTTATCGTTTTGGATGAACTGGCCGTGGCAATAGCCGTACGCCTTGTCACAGAGGAGGCCGCCTGGCGCTTGATCGACACCGCCCTTGAGTACGGGGATACCGTGGTGACCGGGCGCTACGCTGGAGAAAAACTCGTCGCGCGCGCTGATTACATCAGCCGCATCGAGGCGGAAAAACATCCCTTTGAAGAAGGACAGCCAGCAAGGCGGGGCATTGAATTCTGATTATCTTTCCAAAAGTGTTACCGGCTGGCTCTGGGCTGTGAAGTTGAAGCCCGCAACCTGCGCGCTGACATGAAGCACGTATTCACCAGGCGCAGCGGACTCCCCTGAATGGGTCAGCCCACTCCAATACGCAACAGTGCCCTCCGGCACCAGATGAAGGGGCCGGGTGGGTTTACCCGCCAACAGGGTAGCGATGAAGTTCCCCGCCTCATCCCGGATAACAGCGGTGAGGGCTAAAGGGCCGTCATGGCGGATAAAAAAAGCAGCCTCTTCGCCCCTTACGGGCATGAAAGATGGGCTGGCGCTCACCATGAGGCGTGGGTCCTGGACATCGCTGCGCACCGCCAACACCGGCAAAGCCTGCGGAAAAGCACGGTCCTCCTCTACCGTAATAAGGAGCATCAGCAGATAACCCGACAGGGGCGCTCCCGATTCTGTCAGGCGCAGAGCAGCTTCTTTTCGCCCGGAGGCCACCAGCCCCGCGGCGTCCCCTGGCTGGGCAATGCTTTGGGGCAGGTCAAAACGCCAACTCCCCTCACGCTGGTAGACCAATTGATAAGCGACCCGGGCAGGCTGGTTCAAGGTGTAGGAAAACCGGATTTCCTCGTCTTCAGGGCCCAGCAGCGGGTTGTGAAGGCTCAAGCCGGTGATTACTCCCACTTTCCCTGCAGCCTGCCTGGCCTCATAAACAAAGAGGGGAAGCGGATCCCCCTCGGGATACAACTGGGGGCTGGAAGCGCCGTAATAGAGCCGCTGGTGACTGAGAAGTTCCTCAAGCGTCACCACACCGTCCCGGTTGGCATCCGCGGCAAAGTTTCCCTCAGCGCCCAATCCCTGAACCATGGCCTGGGCAAAATAGCTTCCGCCGCTGAGTACTCCCCGGGGATCGGTCCAAAGGATGCTGGGCTCCCGCGCACCCGCGCTGGTGAGCACCTTGAATTCATCCCCTGTAAACAAAGAGGCCACCGCCAACGTTTCATCCCCCTTGTGAATGGCGGCGCCGGAATAACAGGCATCGAGAATCAAGACCTTTATGCCTTTGATGTCTTTTAATCCTTCATAGATTGCCCGGATGTCAAGCGTTGCCTCATGCTCACCATCGCTTAGCAGCAGGGCAAAATTGAGCCGCCCTTCCTGGGGGGTCAGCAGGCCGTGGGAGCTAAAGTAAACCAGCGATATGTCCCCCTCCCGGGCGTCCCCCAGCGCTTCTTGTGCCAGGGCCGCGAAGCCGCCCGCATCCAGCGCCCGGTTGACTGCTGCCCGGATAGCTTGGTAGCCCCTGGCATCTTCCAAAAGCGCCCGGCGAAGCTTCACCACATTGTTGTAAGAAGAGGGGGTGGTCTCCGGCATCGTCACAAACCGGTCAGAGGAAATCAGCAGCGCCCGCAGGGCGGGGCCCTCTGCTCCGGTGCCGCCAACCGCTGGGAAAAGGGGCAACGCAGCCAGACAAAGGCTCAAAAACAGCAAAAGCCATCTGGCGCGCATTCCCCTCTCCTTTCGATGCTGTCCTATGGGGCCATCGTATCATCCAGGCAAAACAGCGTCAAGCAAGCCGGAGGAGTTCAGGGAAGCCAAGCTGAAAATTTAAAAAAACGCTTTACAACTTCAGAGATATATGCTAATTTTGGAGTGGACCAAGCCCAGGGATTCAGGTGTTCCGTCCGGTATTGCCCATCAGGTAACTGATGCGTGGCCCAGGAAACACTCATCGCATCGGTTTGGACAATACTTTAGGAGGGACATGATATCATGTACACCGACAAAACCCTGACCTGCCGTGAGTGCAGCGCTGAATTCGCTTTTACCGCTTCCGAGCAGGCGTTCTACGCCGAAAAGGGCTTCCAGAACGAACCCGGCCGCTGCCCCAGCTGCCGTGCCAACCGCCGTACCCAGAGCCGCGGCGAGCGCCAGATGTACTCCGTAATCTGTGACGAGTGCGGCGCCACCACCCAAGTGCCTTTCCAGCCCCGGGGCGATCGGCCTGTCTATTGCCACGACTGCTATAGCAAGCACAACACCAACCGTTACTGAGAATCAATATCTCAAAGAGCCTCCGGGCTCTTTTTTTATGCCAGAAAGCATCCATGGGCGCTTATACTTTGGGACAGGCCGGTTTTTCACTTGTACGCTTCGCCTATGT
>Ga0123335_1007261_pt1 | contig 12467 bp, 10 predicted proteins | sample BiotimSIPDNA_2_FD_89707 | JGI IMG/M metagenome (GOLD analysis project Ga0123335, IMG submission 89707) | Anaerobic biogas reactor microbial communites from Washington, USA - Biogas_R2 time_0 SIP DNA | ecosystem: Engineered > Bioreactor > Anaerobic > Unclassified | place: Washington, USA... | reverse complement strand
CTGGTCGATCACATGCGGCTCCTTGCGGACGCCGGAAATGCACGTCACCGGACAGTTCCGGGCGCAGACCGTGCAGCCGACACACTTTTCCGGGTCGATCTCGTAGTGGATCAGCGACGTGCATTTGTGTGCCGGGCAGCGGCGCTGGGTGACGTGCGCCTCGTACTCCTCGCGAAAATGTTCGAGCGTGCTGAGCACGGGGTTGGCGGCCGCGCGGCCGAGTCCGCAGAGCGACGCCCGCTTCATCAGCATGCCGAGCCGCTTCAACTGTCGAGGTCTTCCGGCACGCCGTTGCCGGTGGTTATCCGTTCGAGGATTTCCAGCATCCGCGTGGTTCCTTCGCGGCAGGGGGTGCATTTTCCGCACGACTCGTCCTGCGAGAAGGTCATAAAGAACTTGGCGATATCGACCATGCAATCGTCTTCGTCCAGCACGATCATACCGCCGCTGCCCATGATCGAGCCGGCCTTCGTCAGCGTGTCGTAATCCACGGGCAGGTCGATCCACTTGGCGGGAATGCAGCCGCCGGCCGGCCCGCCGGTCTGGACCGCCTTGAGCTTCTTGCCGCCGGGCGGCCCGCCGCCGATTTCCTCGACGATGGTGCGCAGCGTGGTACCCATCGGCACTTCGACCAGCCCGGTGTGATGAACCTTTCCGGCCAGGGCGAAGACCTTCGTGCCGCCGCTCTTTTCGCTGCCGATTCGGGCGAACCAATCGGTCCCGTAATTGATTACCGCCGTGACGTTGGCGAACGTCTCGACGTTGTTGATGACGGTCGGCTTACCCCAGAGTCCCTTTTCGGTCGGATAAGGCGGTCGGACGCGGGGTTGGCCGCGCTCGCCCTCGATCGAATGGATCAGTGCCGTCTCCTCTCCGCAGACGAACGCCCCCGCGCCGAGGCGGATTTCCAGGTCGAAGTCGAAGCCCGAGCCGAGGATGTTTTTTCCCAGCAGGCCCCACTGACGGCACTTGTCGATGGCCTGTTGTATGCGTTCGATGGCCAGGGGATATTCGGCGCGGACGTAGAAAAACCCCTGGTTCGCTCCGATGGCGTAAGCGCCGATAGTCATTCCCTCGACGACGTTCAGCGGATCGCTTTCCAACATGCTGCGGTCCATGAATGCGCCGGGGTCGCCTTCGTCGGCGTTGCAGATGATGTATTTCGTGCGATCTTTGGCCTCTCGGCCCATTTTCCATTTCAGGCCTGTGGGGTATCCGCCGCCGCCGCGGCCGCGAAGTTTCGACCGGGTAATTACGTCGATTACCCACGCCGGATCGTTCCGTTCCAACACCGCGGCCAACGCCTTGAACCCGTTGTAGTGGAAATACTCCTCGATGCTTTCGGGGTCGATCACGCCGTTGTGTCGCAGTGCCACGCGGTTCTGCCGATTGAAGAAGGCCACGTCGCCGTAGAGTTCGAGAAACTTGCGTCCGACCGTCTTGCCCGGCACGAGCAGCCGCTTGACCGGCCGCCCGCCGGCGAGGTGTTCGCGGATGATTTCGTCGAGGTCGTTTTCGTTTTCGACGCGGTATAGGGTGCGGTCGGGCTGGATCAGCAGGTGCGAGAAACGCCCTACCTCTTCGCTGTTGCAAGCGCCGAAGCAGTGCGCCTTGGCGACGCAGACATTTTTCTCGCTCAGCCCGGCTGATCGCAGCTTTTCGGTCAGCACCTCCTCGAAAGACTTCTCGCCTTTCCAGCCGCATCGGACGCTGTCGCAGATGAGAATCTCGTATCCGGCAAGGTTTTCGACGGGGCCGTCGAGCACGTGTTCCAGCACCGGCTGGCCTTGCAGAACATGCCGGGTGAAAATCTCGTGGACCAACTGCCGGTCAACCCGCTCATACTTTACCGGCAATCGCCCTGGCACGAACACGCCGACGATCGGCTCGCGGCTGCATCGGCCGGTGCAGCCGGTGCGATGCAGAACGATGTCGTCGCGGGCGGCGGCGGCGATGTGTTTTTGGAACTCGTCCAATACTTCCCGACTGCCGGCGGCGTGTTCGCAGGTGGCCGATCCGACCTGGATGCGGATTTTATCGCCGGCCGCCCGCTGCCGGAGGGTTTCTTCGGCCTTTTCCACAAGTGTCTTGAATTGCTGGGATATGGTTGCAGTCACGAGTTATTCCCCAACGTGTTTATTGTTGAAAAGACCATAGGTCTGTACAGAACAAGTGATCGATAGTGTGAATATGGGATTTTAGAATTGAATCCGTCCGCATATTCGGCCGTATATCGCAGTAGTATACGCCGTCCAAGGGATTGAGTTTAACGGTGTATCCCTTGAAGTGGCCAGGCAGAAAAGTCGCGCTGACGCCGAAATTGTTTTCTTGCCGAGTCTTCTTTCTCTGCACGTCGTTGAGAAATACGGCAATGTGCGGAATGTCGGTTTCGGCCAAGCGATTGTACAAAAACTTGTCCATGAAAATCTTGTCGAGACGGTCTTTACTGGACGTTTTTACCGATCCGATCGCTTTCACGCCGCCTTGGAATCGAATAATCAGATCATGCTGGTAGCTCATCCGAAACAGTTCCTCGCCGTCAACAACCACCGGCGCGCGAATTACGCCGCTTTCGCAGTCGACGCCCAATTCGACGACCAATAAGCGAATAAGGCGCTCAAAAAGGTCGCCGTTGATTTTTCGGGCGTTGTTTGATTTTCCGGCGGGCAAGGCATCGAGCGCCGCGCCGATCGACTGCTGAAGCGTGTAAATAGAATTGCGGATTAGTTGGCGGGATTTTGCGTCATCGACGGGAATGTCCCTGGCCTGCCGCAATGTCTTGAGAAAGCCGGACTTGATGACGCGGCTGCCGGCGGCGTCGTACATAAGATGCGAGTTGATCGGCCGCGTTACGTTGAAATGACCGTCATTCTTGTACTGATAGAAACAGTATTGGGATTCATTTTGCGAAATAATAACGGCTTGCAGGCCACGAGCGGCGAATTCAAGAAAGCGACCGCAAAAATCCAAATAATCTGAGATACTCGTGAAGTTGTTTTTATCGGATGCAATGGCGACAAGCTTTTTCAGACTTGTTCTCATCGGATGCTTTCCCTTCGCATCGCAGTTTTTTGGTCTAGTTCCATCCATGCCGCAATGGGTCGGGACGGCGTTTGCTCCAACCGCATTACCGCCCAGGCACAATACTCGGCGTTCATGTCACAGCCCATCCACTGTCGCTTCAATTGCTCGGCGCATACCAGGGTCGTTCCCGAGCCGGAAAACGGGTCGATGACCAAATCGCCTTCATTGGAAGAAGCGACGATGAGTTTTCGGAGAAGTTCTTCCGGCTTCTGTGTCGGATGGGGTGTTTTTTCCCGCATGCCGTTGCTCGTAACGGGAACCTCAAACACGTCCTTGGGTTTTGCTCCCTGCGGATGAGGCCGCCAGTCGTCCCGACCGGGCTTTCCATTGCCGTACTGGCTGGACTCGGCCTGTGGATGGACGGGATATTTTAATGTGTGTTTTCCGTATGGAATCCGCACGTCATCGACGTTGAAGGTGCTCTTGCGGCTTTTTCTATAATGCAGTATCGACTCGTGCGAACGGCCCCAATCCTTGGTAAGATTCGCCTTGTTCTTATAAAACCAAACCAGCCACTTGCAGCTCGCGAAAAACTTCGCCGCCGGACGGCGTAAATCAGCGATTATTTCCGAAAAACCGCATACATAAAGGCTTCCGTGTGGTTTCAGTACGCGGGAAGCCTCTTCAATCCACCGCAAAGACCAGTCGATATAATCGTCGTGGGAGTCGAATTCGTCCCAGTCCGCCTTGCCTATATTGTACGGAGGGTCGGCAAAAATCAAATCCACCGAGCCTGTTTTCAATGATTTCAGCCATTCAATACAATCACCTACCCACAATGTTCCGCTTGGATGGGAATAAAACAACCTTGGTTGTGCCGAATCATTGCAGTCTTCCAACTCATGTTGCCGACCGATGGGCGAAAGCGATCCAAACAACGTGCGCGATGATTGTCGCTGGAGAAACGTGTTTCCGACAGTGATTTTCGGCATGGCATCGCGTAAAATGTAACAGAGTTCAGTGTTAAGGCTTGTCCAGCCATAATGCCATTTCAAAGACACTATGTCAACTCACTCCCCCTATCGGGTACTCGTTGAACCAATACGCCAAGTCCTTGGATGGAAGCGGCCTACGGCGGCGGGATTTCCTCGACTGCATCTTTCGGCCGGTCGATCCAGACGATGCCGAAGACGGTCAGGCATACGCCCGATAGCACCCAAGCGGTAGGCGGTTCGGCGAACAAGAGCACGCCCGCCACGGCGGCCATCGCCACTTGCGATGCGTTGACTGCATTGGCGTGGACGACCGTGGTGCGTTGCAAGCCGTTGATCAGCGCCATAAAGGCAATGAGATTGAAAACGCCGGCGGCAATCATCAAGCCGAATTGTTCGGGTGGCGTTTCCAGCATTTTCGGCAAGCCCAGCCGGTAATAGCAGATCGGTCCGAGACAGACGATGCCCATCAGCGTGACCAGAAAGGCGGCGGCTGGGGGCGTGGTGGAGCGTGTGACGGCGCGGCGGAGCACGGCGCTGAGCAGAGCGTAGACGGCGCCGCCCAATCCGGCTGCCGCCACACCCAGCACCATAATCAGGGTGTTTGGTGGTCTGGCGTCGGCCTGGGCGATAGCGCGGCCCGCCGTTTCGGCCCCAACGCCCAACAGCGCAAGCGATGCGAGCAGCATGGCGACGGCCGTTATCGAGCGGCCCGACACCCGCTCGCCGAGCCAGAAGCGTCCGATCAAGGCCCCGCCGGTAATCATTGCGCCGAACATGGCGGGGATCGTCACCGCCAAACCGACCACCCCCAGCGACCACTGGACGCAGACGTTTCCGGCCAGTTGAATGAGGATGCCGACCGCCGCCAGCATCACGATTTCACCCAGAGACGGGAGCGAGGGCCGGCCGCGCGCGGCTTGCAGGACGAGCCATGCCCCGATAACGACGGGCGTGACCAGCTCCCGATTGAACACCGCCCAAACCGGATCGCTGTGCATGGCGGTCAACTGCCTCATGCAAATGTTCGAGGCGGTATAGCCTAATGCCGCAACGAGGCAAAAAGCCACGCCGCCCAAGGCGGATCGTTTTTCGGGCAATGGGGACAAAGCGGTCAGTGGTTAGTGGTCATCTGCCACACGGCCATTCGCAGCACGTCGCGGACGCCCATGTGCGAACGCAACACGGCCGCCGGCTCGAAGCCGCAGTGCATCATGCAGTGGGCGCAGCGCGGATCGCCGCCCGGCGTAAAACGGTCCCAATCGGTCGAGGCGATTAGTTCGCGGTAGCTGGGATAATGCGCGTCGCCAAGCAAATAGCAAGGGCCGCGCCAGCCGCGGACGTTGTAGGTCGGGTTGGCCCAGGCGGCGCAGTTCAGATCGCGGCGGCCGCAAAGAAAGTCCATGTAGATCGGCGAGGCCGTCAGGCGATGCCGCCCGAGAAGTCCCTCGGCCGCGCGGAACTTGGCGACGATCTCCCGGCGAGTCATGAACATCCGCTCGGCGCCGTCGGGATCCCCCTGGCAGACCGCTTCGTAGCCGAAGGCGGGCGAGATCATCAGGCCGTCCACGTTCAACTCGCGGAGATACTCGAAAAGCACGGCGATTTCGTGCATGTCGCTGTCTTTGTAGACGGTCGTGTTCGTGCAGACCTGGAAGCCGGCGGCTTTGGCGGCGGCGATTCCCCGCACGGCCGCGGCGAATACGCCCTCCCGCTCGACCAGCCGGTCGTGCGTGGCCTCCATCCCGTCGAGATGCACGTTTATCGAGAGCCGGCCGTTGGGACGCAGGCCGGGCAGTTTCTTCTCCAATAATACGCCGTTGGTGCAGAGATAGACGTGCTTGCGCCGCGAAATGCAGCTTTCGATCAGCACCTCGATCTCGTGATATAGCAGCGGCTCGCCGCCGCAGATACTGACGATCGGCGCGCCGCACTCCTCGATGGCCGCCAGACATTGCTCGATGGTAAGCCGGCGGTGCATCACGTCGGCATACTCGCGCCGCCGGCCGCAGCCGGTGCAAGAAAGGTTGCAGGCGTGCAGCGGCTCGAGCATCAGCACCAATGGAAACCGTTTCTCGCCGGCCAGCCGCTTCCGCAACAGGTAGCCGGTCATCGTGCTGGTCAGAGAGAGGGGAAATCGCATGGGGGCGGCAATAGTTAAAAAATGTCGAATGTCGAAAAACAAATGGCGCAAAAATGTCGAATGTCGAAGGAATGTCGAATATCGAAATCTCAATGTCGAATGCCTCGGGTAGAAGCATGAAGCAGATTCGTCATTTGGATTTCGTCATTTATTCGTTATTTGCATTTCGGCATTCGGTATTCTTCCCGCTCCGCCGACTTCAACCGCCCATTGCGAGAGGGCCAACAACGGGAAGTAAATCGGATAGTAGTGATAGCGCAGATAGAATACGCGGGGGAATCCGGTGCCGGTGAACTCCTTTTCTTCCCAAACGCCGTCGTCTTCCTGCGTGTTGACCAGGAAACGTATTCCCCGGGCGACGGCTTCGTGGTCTTGCATACCGGCGGCAATCAGTCCCATCAGCGCCCAGGCGGTTTGCGAAGCGGTGGTCGGCCCTTGCCCTCTAAGGTATGGATAATCGTAAGTGTCGGGCGATTCGCCCCAGCCGCCGTCGGCCTGTTGATGGACGAGCAGCCAGTTGGCGCCGGCGACGATGGCCGGATCGTTGGCCGATACGCCGACGGCCGTCAGGCCGGTAACCGCCTGCCAGGTGCCGTAGATGTAGTTTACGCCCCAGCGGCCGAACCAGCTTCCGTCGGCGTTTTGCGCTGAGCGGATGTAAGCCACGGCGCGGTCAACGGCCGGATCCCCCAGTCTTTTGCCCAGCTTGCCGAGGGCTTCGAGCACGCGGCCGGTCAGGTCGGGCGTGCTGGGGTCGATCATGGCGTTGTGATCGGCGAAGGGGACGTGGCAGAGGAACTCGCGGTTGTTGTTCCGGTCGAATGCGCCCCAGCCGCCGTCGTTGTTTTGCATTGCCAGCAGCCAATTCAAGCCACGGTCGATTGCCGCCAGCGTCTCCTCGAACTCGGCGGCGCGGCGGTGGTTTTCGCGGTTTTCGTTGGGCGGCAAGGTGGCCATCCGCATCTCCGGCGGCAGGGCTTCGCTGTGATCGCCATGCTCGGCGAACCGCGAAAGCAGGGCCATCAACACCATCGCCGTGTCGTCGCAGTCGGGATAAAAATCGTTGTTGTACTCGAAGCACCATCCACCCGGCTCGGCCTTGACCGAATCGGACCAGTCGCCGCGGCGGAGCACCTGCCGGGCGAGCAGCCATTGGACGGCCTCGCGCAGCGAAGGGCTGTCCGGCCGAACGCCCGACGCAGACAACGCGCGGACCGAGATCGAGGTGTCCCAGACGGGCGAGCGGCACGGTTGCAGCCGCGTCGTTCCCGACGCCTCGTCCTCGATTGCCAACTTGCGCAGTTCATCGTGGCAGTATTGCACTTGCGGGCTGTCGTCTGGATAGCCCAGGCATTTCAGCGCCACGATGCTCCAGACGATGGGCGGATAGATCGCGCCCAGCCCGTCGCTGCGGTCGAAGCGGGCAAGCATCCAACGCTCGGCCGCCATGATCGCCCGGCGACGAAACGGCAACAACCTCCGCCGCTGAAGCCACTTGAACGTCCGATCGACCGCTCGGAAAAAACCATCCCAACTCAACTTGCCGGGATCGCCATGCAGGCCGGGACACCGCAGCGGCGGCCAGTTCTCCGGCTCCTTGAGGAACAACTCGCGGATGCCAAGCCGAGGCTCGATCCGACGCACCGGACGCAACGCCGAAATGATCGTCAGCGGAACGACTATCGTCCGCGACCACGCGCTGAGCGCCTGAATGTTCACCGGGAACCACTTTGGCAGCAGCACCAGTTCGGGGGGGACTGCTGGGCATTGCTCGTAGGAAATTTGACCCAGCAGGGCCAAATAGAACCGTGTGAAACTGTTCACCGCGTCGGCCCCGCCGATGGCCATGATCGCCGCCCGGGCACGACGCATGTATTCGGCGCTCGGGTCGTGGCCGGTAAGTTTCAGGGCGAAGTAGGCTTTGACGCTTCCGCTGACCTCGGCCCGACCGCCCGGATACATGGCCCAACCGCCCTCGGGCAGTTGCGTTTCGACCAGATATTCGGCCAGCCGCGTGGCGGCTTCCGAGTCTTCGTGGCCGAGAAAGGCCAGCAGCAGGATGGTTTCGCTTTCCAACAGTTGGTCGCCTTCCAATTCGGCGCACCAGGAGCCGTCTGCTGCCTGCTGGTCGAGCAACCACTGTCTGGTTTTATGAATCGCCCTGCGGACCGGCGCCGCCAGCGATTTGACCGCGTTGTCGAAGTCGGCGGGCACAACACCCGGGAAATCGTCCTGCCCTTCCATCGGCGGAACGAATTGGTTGTGGAGCGGACTCATGGCATTCCTTTCCAAGCGACCTGCGCCGTCCTCCTTGACTCGCTTTCTTCATGGGCAAGGATGGCGGGAGAATATCTTAAATCCCAATGTATTTCATTGCTGATGTTTCGACAATATCAATCAGCGAGAAACCCGAGAGAAACCGGCAAGAAACAATGGCGGGAAGTGGTGCTATCCGCGCCGGCGGTGAATGGCCGCATGGACCGATCGGGCGGGAAAGACCCCGAAAGGCCGGCTATGTGCCCGGAAGTCGAAAAATGAGGCGATCGAAATACCCGCGGCGGAGTTTTCGGAGCGGCCGCGCCCCCGCAACCAGCCGGTGTAACCGTTCACGGGCCGAGGACCGGCTTATTTTTCGATCCGTCAGGTCAGAAAAATGTGCCTGCCCCCGTTGCCTACGGAGGGGGACATTCCCCTGCAAACGCTTAAAAGCCGGTTTACGCGCTGCCGACGGCCGATGTCGGGTTGATGGCGTAGTTCATTATCGGCGCGGCAAGCGATTGATCGACGAAACCGGCGAGCATCCCGGCGCGTGACGGATTCTGCAACGCGTGCAACGCCTTCGTCTCGATCTGGCGAATTCTTTCTCGCGTGACGGAAAATATCTTGCCGACCTCCTCCAGCGTGTAGGCATAGCCGTCGGCCAGACCGAACCGCAGACGGATAATCTCCCGCTCCCGATAATCGAGCGTTTCGAGCACTTGGGCGATGCGCGTCTTCAGCAGAGACTCGTTCATCCCCGTCGTAAGATCGTTCTCCCGATAGTCTTCGAGGAATTCGCCGAAATAGCTGTCGTCGTGGTCGCTGACCGGCTGATCGAGCGAGAGCGGCTGGCGCGTCATTCGCATCGCGCATTGGGCGTCTTCGAGCGATAGTCCGGCCGCTTCGGCGGTTTGTTCCAAGGTCGGCGCGCCGTGGTTTTCCTGGGTCAAGTCCCGCGTGGCGTTCCGCACCCGGCTGAGGCTGTCGATAATGTGAACCGGCACCCGAATCGTCCGGCTGTGATCGGCGATGGCGCGGGTAATCGCTTGGCGAATCCACCAAGTGGCGTAGGTCGAGAATTTGTAACCCCGGGCGTGCTCGAACTTGTCCACAGCCCTCATCAAGCCGGTGTTGCCCTCCTGGATCAGGTCGAGGAAGCTAAGGCCGCGGTTGCGGTAGCGCTTGGCGATGGAAACGACCAGCCGCAGGTTGCCGGCTGATAGATCGCGTTTCGCGGCGTCGTATTGTTTGGCATATTCGTCGATCCGCGCCAACCGGCGGCGGAGCGTGGCGGGACTTTCCTGGGAGATGCGCATCAGTTGGCACAACTCGCGGCGAAGCTCGGCGGCGCGCTCCATGTCCTGTTCGCTGCGGCAGGGGGCGGCCAGATGCCGGCGAATCACCTCCATCCGCTGCAAAATCAGACGCAATTTCTCCAACACAGGCTGCAATCGCTGCGTTCGCAGACCCATCTCCTCGACCAAACGCACGGCTTTTACCCGGCGATTCAACAACCGCCGCCAAGCCTCGCGGCGGACCTTCATCGGCTGGCGGCGCGAAATCGCCATCGCATAATCGGCCTTGTTGCGCAACATCAAGTCATGCAGCGTCCGCAGGTTCGGACCGAGCATCTTCAACAGCCGGGCCTTCTCGTCGAGATTGACTACCGACACCTCGATCGTCCGGTCCAAACGCAGACGATTGTCGCGAATATTCTCCAGCAACCGGACCGCCGCTTGCAGAACGTAATCGGTGGCCAACATGCTGTTGCGATAGCCGCGACGGAAACGCTCGATCCGTCGAGACACGGCCAGCTCTTCTTCGTGGTCCAGCATGGGGATGTCGCCCATCTGCATCAAGTATATGCGCACCGGATCGTCGATCCGGTCGTCTTCGCCGGTATGATCGATGTCGTAATCATCGTCGAAGGCGTCTTCCAACTCGTCTTCGCCGGGCACTTCCGGCTCGCCGTCGAAATCGTCCTCCGGCGCGCCGTCGAATAACCGTTCGTCGATCGGTTGCGGGCGGCTGTTGCTGGGACGTGAACGACGGCTGGCTCGATTGATGTGTTTTCGCAAGGGATCGTCCTCTCGTTGGCGGCGGCGATGTTGATTCGTGCGGTTGTGCGTCCGATTGCTTTCGATTCCGATTCGATTGGGAAAAGATGCACAACGTGCGCCAAAACCATCGAGGGGCTAGGCCGAGAGATCGCAAGTGCCGTCTGCAAAAGAGGTTACGGAGAGAGCCGGCGACTGCCGGCGGATTGCCGCCGACGGAACCATTGCGAAATCACTACATCCTCGGCCATCGGACGTTGATTTTCGGCAACATGCCGCCGGTAGCAGGCACACTCCGAGGCTGTGGAAAAGTTGGAGGGTGCGTGAAATGCACCACAATCGGTAATGCATGGTGCGTTTCACGCACCCTACATATTGTGTTCGCAATGAATGGAAATCAATTTTTTCACAGCCTCTCCGCAATGTACGGTTTTTCGTTGTTAAACCGAAAGAGGGCGGCCAACGCCAGGCCGGTGTAATAGACCAATCCGCCCGACCAAAGCACGTCGCTGGGGAAGTGGCATCCGGCGGCCATTCGGGCGAGTCCCATCGCCGCGCCGCCGGCGAGACCGAGGCAGAGGAAGGCCGCCGCCCATTTCGGCCGCCGCCGATAGAGGACGAAGGCCGGCGCCATCAGGAAGAAGCCCATCGCCGCGTGACCGCTGGGAAAAGAGGCGTCGCTCGGCTCCGCGCCGATGCCCCAGACCGGCACGTATGGGCGCGGACCGCCGAAGGTGTCGGTGGCGTGCGGTCGCGGGCGTTGCCAGCAAGGCTTGCAGACGGCGTTGACGACCACGCCCGGCCCGACCAGCAAAAACAAAAAAAAGAACAGCCCCGCGGCGCGCCAGCCTTCGATCCTGCGCCAGAACAAACCGGCGAGCCAAACGATCAATCCGCCCAGGCCGAGCAGCAAGCCGGGCAGTTCGCCCCAGTCGTAAAACGTTTGCCAGGGCTGGGCGTGCATCTCGGGCCAACGCCCTTCAAGCGTCGCGGCGCCGGCTTCGCCCGAATAAAACGGCCGCAACAGCATCGCGTCGAGATCGGTCGTCCAGAACAGAAGCGTCCCGCCGAAAAGCACGATCGCCGGCGCCCAGACGACCGGCCGCCGCAGTGTCGTAATGAAGCCGGCAGTTGTCGGTCGCCAAGAAGTCATGCCTCGATTCGGAACGCCCTTTCCGCCATCGGCTTCTCCCTGCCCGCGATTTTACCCCAGATAGAGGTTTGCGAGCCGATAAAGAAAACAGCTCACCTCCCGCCGATACCATCCGCAATTCAAGCCGGAAACGCACGTCATCGCCGATTCTACCTAGCATGGAATTCCTGGTCAACGGGTGGTAGTGGGTCAGTTTGATTCTCGGGTTTATCTTGTTCGCTCAGACATACCCCGCTAGAATTTTGGGATGACCAAACACTCAAACAAAGTCAAGGAAGATCATTGCACGGATGACGCCCGTGTCACATGCCCTGGCACATACAGGGGGATAATCGGCAAGTTCATCGACTGGCTTGTTAAGGTTAAAGGTTTACATGATTATCCCTTCTCGATCACCACGGCGGTGCCGTAGCAGAGGACTTCGGTGGCCGAGCCTTTGCTGACGACCTCCGAGGCGTCGTAGCGCAGGCCGACGATGGCGTTTGCGCCCATTTCGCGGGCGTGCTTGATGAGCAGCTCGAACGCCTGCTGCCGCGCCTGTTCGCACATCTCGGTATAGGCGCCGATTCGGCCGCCGATGATGTTTTTCAGACCGCCGACAATCCCTTGGGCGATCGTCGGCGACCGGACGATGATCCCCCGCGCTATCCCCTTGTACTCAGCGATCCGATACCCGTCGATGGTGAACGTTGTGGTGACCGGGAAGTTCATGTTTGCTCCTATTGATTAGTTTTTGTTGGGGGAAAGTCTCTCGAACGGCTACTGATAGGAACTGATAGGAAATTTGATTTCTTATCAAGCATTTACTGATAGGAAATTTGATTTCTTATCAAGCATTT
>Ga0123335_1007253_pt1 | contig 12483 bp, 8 predicted proteins | sample BiotimSIPDNA_2_FD_89707 | JGI IMG/M metagenome (GOLD analysis project Ga0123335, IMG submission 89707) | Anaerobic biogas reactor microbial communites from Washington, USA - Biogas_R2 time_0 SIP DNA | ecosystem: Engineered > Bioreactor > Anaerobic > Unclassified | place: Washington, USA... | reverse complement strand
TGCTCTTATCTGTTTGGTAAGAGCACTTTTTTTTATCTGATCAATTTTACACCGGAATAAAATGAGAAAACTACCGGATTTAATCTGAGAATTTATCCTGAGATAATTTTAGAAACTACAGTAATACGACAAACCCAACATAAAGTAGTTATGTCAATGTCTCCAAAGCAGATTACGTTAAAGGATCGTTACTTTTTTGATTTTGATAAGAGTAGGCACAAAAAAGAATCGCCGGGTAATTAAACCCGGCGCTTCCGCTTCACCCGTATATTATTGCAAGAGGGCCTTGCAATTGGTAGGAATTCTAAGATAATTAACGCTTATATAAAAAACAAATATTTTTAACCAAACTGAATTATTAATTGATTACAAGATTGTATCCACAAAGTGCAAACCTTATTGATACTTGTGATAGATATTCAAATAAAGACTTTACACAGTCGCACATATGCGACACTTTTTTTTCGAGTCGCATATGCGCGACTCTTTTATTTTCTGGTAAACACTGTATTTCCCTAAAAATCAATTCATTAACTATTATTGATGTTTTGGCACAGATATCGCTTATCATAGATGTTCAATTGAAAGATTCCGAGGGCTGTTTAAACCTCTGCAACACTATATAAAAGCACCAAACGAAAAACAGAGGTGGTAGGGAACCGGCTGGGGACGGTAAAAAAGTTACCGTCCCCTTTTTTTCATTTTCTTTCAAAAAATTTCACTTCAAGCGAATCAAAATACGCTTTTACCGCATTTCTGTAATTTTCAGGGAAGCTCCCCTGTAATGCCTTTCGCCTCAACATATAAAAAGTATCCGGATCTTTTACAATTTCATCTGGTTTAATTGTTTTTTGTTCCTTAAAGGTTGTTGATGCAATCCTGGATTTTCGTTCTTCCTTCCCTTCATCCTGCTTATGCAAGGAAAGGGCAGCTTGAAGCATACGGGAAAGAAATCGGTCCTGGCGTTCTGCAATGTCCTTTTCGGGGTTTTTTAACATCTGAGCCAGACGTCTGGCTTCTTTCTCCAATTCTTCAACCCTTTTTGACAAACTCTCCCCTTCACCACCAAACTTTTTAGCCAGTTTCTCCAGTTCATCAGCAAGTGCTTCCTGGGCTTTTTGAGCATCTTTTCGGGCTTGCTCAATCTTATTATCACTTTGAGCCTCTGAAAAGCGATCTGATTTTTTACCATTCATCATTGATCTCAAGAGATCTGAAGTTGCAGAATTAATAGCAGCCTGTTTTCCAGAAAGTCTTTGCAAACCGGCTGTACATCCTTCAGCTCCACACTCTCCTTGTGCTTGCTGTTGTCCCATAGAACTTTCAATGCTCATCATCAAGTCAGCCAGATCATATAAAAGATGTGTATTAGAATGCATCAATCTAGCCTCTCCAGACTGACCTATTGATTGGATAATCGTTTCAGACATCTCTGATACTTTGCCAAAACCCTCTCTTAAAAGTTTTTTAATAAGAGGTGGAACTATTGACAGATTATCTGCTTTTTGTTGAGACTTCTTAACAGCATCATTTACAGTCTGTTGAAAACGTGCCTGATGTTCCCGATTCATTGTTTTTATTTGTTTGCCAAGTTCTTCCTGCCATAGTGCAATATCAAGTATGTCATCTGTTAAATCAAGAAGCTGCTTGCGTTCAACCTGCATCTGCTGCGACCTTGCAGAGCTCATCATTTGTTTCAAACTTTGTGATAAAAATAAAAGCTCACTACTCATTGAATTCATATCACCCGATGATGGAAACTGTTTTTGAGAAATTAGCGATTCCATCTCCGATTGTATTGAATCGAGTTTGTCGGTTGGCGGCATTTTTAAACCATCTTTGGCTTTTGATGAAATATCTTCGCTTAATTCTTTGGTCCTATCCAGAAGTTTTCCCTGCTGCATCATGCTTCTCTCTTTATCATCTGATCCTGAAATTTCAGTCTGCTCCTTTGCAAGATTTTCTGCACGAAGTGCCAATGCAGCTATCTCTCTATCACGCTTGAGCATTTCGAGGAATTCCAAAGTATTATCAAGTCTTTCATTGAGTTCCGGTAACATTTCTTCAAGTTTTTTAACAGCCTCCTTCATATCTTCCATTGTTATCATCTGGTTATCAAAGTCCATAAACAAGCTATCACCAAATTGATCGATCAGGTCTTTAAGGGCCATTTGAATCTGGTCCATTTTTCCGACTATTTCTTCCCCAAGCTCACCTTCATTCTTAAGTTTTTCAATGTTATCCTGAAGAGAATTCATTGCTGTTTTCAATGAATCAGCCTGAGTCTTAATAGTTTCTTTAATTTTATCCAGTACCTGTTTCTGATCCCAGGTAAGTTCTTTTTTTCCGCTGGCCGATTTGATTATATTTTTTATCATTTCATCAAGGTCTTGCTGTGTTTTTCTCACATCATTAATTGCTTTTTGTGCAGAGTTTTCCCTGTTTACAACCTGTTCATGTATTTCTTCAAAACTTAACAATCTATACCAGAATGTATCACTTTTGGCAATTTGGTATGGTTTAAATGGACGTGAATCTCTTGCCTGTGCCCAATAAAACAACGTATCTCCTGGATAAAGAGAAAATTCATTAAGATTCCATTGCAGTTCTTTTTGAACAGTTTTAGGATTTCCTTTCAGAGGGATATTCCATTCTCTGGGCGGCTCATCCTGTTCACCATTTTTGTAGTAATTAATTTTCAGGGTTCTTAATCCAAGATCATCAATTGCTTCTAACCATAATGATTCAACCATATCCGGATTTACACTTTTATTCGCCCCGGGTTTGAGGAAATGTACAAATGGTTTATCATCAGGAATGATATCAACATAAAACAGTGGAAGTGAATCATTTTTCTGTCCGAATGTATCCAATAGAGAAAACGTATAGGTGACCGGATTGTAAACCGTAAATTCTCCAATTATCTTTTTGTCAGCAATATCCATCACGCATGAATCGTTGTTAACAATAAGATAAGCATCAGATATCCTGTCGGATTGTATCTCAATTTCTACTTTTGTTCCTGCATACACAGAACAATCGCCCTGCCCTTCAGGAAGCTCCTTTTGTAAAGCACCTGTATAGGATGGAGGAAAAAGTTTCATTTTCAAACCATACAGAACCGGAGGATCAACGACCGAAACTGTTTCAGGATTAAAATCCCGGCCGCCATAAGTAAATTGATAGGCAAACGATTCACTGACGCTGTCTGCCAGATATGAGAAAAACCCTGAACTGTCTGGACGAATCAAGTATCGGTTTCCTCTACCAGTTTTTACAGAGCTGATCCTTAATCTGCATGAAGGAAAAGATGTTCCGGCGGGTTCCAGCACCATCTTTACAAGAGCATTTCGTGGTATATAGACTGTACCCGGTGAAACTACTGCATCAGCTTTATTTAAAAATACAAATGGCATTTTCCAGTAATGTGTCATAACCGGGTTCAGGGTCAAATTCGTTAACCACCACAAAACTGTTGTTAACACAAATAAATATATTTTCCATTTTTTGAATGAGTAGAGTGAATCGGGCAATTCTTTTAATTGACCAGCAGCACAACTGTAAGCTTTTTGAGTAAAAGCACTCTGTGATTCAACAGTTTTTAACTCCAAAGCTATTGATACCAATGGGTGATCCAGACTGCCTTTCTGCTCAATTAGTTTTGCAGTCTCAATCATTCCGGGTTTGTGTAAAACTATTGAGTCAATAAACCAGATAATTACAAAACCAATTGTAATAATTAAAACAAAATCCCAAACCAGGGGTAGAAGAGTAACAGGATAGAAAAAAAAGAGTAAATTCAAAAAAGATGAAAAAGTTAGAAACAACAACCCTGATGTCAGGATTCCATCAAGTATCCTTTTTATGATATATTTTCTGCGTATCCCAGAAATGAACTTATAGACTTTTTGAAAATCAGATTTCATGGGTTTAAAAACCAGGCAACAATGTTCACACCCATTTGCAATGAAATTTCATGGAGTTTTTCACCAACATTATGAACCGTCAAATCTTCCATACCATCACCGATATCAGAACTGAATGAATAAAAAACAACAAGTCTGTTATCGAAAAAGATCCCAAGTCCTTGTGCCGGCAAAGCATCATGCTCATGAATTTTAGGCAACCCGGACAACTTATAGACACTTTTAAAAATTGGGTGGTCATCTGGAATTTCTACCAGAGGATTTTCTGGAAATAAGACACCCATTTCCTCTCTAAAAGACTTATCTAATCCATAATTATCATCAGCCCACAAAAACCCTCCTCCAATGAGATATTTTCGAAGTCTCAATCTTTCCTTATCATTAAAACGGACATCTCCATGGCCAGTCATATATATAAATGGGAAATGGAAAAAACTGTCGTCTGTTATTTCAACGACTGCAACTGAATCACAAATAGCAATACTGGTACGTTCACGAACAGCTTTAACCAGATTCGGAAGTGATGATGGATTTGCATACCAGTCTCCTCCACCTCCATATTTCAAACGCGCAATGGTAAATGTACAATCTTGCGAATATGTGGTATGTGATAAACCAATCAAAACAAGGCAAAATTCAAGCAATAAAAAATGTAATTTCATAAATTGGTGTGTTGGTTACCGTTTTAAATCATTGCGAGCCATTTTAAAAATAGTTACAGAATATACATATAATCTACATTGGGTACGAAATAGGTTTCATATTTGATATATCAAAAATGAAACCGTAGTTTTTCATTTTTGGTATGGTAAAGAAGGCTATTTGGGACGAACTACTTTTTTAAAAACATAAAAAGTAGTCCGTCCCAATTCTATTGTATTGGCCTTATCTTTTTTCGGATGCATCTGGGTTAAATATAGTAATCCTGTTTCTTCCATGTTTTTTTGAAAAATAGAGAGCCTGATCAGCACGATCAATCAATTCCTGTTGAGTTGAAACCATTAAAGGCCATGTTGCACATCCAATACTGACTGTTACATGCAGTTCTTTATCAAATGAATGTATGACATGTTTTTCGATATTTGATCGTATCCGCTCGGCTATCACCATTGCACCATGCTCATCTGTTTCAGGTATTATAACTGTAAATTCTTCTCCTCCATATCGAGCTGGAATGTCATTTACCCTGATTGCCCCACGTATACATGTTGCGATTTCTTTTAATACCAGATCACCTACCGGATGTCCATAAGTATCGTTAAAGGTCTTAAATTTATCTATGTCCATAAGGAGCAACGATACCGAATGCCTGTATCTTTTTCCTCGTTCGATCTCTTTGGCCAGTATTTCCTGAAAATGGCGATGGTTGTTTAAACCTGTAAGCCCATCAGTAGTAGCCAATCGTTCCATCTGGCTGTAAAGTATAGCCCGTGTAAAAGCAACACTTGCATTCTCAATAAGAGTTGCCAATATTTGTACTGTATCATTTCCGAATTGATTTATCTTATCGCTTTCGATCGAAAAAAGGCCCCTGCACCTGCTTTCATCATCAAGAATCGGAAAAATTATCAATGAACGAGTTTTTGCATTTTTTGGTTCATCGGGAAAAAAACGATAATATTTTGTCTGATACTGAAGAAAATCATCGATGTTAATCATTTTCCGCTTCTGGAAAACAAAAGAATATAATCCGGAATTTATTGCAAACTCAAGTCCTTCCTGAATGTCTGTACTTTCACCAGCTATTTTATATATCAATCCACTTTTTTTCTTATCATTGAATACTATTGCGATCTGACGGGTACAGGTAACAGCTAATTGTACAACTTCAAAAAGCACATCAAAAACATCATCATACTTCAGAGCTGTTGTAAACTTATGACTAGCCTGGTAAAAGATCTGAAACATACGTGCAGATTGTTCCTGATACAATCTCATACGTGCATTTGTAATAAGTGCCGCCGCAAGTGAAGAAAATCTCTTGAGCAGCTCTTTATCCTGATCCCTGAAAGCTTTTTTATCTAAACTATCCAGCACTAGCGTTCCCAATAACTCTTTTTTATCCGAAATAATCGGTACTGCTATTATGGAATTAATCCCCTGTGGCTCTGTATAATATTGTAATACAGAATTATAGAATGAAAAATCTCCACTCATGAATGAGCGTTTTTCTGTTCCAATTCGCCCAACGATACCTTCACCAATACCAACAACGACCCCTTTTGCTATACATTGACTTCTAGACTGAAAAGAATTCAGCTCGAATGTCTTATTGTTTGGATTATAGATAAAACCTAAAGCTGAGTAGGCCTTAAAATTCCGGCTCATAAAGTATACGACACTGTATAATAATTCCTGAATATTTTCTTCGTGTTTTTGTTTGAATTCAGAAATGTAATTTATTGAAAACATCTGAGTTTTTGTTGGAACCAATGTTTGATCCTGCTCATAAAAAAAATCTGTTTCGGGCGCTGGTTCAATTTTGTGTTCTCTTTTAAGGGTATTCTGTTCAAAAACATCCGTTTCAATTCTTTTTTTAGCAACAATAACAGATGGGACAAATCCGGCAAACAAAAGTATCGTCCCAGGAAGTATTGAATTTTTTGCTAATATCAGAAAACTCACGATTAATTCAGATTGATTATTGTTATAATGTAAAAAGAAATTGTATCCCATTTCAGCAAAGAATATTACTATATACGATAAAATCCACGATCTTTTTTTACCCAATAACGAGATACTGCTAACCACCAAAAGATAAAGTAGTGGAGTTTTAGTTTCGGGTTCCGAGTTACAGGAAGCATGAACAGCAAAAACTGCAAGTACAGTTATCAGAATTGAAATGCTTAGTTGAAGTTTATAGTATGGATTTTTGTGTATTTCCAGAACAGTTACAAGTATATAACCAATAATAACCGCAGAAATGATCTCAAATGTATAGGGTAGAATATCATAATTAATAGAACGCTTAATAAAAGCTGCAACCAGTATCCCAGAAAGTATAATTTCAAACATATTAAGAATTTTCCTGGATACCATAAAGTCAAATTCCGCATTTCTAATTGCAAAAACCTGTTTCATTCCAATAACTGATGCTAAATGCTTAATACTGATTATTCATTTCAGAAACTTTTTATATTTTTAAAAAAGCTAATTTTTTGATCTATTTTGATTTATATTTTCTTCTATAGAATAATTTTATATTCCTCTTTTCCGGTTTTAACCAGTTGTTATTTTCCAATTTTATAATATGATACAGAAAAAATCAAAGTGTTCAGATCAGCTTCGCTGTGCCTTCTATACATTTTTAGGGCAAAGACGCTCAAGAAAGTTACTGGCATTTGCACTAAAAGCACGTTATCGAACCTCCAAGGTTCGTTTTCCAGTTAATATTTATGAAACTAAAGAGATTTTGATTATTCTTCCAGAACAGCATCTTGATGTTTTACATCAACTTAAAAATGTAATCTCACTCATTAAACTTTTTAAACATGCAACAGTATCTATTGTATGTGAACACTCTACATCATCATACATTAAGATGATACCCGGACTGAATATCATAGAATATGACCGCCAAGAAAATGTGTCCTTTTCTGCATCTTTAGTTAAAGAGATCAGAGAATTGAACCATATAGATATCTGTTTCCTATTAATTAAAAATCCAGACCTTCCTCTACTTTATCTGGCAGGAGCAAGTGGTGCTGATATAAGGACAGGTTACTGCGAATCTGGAGGCTTCCCCTTCCTCAATCTTCAAATTCGCCCTGATACCAACAAAAAATATCTTACAGACTGGAACTGCTCTATTGCAAAACTTTTTGGAGCCTCACCTGAAGATGTTCGTTGGAGTGTTGCCCGAAAAACGATAGACGAAATTAACCATCTCTTAAAAGAGTTAAAAATTGAAAAAAATGTACATTTAATTGGAATAGATGTAGCATTTTTGTTAAACCAGTTTGGTAATTCCTGGACAGAAATTCTTATTCAAAATCTTAAAAAACTCAATCCCGGTCAGCTATATTTTTATATTGAAGAAAAATTTCCAAGTTCCCAACTCCAATGGGTACAAAAACAAAACATACCGTTTCTGGGTAACTTATCAGCTTCAAGAACCGCCGCGTTGATCTCACGTTCACGACTTGTAATTACAGGCAACACAATGATTTATGCATTAGCTAGCTTGCTAAAAAAACCTGCTGTTGGTTTTTTTAAAGATGATGAAATTGAAATGTATTGTCCACAAACAGCTAACCTAATGGGGATTCCTTATAAAACTGTTTCAGAAGAAATGGTTTTCCAAACAATAACTCTAATTGCAAGCCTGAAAGACAAAAGAAAAGTTTAAACAACCTGTTTTTTCCGCCAAATATTTGTAGCATTACAAAAAACAACACTTTTTAATAAAAATGATGAGTTTTGTATTCCAACATGGTATAATAAATTCCCTATGCATTGATTCTTTTGGAGTTCTGGAAAAAGCATGTGGGAAAAATCAATAAAAAAGCTGCTTCTGCAGTTTAAAATTCTGGAATTTCGTGTAAAAACCTGGAAAAATGCACGGGAAATCTCGAAAGCATATGACCAGACCGTTTTAATAAAACCTGTTAAGTCATTTAATTTAAAAAAATTAACTTGGCAGTTCTCACGTCTGGTGCTTTTGATTTCAACAGTTTTCGCTATTGGAATATTTATGATTTATGGAGTTTCGAAACTAATTGAATACCATATTTCTGTGAATCCTGATGCTGCTGTTTTGAATCTTGAAATACCCCCTCTCACAAAACCGCAGCTTATTCAAAATGATTCAGAAAATATCTACTTACAAGTTGACGAAAGCAGTGATTCGTTGAACAGATCTTTTAATAAAAGAGATAAACCAGACATCTTAGTAATGGCAGCATTGCCCTTCGATTTTATTATTGTTGCAAATAAAGCATATAAACAGATGTACTTACTTGAGAAACAGGCCAATGAATGGAAAATTATCCGCAGTTATAAAATGGCTATTGGGGCCAGAGAAGGACAAAAACGACGTGAAGGGGATAAACGTACTCCTGAAGGTACGTACTTCATTGTAGGAAGGAAAGAAGGATATGAGCTGTCATCAATTTATGGACCTTTAGCGTATATACTTAATTACCCAAATGAAGAAGATATCAGGGAGGAGAGAACTGGAAGCGGTATCTGGATTCATGGAACTGAGAAAGATTCTGTTCCCATTCAAACCAAAGGATGCCTTGAAATACCTAATGACAAATTGCTTGAACTTTCTTCATTCCTTAAAAAAGGTATTGGTACTCCGGTAATAATTGTTGATTTTCCAGAGGAACCAAACCCTCTTGCCATACCAGATTATTCAACACTCGAAAAAAAAAGTTGTGAATTCCTGAAAAAGGAGAGTATCAAAACAGAACTGTTTTCGACCATTTTATCAGAATGGAAAACAGCCTGGGAGTCCAAAGATATCAATATTTATCGCAATTTTTATGATACAAGCCGATTTAAAGGACAAGGATTAAGCTGGAATTCCTGGGAAGAACGTAAAATCCAGACATTTAAATTATATCAGACGATAAAAATTGATGTTGACTCTATATTTATTTCTGATTTCACATCAAATTATGCAGTTGTTAAATTTTTGCAGGAATTCAAAACTAACAAAAACCGGATTGAAGACGGAAAAGTTTTGCATCTAATCAATGATAATAATTCATGGAAAATTATACAGGAAAACACATGTCCCAAAGAGGAGATCCTTTTATGATGTTCTCATTATCAAAAAAGAAAGATATCAGGGATCCACAGCAATTGGCTGAAGCTCTTGATAGTCATCTGAATGAAATTCAGGAAATCCTAAGAAGTTCACGTAATGAAAAAGCAGAACTTCATTCTTTACTGGCATCAGTTGAAAATTCACGAGCCCAGGTTCAAAACGAGAACCATTCCATTGACAAATTGAAGGAGGGCATAGAAAATCTCCATCATGAATACGATTCAGCCAAACTTCGTATTAATGATATTTCTTCTACCACGAATCAAGTTGAGGGCATGCTAAAGAAAGCCTTGTCATTTGAAAACCGTATTGAAAAGGTTGAAAAAATTGTAGATAAAATTTCTTCTAATGAAGAGTTTTTGGATTCACTCTCAGAAAAAGTAGACTCAGTATTAAAACGACTTAGTAATAATGATGGAACATTGTTGACCGATGGCCTCAAGGGAATTACTGAAATTGAAAGTCGTCAGACAAAAGCACTCCAGGCGATTGAAAAGCTTGAGAAAAGACTTAACAGTTTCTCTCAGGATGCCTCCAAAACACAATCAGAACTTAATGAAACCGTTTTAGGTGCCGAAAACATTAAAAACAAGCTTCATGAACTTGAATCTGAAGTCGACCGATTCAGGATTGTCAAGGAGCGGGTAGACAGTCTTAACAGCCTTTCTGAATATGTAAAAACAAAGATCAAGGCACTTGAAAATCAACGCATTGTTGTTGAAAAAGCCAACGAGGAAGCTGGTAAGCTGAATACACTTACATGGAGAATTGACGCTGATTTAAAACAGCTTCAAAATAAAGTATCATATCTGGAAAAAACCGAAAAAAACATTGGTCGAATAGAAGCAATGCTGCAACAAAGCCAGACTTCGATTAATGAAATAAGGCGATTTGAACAATTTATGGCTCAAACAACCGGTAAAATTGAGGAGATCCGAAAACTTGATGAAAAGTTTGATACAAAATTAGTAGATTTCCAGCGTAATAGTAAACATATTGATACCGTCAACGAAAAAGTTCATGAGATACAGAATATTGCCAAAAATACGGAAGCAACTCTTAATACGCTCACCAAGCATCAACAAATGGTAGAAAACACTCGTACACAGGTTATGGATTATGAAAAAGCTGCAGATAAAATAAGAGTTAAAATCGAAGAAGTAACTCAGGAATGGCAAACAATTGATACTCTCAGTGAAAAAATGAAAAACCTTGAATTACAGATGAATGAAATTGATTCAAGAATAGACATCGCACTTAATAAAGAAAAAGATATTGAAGGATTCGAGTCTAGAATTGGTGATTTACGCACTCTTATTGAAGATACATATCAAAAAGAGGAGATCATTCACAACCACAGAGAAGAAATTGATAAAACAAACCTACAAATCCAGTCTTTCTTTGAACGTGTAAATCTTTTACAGGAGAAAATAGAAGAATTAAGTCACCATGAACAGGAAATCGAATCTGTAGCAGCCAGCATTGACCAATTAAAACTTATATCTGATTCTACAAGTGACAAAATAAGACAAACAGAAGAAAAAGCGCGTATTATTTCTGAAGTAGAGAACAAAATTGAGAATCTTGGGAAAATGGTTTCAGAAATAGATGAACGCATTGCAACTCAGTTGCAGCGTAAAGCTATGATCGACAAAACCGAAAAACGGCTCGATCAGCTTAACTATTTGCTTGGCGATATAAACATGAAAATCCAGAGCCTAAGTAAGGATCAGAAAATTGTTGATGAAGTTTCCGAGCAATTGTCCGCAATTTCAGTTCAGTCGCTTGAAGCAAAGAACATGATGGTAAGGCTTACTGAAGAAAAACAAGTTCTGCTTCAGGAAGAGAACCGAATAGTTTCAATGCGAAAAGAACTTGAGGATTTGTTAATGTCAGTACGCAACAAACTTGACGAGTTCCATGTTGAGGTTTCTAAGATGGATGACTCTGCCAATAGTTATCAGAATAAATTTGTCCAGGTTTTTGATAACATTAACGGCTCTATTAAAACCATTGATAACCATAGAGAAAATATTTCAAAAGCTGAAAAGCAATTGTCTAATGTCGAAAAAATCTTAGATAATCTTAAGTCTGAAATGGAACATATCAACAGACGTTCTTCGAAAATTGATGCTATTGATTCACGAATTATCAATATGGACACTGTGGTTTCTGATATGGAAATCCGTATTGATGCGATTGACAAGGATAGAGAACTGGTAAATTCGACTCAGAAAAAAATCGATAACCTCACAAATATAATTAACAGTGCATCTAATGAAATTGAATTAATAGATAGTAAGGCCAAAGAAATTGAAAAGGTAAGTCATCAGGTTGAAGACTTGAATAATATCACCAATTCTGTTGAAAAGAGAATAAAGGAATTGGCACGAGAAAAACAAATCATTAAAGAAGCCGAAAATCGAATAACCAGCCTTAACCTGTTAATGGAGGATATTAAGGCAGGAATGAAAAATCTTAGCTCTGAAGAACAAAGGATTCAGGATGCTGTAGAAAAAGCGTCTGAATTGAGATTCCTTCTTGGTGAGGTTGAGACAAAACTTAACCTGTTTCGTATTGAAAAAGAGCGTTTAGCTGGTTAGGGTAGTTGCTATATTTCGATTTTGATTTTCGATTTTAGGGACGGACTATTTTTTTTCTTTAAATAAAGGTAAAAAAATAGTCCGTCCCATTTTCCCATTCTTGGTATAAATTTTGCAGTTTCTTTTTCTTCTGCTTTCATTACTGTTTTAATAATTTTTTAACAACAGAAGAAAAGGA
>Ga0123335_1007250_pt1 | contig 12493 bp, 24 predicted proteins | sample BiotimSIPDNA_2_FD_89707 | JGI IMG/M metagenome (GOLD analysis project Ga0123335, IMG submission 89707) | Anaerobic biogas reactor microbial communites from Washington, USA - Biogas_R2 time_0 SIP DNA | ecosystem: Engineered > Bioreactor > Anaerobic > Unclassified | place: Washington, USA... | reverse complement strand
AGCCAGCTCACGTCCGTTAGTTTTGGCCTTGAGTTCAAAGATTCCGACCTCGCGCTGGCGGACGTTGTGACGCTTGAAACACGCGATCTGGTTGATTTCAGCGGCTATCCTGCATCGTCGGCAGCGCTCATTGTTGCGCGGAGCGAAGCGGAAACCGGTTTGAAATATAACTATAAAGCCATATTGAGCAATTATGCGAATATCCGTTACGGCATGATTTCGCCTGATGTGTTTGATTTTGACGGCGATTCTATTGCGGGAGAGTATGACGGCGACTCGGGCGGAGTAGACTACGACCTGAATTATTTGCCACCGTATTCGTGGCCGTTTTATACTGCTCTGGATAGGGTAAATTACGTTTTTTTGTCGGACGGAGATGAGCCGTTTTTCGATGGCCGACTCCCTTATCAACTGGCCTGAGGTGACGGAATGCCAACACTAGCAGTAATCGCAGATGCGGAGGTGCAGCCGGGCGCGATTGTATCGAGTTCGCTGATGACGCGGATGCGCGATAATAACGCAGCGTCGTTCAACGCCGTTTTTAACCGCGAGGCTGGCGATTTTCCGCTTGTGTTTTTCGATTCTGGCAGTATCGAAGGCATAATGGGGGTATACACGTTTTCAGCGATTAGCGGATTTAGCGGCTCCTATCGTTTTGTGCTTACACTGACCGGCGGCGGTGATGTCATTGTAAAACGCAACGGGTCTGCGGTTACCCCGCTGTACACCGCATCAACAACAGTTGACGTGTCAGGATGGTCACGCGGCGATACAATCGAGATAGTAGCTCGCGGCTCGTTGGGCGCAACGCTGACCGGCTCGATCAACGCCGATGCGCCATCTGGGCTCGTTGTAATAGCGGAAAACTATACTCCTGGGGGGACTCCATGACGACAATTAGCCGATTAAGACCGCGCACAGAGGATGGCTCAGAAACGCTCGAACGTGAGATTACAGCGACTACGGAGCGGCTCTATATCGAGAGCAGACCGATTGCTGAACAATCTGAACTGTGCAAATCGCTCGACGGCACGCCGGGCATTACAGAAACAATCATCATTGAGGATATATCTGGGGACGTGCATACGTTGCAATTTATCGATGGCTTGCTTACAGCTCACACAATAGGAAGTTAATATGGAGCTTGATTTGCCGGTGCTTTTCCTCCACCGCGTGACGGATACACCGCTCGGGACATTCGGCGTTGTTGTCGATTCCGACGGCGAGCAGGTTTGCAAAACAGCAGAGCTTTCGTGGCGCGACAATGAAAAATATGTGTCCTGCATTCCGCCAGGGCGGTATGTGTGCAGGCCGCACAAATCACCGAAACATGGCGCTTGTTTTTCCGTTGCTGGCGTAAAAAATCGAACGGATATATTGATTCATTCCGGAAATTGGGCTGGGCTTAAAAAACTTGGCGCGCTCGGCGACACTGAGGGCTGTATACTGCCCGGCAAAGCGGTGCGTAAAATACAGCACAAATCTGGCGTTAAGCAACTCGGCGTGACGGCATCCAAGCCAACCATGAGTGCTCTGTTGCAAAAATATCCGCGCGGTTTTATCTTGAATATAACTGGAGTTTGAATAATGAAATTAGTTAAAAACTGGAAACAATCGCCGAAATGGGCGTCTATCTGGGCCGCCGGAACAACGTTCGTCCTGTCCATCGCCGGTGCTGTACTCACGGATCAGCAACTGTTATGGGTCACTGCTATTCTGGCGGCGGCGACGGCGGCAGCTCGGGTGATCGATCAGGGGTACGCCGATGATTGAGTATTTAATCGGCGGGCTGATTTTATTGTCCGGCGTGTTTCTCTCGGCGTGGCGGCTGGCGAGTTGGGGTCACGAACGGCAAAAAGAGCGCGCGGAGCGATACGCCAGAGAAAATGAAATTCTGGCAGAGTTTAACCGGCACATAGATCAAATTGAGCAGGCACGTGCAAAAGTTCTGGCGGAGAACAAAAAAAATGAGGATTCGATTGGCAAAACTGTTGAGCGTCCTGCTGGCAATTTCGGCGATCAGCGCCTGTAGCTCAACGCCGGAATTGACCTACGTCACGATACAATGCCGAGTGCCAGAGCGGCCGATTCTGCCCGCCATCGATGCCGGAGAATTATGGGACGCCATTGGGCAGGAGCGATACGACGCGCTTATGACGCGTGAGCGGCGGATTGTGGACTGGGCGCTGGAATTAGAGGCAGTGTTGACGGAGGTCTGCCGGTGAAAGAAAAGATCAACGATTTTTTGCAGATCATCCCTTTCGTATCGCTCTTCGCTGTTTGTGAGGGCGAGAAAATATCCACCCCGCTTGCGACCCGGCTTATCGAAACAGCCATCATGTCAGCGGTGGCCGCAGGAATCGGAATGTACGTTACAACGCAAATTACCACTGAACGAATCCAGCAACTCGAAAAAAAGATCGACCGGATCGAATCGCAGGTAGAGCGCATCCGGAGCGATCTATATATTCCTCGTGGGTGATATTATTCAGAAATTGTCCTCATCGCATAATCACACTGGTAATTTATATCCGGATCCCAGTAAATTCCCTCCTCGTCGCACCCATCATCATCAAGATGATCTGGCCTGTCCTGTCTGTTGATCTGAGTTGCTACGTGGGTAACGACACCAGCGCAGACCATTGTTACGTCGTCGTCCCACCCACCGCCACCGAGATATGACTCTATCTCATCAGCCGCGAACGCATCGCGGCCTTCTGCTGTCCTGAAAAATACCATCCCCGACCCCTCTGGGCTATAACACCAGAACGGGTAGTCTCTGTGCGGGTTATACCGCATGTCGTGTTTTTTAGGTTTCATTCCTCTCCCTCCTTTCGTTTTCTCATCTCGGTGTCAACCTGAATTTCGCAGCCCCAGAGCCACTTGATCGTTGCTTCTTTGTACCAGTCCTTCCTCAGTTTATCAAGCCAGATGCACCCATCACAGTAGCGTTCCTGCGCGCTCTGGATGCGCTCGTCTTTACGCTCACACATGGCGCACGGTGCGAATGGGGTGCGGTGTGTTTTGTCGCTGTCCTTTTGGCTCATGGTTTGTGTTCCTCAATAATATTTTCAATAACAAATGTTGAGCCCATACGGTGAAAGGTGGCGTCACCCTGCTACGATGCTTCGGCTTTTCACCCACTTCACATTGCCTCGCGAGTCTGTTTTGGTGGGCTATGGCTCCTCACATGACGCCATAAATCAAAATACGCTACTGCTCTATCCTGTTGAGATACAGGCCCTGTTGTTAGAGACACGTCCCTGCGTCGACCGGTAGGCTACTCACCCCCTGCGTCATCCTCCGTGCTGATTGGCTTTAACTCGTAGTTTCCCTTCCATTCGCATTCACCATTCTCATCACAATCGTCCTCGTCGAGCGCATCAAACAAAATGCTGGCGCAGTCAGACAAAACGTCTGCCGGGTCGTCATTGGAGTCAGGCCAGTCGTCCGCTCTCTGTGCAGCCTTTGCCATTGCTACCCGAAGGCGCAACACTTCCTCCAGCAACTTGTCGCGCTCGGCTTTTACATCTCGGCACTGGTAATAATCTTCACCCTTGATTTTGTGTGTGCTCATTCCCACATTCATTCCTCCAACTCCCAACTCCGGCAGTGGAATCCAGCCCTTGGCTGTCGGATCAGTCCTGATCTGCTCCCTGTCGCCCTCGTCTCGATAATCAATTATATAGGTCTCGGTACACGGCCTGTCTCCGTATAGCACAGAAACCCAGCCCGTATCAGGGAGTGAATCCATCGGCAGCCACTTCGGCTGCTGCTCACGTTTCGAGCAGCCGGAGCGGTCAAAGCACTTAGAGCACCAAGAGCAGTCATCGCAGTTAGAGCAGTCAGAGCAGTTAGAGCATTCGAGGCACTCAAAGCACCCAGAGCATCTAAAGCAGTCAAAGCACCCAGAGCATTTAGAGCACTCAAAGCACCCAGAGCACCCAGAGCACCCAGAGCAGTCAGAGCAGTTAGAGCAGTCAGAACAGTCAGAACAATAAGAGCAGTCAGAACAATAAGAGCAGTCAGAACAATAAGAACAGTTCACAAGCGTTTTGGATTTTTCTTCAGCTTGTGCTTCTGTGTTCCGCTTTGCACACCAACTATTTCCTTTGTCGTCAACCCAGCGGTTATTCAATAGTTTCATCACTCGCCCTCCCGCGCATTGATCTTCTCCCTCTTTAGCCGCATTATTTCTGTCATATCGCCAGCCAATCTCAACGCGTGGCACCGACTGCAAACTCTGTTTATCAATCGGCCCATTCGCTCCCTATCTGGTACAGTAGCTGGGCTCTGTCCGCATATCTCACAAATCTTTTTTGCCATCACTCACCCCCCCCTGCGCTTTGCGCTGTTTCATACACTCGTCCGCGATGGAAAATGAGGTCTTAGTTATTAAATCGAGCGGCTCGTAATCGTTAATAGCAATCAACCCTGTCAGCGCAGCCATAGCGAACCTGTCCCGCAGCGTGACCATTTCGAGTGGTTGCTCGGTATGGTCTGGCTTGGGGATCACAAACGGAATGCCAAACCTCTGTGCGGCTTCCAGCTCATCCAGAGTCGTTACCTCCGCAGGGCCGGAATGGTCGACCGCAAGCTCAACATTGCCATTTTCGCCAGCCCATGCACGGGCTGACGACTCATGTACAAAAAGTGACGACTCCCCGTTCGCTTTTGTCGCGCGCCAGACGGCTTCCGCTTTTTCAGTTCCGTATCTGACTTTTGTGGTTCTGCACAACCTGCTCCACTCGGCCTCGCTGAACCAGAAATGATTCAGCTTGCATTTTGCATTCGGGCAGGTGTATAAATTATACTCTGCAGAGTACCTCTCATGCCGCCTGCACAGCGGGCATTTCCCTTCTTTTTTCGCTCTCATTATGATATATCTCCTTCACGGCTCATTTCTGAATTTAATCCGCGCCAGCCACTCGTCATAATCACCGACTTCCTCGAGTGCTAATTCTCTCGCGAGTTCCGACAGCTCGCCATCGCTCATATCGGCGCACTCTGGGTCTGATTTCATCTCTTGGTAAATCCGAGTCTCGGCGGTCAGAACCTCGTCGTCGTAAATCTCTGGCCCCTGATCGTAGTCGTCTGGATCCTCCCACGACGACGGCCTGCATGGATCATTTCTGTTTGGGAACATCTGCCACCCCTCCCAGCAAAACGGCCCGCTGGAGCCGCTCTTGTTCGCTCCGCGCTGTCGCGTGGAGTTGCCCCAGAATCAGTGCGCAGGTCATGACGGCGAGCATGATGATCGTCGCCATCGTCGACGGTTGATATATTTTCATTTTTCCTCCCACGGCGTCTCAATATACGCCCAAAAAATTAATCCCTCCGGCATCCGACCGTCTCGGGCGATTTTGATCATTTTCGGCTCTGGGTCGTCAGCGACCAGCGCCAAGACTACCTGATCCGGGTTCGGTCTCGCGTCAGCTGGGCTTGTCCATTCCAGCAGACACCAGACCACTGGGCGGCTCTCGTGCGGGTTTGGGAATAACAGCCCACCGTACCCGTCCGAAATTTCTCGCGCGGATGATTTTGAGGAATAAAGCTTCATACGCACCCCCACAGGAGGGTGAGCCCGCAGATCACCATCGCAACGAACGCGGCGGCTGTCGTTATTTCAAGAAAAATATTGTTCATTATTCCACCCCCGTAATGCGGATTTTCACACCATCAATATTCCGCTCGCAGGCGTAAAAAACGATACCATCGATGGATGACGTCCACGTCTCTCCGTTTTTTTTCAACTCCGCCTGCAGCTCCTCAGGCATATCATCCAGTTTTCCCTGCGCTCTGGCCGAGATTTTGCACTCGCCATCCGGCGTGTGCACGTCCTCAACGCTCAGAGCATAAAAACCCGCGCGGAAGATTGCGGCTTTTTGCGCGTCCCCGCCTATGTTGGCAAAATCCGCAACGTGGTTGAAAATTGCGTCTATCATTTTGATTGCTCCTGTTGTTATTCCGGCATCCGCCAGATGACAATTTCGCCGCACACGCGGCGGATTACGACTCTGAACCCTGCCCGCCGGCTGGCGGCGTACACCGCCTGAGCATGGCGCTCAGGCAGTCTGATCTGCTCGCCAGGCTGGAGTGCCCGGATTTTTTGGGCGATTGTCATTGGTCACCCCCAGCTTGATATTGATGCCACATGGCATCGACCAGTTTTGCAAGCTGTCGGCTATTTACGGCCTCCAGCACTTCGGTTGGGATTTTCTCAAGGTTTGCTGCGAAAGTGCGTGGATAATTCCCGCATACGGCCATTTTCATGGCTCGATCCGATTTTATGCTCATATTATGCTCCCATGTTCATCGCGCGCTCTACCTTCGCGCGGTCTGCCCAATATGCCTTTTCCGCAACTTCGCTGGCTGCGATGGCTGCTTTGTCGGCGCGATCCGCGTCAGTCTCAACCGCTGCCAGAGCGGCCTCGACAGCGTTAAACGTTGCCTGACTAACCAGCTGGCGGCCAACAAAGCCCGCTGCGCCAGCAGGCATCTTGTCGCCGCTCATCGGACGGCTCAGGCGGTTGCCTGTTTTTTTGCCGTTCAGGTAGATAGCGGTCTCTACCAATGCGCCAGTGCAGTTATCTGCGATCCCCGTGGTACGCACCCGTACCACTTTCACAACTACGCCATTCTCGGCGGTGATAGTTTTTTCTGTAATTTGTTTGCTCATCGTCTTAATCTCCTGCTTTTGGCTCGGCGGTATTGCCTCACCTCATGTATATAATATTATACAATATGGTGGGGGATGTCAACAATTATTTGCAAAAGTTTTTCAATTTTTACCACAGCCAAAGCTGGCAATCAGGATCATCCGTTTTCTTTTCGTCACGAATCCACCACTCCCAATACTCCTCGAACGTGTCAAATCTATCAATCCAGCGAACATCGCCGTTTTTTGTTGGCGTACCGTGGGTACGGTTATAATACTTCTCGGCAGCTGAACGCCATGCCTTTTCATAGCGCGGCCAACGCGCAAAGTCTTTTTTTTGATTTCCCATTGGGCAACCGACACAGCCGAGCCGCTTAAAACCTTGATCGTAAAGCTCGCAATACTCGAGTTCTTCTTTTTTTATGTATTCCCAAACGTCTGAATCCGTCCAATACACAATCGGGCAAATGATTGGCGAATGATTTGTTTTGTGGTTATTTATAACGCGCCACAGACCTTTTCTGCGGGGTGATTCGGGAGCTCTAACGCCAATCGCCTTGAATATCCTGTTACCTCCTTGCTCTTTGTAAATTTCACAACACCAACGTTGTTTATGCGTTGGCAATCCTTTATTTTTTTCAAATACCTGTTGTATTAGCCCACTTTGCGGGTTATTCCAAACCACTTCACGATATTTAGTGCGGATAAATTTGACCAGTTCGGGAGGGTCGATTGTCGTGTTATTGTAATAAGCTTTGTGCTTAACGCCAGATTTCCGGATCAGATCGAGCATTACAATAGAATCCTTACCTCCGGAAAATGCTACATAAAACCCATCGGTGGATAACTGTAACGCGCGTGGCTCATACTCGCGTAATACCGCAATGGCTTGCGAAACTTTTTGGTGAAGAGGACGCGAAATTGCATACTGGTACATATCTTCTTCGGTCGGTTCAAAAAGTGTCATCGGTTTATCTATTATCATTTTAGCTCCTATTTAGCGAAATCTTTTATATCAAACAATCTCACATTTTGATAAATATTTTTTTGATAGACTCTTTCGCCTGCTTAAATCCCTTGCACACAAAAACCGTATCGCCGATCGAGCGGAGGTACTCGTGCCAATCCTTCTGTTCTTTCGATACTGTGCCGCCTTTCTGCCGTTTCATTTCAACCCATACCCGCCATGCCGGAATATACAGATCAGGCACGCCTGCGGACACGCCTTCAGCTTTCAACTGTCCAGCCTGGGCCTTCGATCGGCCACCGCCGTTCGGGATAGCAAAAATCCGGATTTCGGGATATTCGCGCCTGAACCATGCGACAAAACAAACTTGTTCGATATGCTCAGAAGGGCAATGAATCATGGTCTGGGCACTCCGTTTCGTTGTACATATATTCCTGTGGTATCGCGCCGTGGATCTCGCATACTCCGTTTTTTTGCAGAAAACAGTTCGCGCAGCGCGGAATATCGAGCTTTTTTCTGATCTCGCGTATGGAGGCATAATAATCCTTCATCATTTGTTTGAGCTCCAAATACTCATATTCATCTTTAGTCATCCCACGTCCTCCTGATTACTCTATAAAATTTACCATCCACTTTGTATTCAATCGTTTTTGGCGGCTGTCCGGCGTTCAGCGTTTCCGCAACTCTATCAAGATCATCGAGGCTGTCAATTTCAACACCTGATTTTTTGGATATATACGCCAGTGTTTCGATTGATTTCTGCCCCGCATATCCGCCATGATTTACGGCAAGATATTCGGTAACCTTATGCCCTGCCAGCCCCGCCTTGTACGACACTTTTAGCATTTCCTTCCCGCTGGCTCGGCTGATGTGCCTCGCCCAGAACCACCGCTCGACAATCATTTCAATTCCGCTCATGCCCATAATATCAACATCACGGAGTTTCAGTTGCTTCGGCTCTGGCGGCGGAAATGGCGTTTCACAGGCTGGGCAGATTCGGGCAGCTGCGTGGCATATTTCTTGGCATGACGGACACACTTTTACCGGTGCCTCACCATTTTTTTCGCCTTTTTTTGGTGGGGGCCGTACAGCGGTTATCGGGCCGTGTGTCTCAACCACCCCAGCAAAATCCAAAACCAGACAATGATCGGTATGCGATTTCGGGCGCAGCCCACGGCCAGCCATCTGGACATAGAGACCCGGCGACAGGGTTGGGCGCAGCATGGCTATCAGGTCGATGTCGGGGTAATCGAACCCGGTTGTCAGCACATTGGCATTTGTGAGCGCGCGGATTTTCCCTGCTTTGTAATCCGAAATAATCCTTTCCCGCTCCTTTTTGCTTGTCTCGCCAGTCACCGTCTCTGCGGTGATTCCAGCCTCCAGAAGCGCATCACGGATATGATAGGCGTGCTGAACACCGGCGCAGAAAAACAACCACGCCTTGCGATCGCCGGCCAGCCCGATCACCTCCTGTACGACGCGCGCGTTCAGGTCGTGTTTGTCAACAGCCGCTTGCAGCTCGCTCTCTATATACTCACCGCCGCGCTTATGTACTCCTGCAACAGACAATCGCGCGTCGGTCAGCTTGGAGCGTAATGGGGCGAGAAAACCGTTATAAATCAGATATTCAATCGTGACCGGCTCAATCAACGAATCAAACAGTGCTGGTTTGTCGGTAATCATGCCGTGGCCCAATCTGTAAGGCGTGGCCGTCAACCCGATTACGCGCAATGATGGGTTGATCGATTCGAGTTCAGCTATCAATTTTCTGTATCCGCCTTCATCTTTGTGCGAAATGAGGTGCGCCTCATCGACAAGAATCAAATCCACATGGCCGATAAAATCGGCTTTGCCTCGGGTTGACTGGATGCCGGCAAATGTTATTTGCTGTTCCAATTCTTTTCGGCCAATTCCAGCGGAATAAACGCCAACCGGAGCATCTGGCCAGAGCGTTACCAGCTTGTCCAAATCCTGCTCGATCAACTCCTTAACATGGGTCAGCATGAGAATTCTGGTTTCCGGCCAGTTTGTCAGTGCGTCCCGGCACAGTTCCGCAATGATCCAACTTTTTCCTGATCCGGTAGGCAGTACCAGGCACGGGTGGCCGGAGTTATTCCGGAACCAATCGTATAGCATTGAGATTGATCGGGCCTGATAATCACGCAGTGATGGTTGCATCGAATGCCCTCCTGATTCCATCAATTATCGGATCACCAGAGAGGCAAGCTGCAAGATTTACCAACAACTCAGAGCTTTTATATCCGTCCTCTCCGTTCATCACTTTTTTGCCGTCAATCATCCAGCAGGCGGTGTATTCGGTGGATTCGGAATTGATCAACTCCCACGGTACGAGGTCGGGGTGGAAAACATGGCTGGCGCACCCCTCATGCTGGAATTGCACAGGGATCTCTTGCGATCCGTGGCGCTCGCAGAGCCATTTGCTATCCTTTGTCGGGGTAGCGTGGGCGCAGGTACGACAGTTCACCTCTTGCGTCATCTGGAGTTTATGACAGAAGCTGCGAGCCGCGCAGAACCGGCACTGATACCAATCAGGCGCGGCACCCGCGCACGGCTCTGGCAGGCGCTCTGATAGCGCTATGCGGTGGCCTCTTGCGATCAGTGCTTTGGCGTGCGGCTCATCCAGTTTTACGCGCTCGATATGCAGCCTGTCATCATCCTTGCATACCGCAACATATAGGGCGCGGTTAATGCCGGATGCCAGCATATAGCACTGCATCTGTGCGTAGTGCGTCGGTTTTGATTTCTCGACACCGTTTTTTGTCAGGTCGTCAAATGATTTTTTGGAGTGTGTTTTGATCTCCAGGATATGCCGCTTGTTAGGCGCTTCTGGAACCCCGGAATCAATCACCCCGTCAACCGATCCAGATACATGGCAGCCCATATCGAGCCGCATCTGGTCGGTGCCAGTGTGGCGGATCGCCAGCCCAGCGGCTCGCAGGTCGTCAACGACGGTGGCCTCCTCCATCTGGCCGCGTCGGAACAGTCGCAGCATGCGCCCGCTGAATTTTTCGACGACTGCATGCCTGAATATTAACCATAAATATCTGTCGCAATGGTGGCCGAGCGTTGACATTCCGAGATGCGGCCGTGGCCGCTCTTGGCTTTCCTCGTGGGCGGAGTCGATTTTTTTAACTAGCGGGTGGGTTAGTTTCATTTTCACACCCTCGGCCAAACGTATCGAATCATTTTTTGCACGTCAGTATATTTTTTTTCAACATCGAGTATCATTATCTTTTTCTTGTGCTTGTTTTGCTCGTCGAAAACATAAAATATGTATGCTGACAATATTGGCCTGTGCGATCCAGCAGCAGACAGAATACCTGACGCGGCGGCGCGGCAGAATGACGCTTCGACGTTGGACATATTACTGTAATCTCTCGTAACCAGTCGCCGATACGAGGAAAAAACATAATCATTATTGCCTTTATGTAGCGCCATCGCGCAGGCAATGGCGCGTATTGGCGCGCACGAAAACAATTTAACGGAGGCTGAGCTGTATTCCCTCAGTAATTCTAATTGATTTAATAGCCTATCGTTCGCAACATCGTTAATCTGGCCTACCGTCGGTTGATTCCGCTGGAACGCTATTTGTGCAATGATCCGGCATACCTCAGCGTCTGATCTGCGTATTCCTGTAGCGTCCGAGATTGTTCTTTTCGCGTGTTGGTCAATCGCTGAAAAATTATTAACAGAAACGCCAGACGTGACCATCATATCAACTGGTTTATTGGCTGAAACAATAGCGCTGAGCCTGTGTTGTCCGTCCTGCAAAAATCCATTTTCGTCAAACGCTATACCCTGATGAGTCGTCACCCACTCGCCGCGCTCGATTGCGTTAGCCAAAGATGAAACCCACAAGCGCCGTATTTTTCTGTTATTTTTGTTGTTGTTTTCTAATATCATTTTTGCCATTTCTGGCGTGATAGTCATAATTTCTGTAGTCATAATTCCTGTTTTCATATCGTCTTTACTCCATTTAAAAAAGGGGGGGAAATTAAACAATAATTCTCCCCCTTGTTCTAGGCTACTTCTGCCAGGGCGCTTTTGCCGCTCCCTTTGGGGCAGCAGCAGGCGCGTTAGCTGGTGCAGTAGGCATGGCGCTGCCGTTAATAGCGCGATAGCCTCGCACCTCATTGCGCGGTTCATAGCCGGCCTGAGCCGATATTGTCAGTTTGATTTCAAGATTATGGCCGATAAATTCGTCCGTATCGGATACAGTTTTCAGTCCGCAACTAGTCATCAGCGCATTAAAATCACGCAGGCCGATTTCTTCTGCTTTTGGGCTAGGGTTTTCGATGTTGATGTTGCCAAAAACGACACGCCCCTGATGCGTCGGGCCGGTAACAGTATATTGCACAGATATATACTGGCCGGTTCCGGCCTTTGTAGTTTTAAGCTCGGCATCTTTAATGCCCACTTGATACCAGCCCTCTGGCAATGGCTCGTAAGATTGTGCTTCCGGCATTTCTGCCGTGTTGTAAGTTTTACCTAAAAATGCCATGTTATTTTACCTCTTCAATGTTAAAGGACGGTCGTCCAGGTTTGGTTTCGATTGCGTCCAACAGTGGCCGCGTGATGTTATCAGCGGCGGCCTTCCATGCTGCCGCGTTGATCTCCGGTTTCCACCGGAATAGGTTTGACAGATGCGCCGTCAGCCCATTTTCGGCCGCGATTTCCTGCAGTCTGTCAGCGTCGATTTTGCGCGTCAGGCGGGTGGTGACTTTCACCTTGTACCCGTCTGCGTCAAAAGATTGGCTTTTGTCTTGATTCGGGTTTATTTTCAGATCGAGCGCTAATTGATCCTCAATCTCACGGCGGCGTTCCACGGCGAGCCGCTCGTGTTCTTT
>Ga0123335_1007248_pt1 | contig 12495 bp, 9 predicted proteins | sample BiotimSIPDNA_2_FD_89707 | JGI IMG/M metagenome (GOLD analysis project Ga0123335, IMG submission 89707) | Anaerobic biogas reactor microbial communites from Washington, USA - Biogas_R2 time_0 SIP DNA | ecosystem: Engineered > Bioreactor > Anaerobic > Unclassified | place: Washington, USA... | reverse complement strand
TTCGGCTTATAGAGATATTGAATTGATTTCTCCGATAAGCACCAGCCTGTTTGATGCCTCAGTAATAAATATGCGGAGTGAATCTCACGGAAATGTTTTTCTTAAAAACTTTAGACCCCAACCAAAAGATAGCAACCTTGTCCAGACATCACGCGCGACGGCTGGCTCCTTGATCCATGAACCCTCCTTCTTGCATTTTGCCTTTCCCACTCAGTATGAGGGTAAGACTTATGTCGCCGTAGCAAAACTTCCAGAGAATATTCGATATACAGAAGGCTGGAATTATTTGGATGCTGCCGAGACCTTTGCCAATCAATTCGGCGGGCATGTGGTCGCAATCAATGATGCTGAAGAGAACCAATTCCTGATTGATTATCGAAATAATATTCTTACTCAGGACGCCTTTTATGCTGCATACCCCGATATGGACTGCGGTTCATCAACCTACGGTGGGGAAGATGATTGTTGGAATCTATTTAGCGGTAGTCAACTTACAATCGGTCTCACAAATAATAACCCGGAAAGAGAGTACCGCTGGCTGAGCGGCGAGCCGTTAGATTATACCAATTGGGCACCTGGAGAACCTACGGGAAGCCTAGGAGAAAAAAGGTATGTTTATTTGCTCAGCAGTGATTATGAATGGCACGATATGGTAATTATGTACTATCCCCTTGTTGTGGAGCTTCCAGGGACAATTACCGAAACAGCGCTTGAAACTACCCGCCAACAAATGATCGATGAGGGAACCCACACCACCTTTACGGACAATGCTATCCTTAACACCTGGTGGGACCCTGACATCGACCGCTGGATGCGTTTTGTGATGGACGAATCGCGCGAACACATCCGCTATATCCATAACAACTACTGGGGCACGACCTCAACGGCACTGATCGAAACTGCCATTCACGACTTCAACGACGATTTTAACCTGGGCACCTATCAATACCAGCCGATCCTGGCTGAACCGCCGGAGAGCGCCTATCCCTTTATGACCAGCGTTGTCCTCTCAACAGGTGGCGAGCCGGATACCCTGCTGGTCGGCGCAGAGCCGGTCACTTTCACAGTCACATTCAACCGGGATATGGACACCGGCATTCAGCCCATGGTCTCCTTCGGCCCTGCTGAACCCTATACAGACTTTATCATTGAAGGGGATTGGGTTAACCAGCGCACCTGGCAGGGGACCTTCAATATCACCCCGATGACCGGGGACGGCTACCAATTGATCCGCGTGGCCGGCGCAGTGGATGCCGATGACCCCTGGCTGGTCACCGGGAATGATGCCGGGCGTTTTCGCTTTGAGGTAAGCACTTCCGGCAGCGCTGCCATGAACCTGCAAGCCACTGGCGGCGAGGGGGTTGTGGACCTGATGTGGACACAGACGGATTTTGAACTCCTCTCAGGCTTCCATCTCTATCGCTCCACCAGCATGGATGGCACCTACGATCGAATCAATCCCTCCATCATCCCTCCCGATCAACGCGAATATCTCGATCCGGATGTGAGCCCCGGTCAGCCCTATTACTACAAGTTCACCGTGGTCAAGTCGGATATGTCTGAAAGTGACTTTTCCAACACAGCCACTGCCACACCGCTGGACACCATTCCCCCGGTGCTGACCCACACACCCGTCACATCAGCAGAACCCGGTCAGCCCTTGACGCTCGATGCAACCGCCACGGATAATGTGGCTGTGGTGAGCGTCACCCTGTATTACCGCCATGTTGGGGACACAATCTATACCAGCACAGCTATGGTGAAAACCACCGGGGACAACTATCATGCCACCATCGAAGGGTCACTTCTGACATCCCCCGGGATTGAGTACTACATCGAAGCCACGGACGGCATCAGCGTCACGCGCAGCGGCAGGGCAGAGGACCCCAATCTGGTCAGCGTGATCGACCAGCCGGTGTTGACGGTGGTCACACCCAATTCGGGTCCCTCTGAAGGCGGCACGGCGGTCACCATCTCCGGCAGCAATTTCAAGGATGGGGCAACCGTCACCTTCGGCGGTATGGCTGCCTCAGATGTGGACTTCGTCAGCAGCAGCCAAATCACCTGCACCACACCCGCTCACATCCCGGAGACGGTGGATGTGCGGGTTACCAACCCGGATACACAGTACGGAGTCCTACTGAACGGTTTCACCTTCGTCAGCACGGCAGCCCAGATTTCGATGCCCAACACCGGCGGCGGCACGGGAAATATCGTTACTGTTCCCGTAAATGCCGCCAACATCAACGGCATGATGGCAGCCAGCCTGACAGTTAACTTTGACCCGGCAGTATTGTCCGTCCAATCTGCCAGCACCGGCACGCTGACAGCCGGTTGGTCCTTTGCTTCCAATCTAATAGGAGCAGGGCAATATCGCCTCTCGCTGAGCAGCGCCAGCGGAGTCAGCGGCGCAGGCACCCTAGCAGCGATTGAATTTGAGGTAATGGGTGACCCTGGGAGCAGCTCAGCTTTAACCATCTCGGATATCGTGCTCAATGACGGCGCGATTACCGTCGCACTGACGGATGGTCTGTTCAGTGTGGACGATGTTTACAATGTCTCCGGGTTGATTGCTTATTGGAACGGTTCTTCCCCTGTTCCCGGCACCACGCTGACCCTATCAGGTGACCAGGTTTATAATGCTTTGAGCGGCGCAGACGGCAATTACACCATCCAGGGCGCGGCCATTGATGCCTATACATTAATCCCTTCGAAGTCCGACGGGGATAACGAGATTAGCGCCTACGATGCCTCTTTTGCCCTGCAGCATGATGTTGGGATCATGACATTGACCGGGGACCAGGCACTGGCTGCAGACGTCAACAGCAATGGGACCATCAACTCGATGGATGCCGCTTATATCCTCCAGAAATCCGCTGGCCTGATCTCGCTGCCCTTCCCCGGCTCGGGCGTGGTATGGAAATTCAACCCAACAGAGCGATCCATTGCCGAACTTTCCAGCAATATCACAGGACAGGATTTCACCGGTGTTTTACTGGGTGATATTTCTGGCAACTGGACTGACCCGGGAGAGGCTGCACAGGCGACGATGGCGGAAACACAGACTGCATCTGCTGTGATAACTATTCCTGATGCATCTGTCCTGCCCGGTGGAACCGTGGATATCCCAATTGCGCTGGATATTACGGATGCTGGACTATTAGGTGCAGATCTCACTTTCACCTATGATCCGACACATGTAAGTATTTCGAATGTGAGAGCAGGATCCTTGGCATCCGGCTGGAGTCTTGTTTCCAACCTCACTGAACCAGGTGTGGTCAGGGTTGCCATGGCATCTGCAACACCGATCACCACGGATGGCGAATTGGTTCTTTTCACTGTTGCGGGATTAGGTGAGCCAGAGACAGAATCGCCTTTGATATTCACACAATATGAATTAAACGAAAACGCAATCCAAACTCAGCAAGAAAATGGGAGTATCACCATTGAGAACGGCGAGGAGCCTACCAATAAGATTTATCTGCCGATATTTTTAAAATAATTAATTCACACACATAGAGGCGAGGTCTGTCTTCGATTCCTCGACACTTCGTACCGCTCCACTACACATTTTTGTCATCGCGAGGATGTTTCGACCTGTTTCGGTCGAAACGACGTTGCGATCTCGCCATTTAATTGTGTCCCGCAGGCATCTTCAACGCCGTGCATGACCTATAATTTCTTCTTTTTGTTGCGTGAGATCGCCTGATCTTCGCAAAGCGGATTAGGTGCATTACACCAATATAAATGGTATAGTCGGGAAAGATAACGACAATCCACAAAAACCCAACCGGTTGTAGGGGCACGGCCTGTCTTCGATTCCTCGACACTTCGTGCCTCGCCCCTACACGTTGTCATCGCGAGGATGTTTCGACCTGTTTCGGTCGAAACGACGTGGCGATCTCGCCATCTAATTGTGTCGCGCAGGCATCTTCGACGCCGTGCATGACCATCATTTTCTGATAACAGAAAGCCATCAATTGAGCAATCATGGCGGAATAAAAACCACATCCCTCCCTTCAATTCTGCACAATTGTAGTTACACCCGTAGGGGCGAGGTCTGTCTTCGATTCCTCGACACTTCGTGCCGTGCCTCTACACATTGTCATCGCGAGGATGTTTCGACCTGTTTTGGTCGAAACGACGTGGCGATCTCAATAAAGCTGTCGGGCGCGGTCTGGGGTTGACCGCACCGATCAATTACTAATATTTTCACATAAAGGCGAGGCATGCCTCGCCTCTACATAAAATTTAAAATTCTGGTGGGAATAGAGAATAATAATCCTTTACCGGCGCAAAGGTTCGGCGGTGCTGGGCGCACGGACCAAATTCAGCAATCGCCTGCCGATGCGCCTGGGTGCCATAACCCTTATTACATGCAAATTTAAAACCGGGGAATTCCGTATCCATCTGCACCAATAAGGCATCCCGTGCGGTTTTTGCCAGGACCGACGCACAGGCAATGCTCAGCGAGCGGGCGTCGCCTTTGACCAGCGGCGTTTGCGGGGCAACCGCATCAGGCAGCGTGATGTAATCCACCAGGATATGTTCGACCTGCAAGCCCAACCCCTCCAATGCACGCGAAACAGCCAAACAGGTGGCTGGCAGGATGCCGATCTGATCAATCTCAACCGCAGATGCAAGCCCCACCGACCATGCAAGGGCTGTTTCCTTGATCGCAGCCGCCCAGATTTCTCTTTCCTCAGGCTTCATTTCCTTGGAATCACGCACACCCGACAGGCGTTCTTCCAGATCCAGTTCATCAGGCGATAAAACCACCGCACCCGCTGCCACCGGTCCCGCCAGAGCCCCGCGCCCGGCCTCATCGACCCCAGCAACCCATTTCAAACCCCTTTGCCACAGGTTGCGTTCAAAGCTCAAATCAGGATGGGCGGGAAGCAGTGATCGATCAAACTTCGCCCTAGGCGTCATACACACCCCTGAGCGCATTCCAGCGAATGGTCAACAGGTCGAACCCCATCCGCAGCGAATCCTGCAGTACCCGCACCCGGCTGTCGGGGTCGAATACCCAATCAATGGGGATTTCCTGCACATAAAAGCCCTTCTTGCGAGCGATAAATAGCACCTCAGCGTCAAAGGCCATCCCATCCAGGGTTTGCAAGGGAAACACAGCTTCTGCCACTTCTGCTCTGAAACACTTAAATCCGCACTGGGTGTCCTGCAGCCCCGGAAGAACCAGCCAGCGCACCATAGTGTTGAAAATCCTGCCGATCCAGTGACGGTAACCGGGCTCATTAAACCGCTGCGATCCCGGCGCTTCACGCGAGCCGATCGCCACATCAAAATGTTCCAATTGGGGAGGTAAAAAACGGTTCACCTGTTCAATCGGCATGGAGAGATCCGCATCACACAGGAAACGATATTCCCCCTTGGCTTCCAACATCCCATGCCTGATGGCAAGCCCTTTCCCACGCTGGTCAACAGCAAAGACCCTCAAATTCGACATGTGTGGAATAAAAGATTGGGCAATTTCTAACGTCCCATCGCTGCTGCCGTTCTCGACCACCAGCACTTCGGCGGTGTAATCCTGTTGATCCAAAAATGTCTTGATCTTCTCTAAAGAAGATGGCAGGCGTTGGGCTTCATTATGCGCGGGAATGACGATTGAAAGATAAGGTTTGGTCAATGCTCACCCTTGGTTACCTTTGATATCAATGATTAAAAAATGGCAAGGAGAACCGGTCTCATGCCTCGTTCACCTTCCCACTCATCAATCAGTCGGGGTGGGCGGACTCGAACCGCCGACCTCCGCGTCCCAAACGCGGCGCGCTAGCCGACTGCGCTACACCCCGGCAGATAAGAGTATAATCCGAACCATGTACAAACGTCAAGGTTTTGGTCGATTACCTGTGGTCAGCATCTTCATGCTGCTCATTGTGTTTACATGTGGATTGGCTGCCTGCAACCCGGAAGCCCCGACACCCCCCATGAGTGTGAATCGGGAACAACAAACTCCTCAACCAACCCCAACAGCAGCACTAGCCACGAATATCCCGCTTGACCCGACCAACACACCACCACCGGATTGTCTTTCCGCGGGTGGTTCCCTTGAAGCTCATGCCATTACAAGTGAATACCTGCAAGCAGAATTTCATTTTCAAGCCTATCTGCCACCCTGCTACTTATCTGACCTCCAAGAAGGTTATCCTGTAGTGTATTTGCTGCATGGGTTATCCTATCGTGAAGACCAATGGGTGCGGTTGGGCCTGGTTGAGCAAATGGACAGGCTCATCGCTGAGGGGACAATTACGCCGTTTATCGTTGTGCTCCCCCAGGAAACCGGCAACCAACCACCCCAAAACTCGTCTTTCCCCGACATGATCGTCGAAGAATTGATCCCATGGATTGATTCACAGTATGCTACCAAACCGGAAAGGGCTTTTCGCGGCATTGGCGGCTTGTCGCGCGGGGCAGCCTGGGCTGTTCACATTGGCTTTGAGAATCCCGACCTCTTCAGCCGGATTGGGGCACACAGTTTACCCCTGTTCCTGACAGATAATGGCAAGGTCAACGGTTGGCTCACACAGGAACCGCTTGAAGATCTTCCAAATGTCTTGATTGATATTGGTCGGGATGACAAGGAATGGCAGAGTGCGAAAAATTTTGCCGATCTCTTAGACCAATATCATGTTCCTCATGAATGGTATTTTTATAAAGACGGACATACTGAGACCTATTGGTCAGAGCATTTAGAACAATATTTGCGCTGGTACGCCAAAAATTGGTAAAAATTTATTCAATAATGATGTACAATAGAAATTGTACACTTCATCATAGAAAAGGGAGTAAATATGTATCAACAAATCACAATCGTTGGTTATTTGGGGCGAGATCCTGAAATGCGGTTCACCCCCGGCGGTCAGGCCGTCACCAGCTTCTCTGTTGCGACCTCTCGCTCCTACACCACCAATGCCGGGCAAAAAGTGGACGAAACCACCTGGTTCCGTGTTTCAGTGTGGGGTGCCCAGGCAGAATCCTGCAGTCAATATCTCAAAAAAGGCAGCGCCGTACTGGTCGTTGGACGAATCCGACCTGACCCGCAGTCTGGCGGACCGCGAATTTACACTCGAAATGATGGTACTCCGGGTGCTTCATATGAAATCAATGCCCTAAATGTCAGGTTCTTACCCGGCGGACGCGGCGAATCAGGTGGATCCTTCGGCGATATGGGTGACGAGATGGAAAGCCCAGAGGACGACGAAATCCCCTTCTAAACCGGAGCACGTATGTCAAACAACCCCATACCTAATCTCAATTTGCCGGATGATTTAGAGTCTCAATACGTCAATTTTGTCCGGATCGCTCATACCGCGTCTGAATTTGTTTTTGACTATTCCCTTTTGCTGCCCGGTATTCAAAAACCAGAGGTCAACACCAGGCTGGTGATGTCACCCATTGCAGCCAAGCTGTTTCTGAGAGCGCTGGCAGATAACGTCAGCCGCTATGAAACCAACTTCGGAGAAATCACCCTGCCGGTGAAGCACTCACTGGCAGATGACCTGTTCAAAGCCAACCCACCCGAGGAATGATGAACGATCACTTAGAAGCAATTGCCGATCGGATTCGCGATTCCTTTGAGGAACAAAACAAAATCCGTGATGAGGCATTGGCACACAGCCGGAACCTGACCCGACACGCCGCTATGGCTATTCGCGCCATTCACCGGGAAGACGCTAAACTTGCCCATGAACACCTTGCTGAAGCAAATCGACTTGCCCAGGCATTACGTGAGGGCTTGTCCGATTATCCAGACCTGTTTTTTACCGGCTATTCCCAGGATGCCCTGAAAGAATTTTGTGAAGCACACCTGACAGTAGCCACGATCCTCGATCAGGATTGGCCAACACCAGAAGAACTGGCTATCCCGTATGCTGCCTATCTGAACGGGATGTCAGAAGTGGTGGGTGAACTTCGCCGGCGGATCATGGATATCATGCGGGAAGGCCATTCACAGGAAGTTGAACGCTTGCTGGACGTGATGGATGACATCTACGCGCAGCTGGTGACCATGGACTATCCTGATGCGCTCACCTACGGACTGCGCCGTCGTACCGATATCGCACGCAGCATCATCGAACGAACCCAGGCTGATGTCACCATCAGCTATCGCCAGCAACAACTGGAAAAACGCATCACGAACCTGTCGGCTCAACTGAACCAATTTGACCCCGATAACCAGCCGTAACCAAACATGAGCAAGACTGTTTTTGATGGGCACTTCCCGCTTCAATTCTGTGGGAATGTGCCCTCAAAATAAATGAGTGTACAAGCTAGCGATTCGCCTTTCTTTGAAAAACGTGCTAGACTCCAGTACAGAATAAATGATGCAAAAGAATTCAGACCCCTGGCAAAGACCCGATTCAGATCCGGTTGAAGCCAAAATACCAATTGAAAAAGAAAATCAAACACCTGAACCCATTCTGATTCGAGCATGGAATCGATTACAGCACTGGGGATTAGGGGATTTAACCTTACGGATGGGTACTGTGGCGAGCACTATCCTCTTGATCATACTGGTGGTATGGGTCACACACACTTTTTACCTCAAGGACCCCCAACAAATAGCAGAGATAGCCAGTGCAGAAACCCTGCCCACGCCGACGGTAACGCTTCCACCACCACTTTTCCGTGCTGGCGGCAGCAGCGCCGATGGTGTTGACAGAACAGCTGACCTGCATACCGTTCTCCCCATTCGCCAGGATCGTTATGATGTCATCGAATATACGGTGGAAACGGGTGACTCGATCTTCTCCATTGCGGATAAATTTGATCTCGAACCACAAACCATCCTGTGGGGCAATCGGTACACCCTGGGAGACGACCCACACTTCATCTATCCCGGGCAAACTTTGAATATTTTGCCTGTTGATGGCGTTTACCATCAATGGAGCGCAGGCGAAGGCTTGAACGGTGTGGCAGAGTTCTACGGGGTAACCCCGGAAATAATCATCAACTGGGCTGGGAACGGCCTGAATCCAAGCACCATTGGGGATTATGCCAATCCAAATATTCCCCCGGATACCATGCTGGTGATCCCGGGTGGTCGCGGCACCTTTACAGATTGGCGCACCCCGCGCATCAGTCGGGAGGAACCCGCCACAGCCAAACATCTTGGACCCGGTGCTTGTACCGCCAGTTATGACGGTGTCACAGGATCACTGACTTTCATCTGGCCTTCTACTGAAAGGTACCTCTCTGGCTATGATTACAGCCCTGAAACGAACCATTTTGCCATTGATATCGCCGGCAGGTTGGGTAATCCGATCTTCGCTGCCGATCATGGCGTGGTGGTTTATGCCGGCTGGAATGACTACGGCTATGGTGAAATGATCGTGATTGATCACGGCTCGGGTTGGCAAACGCTTTATGCACATCTCAGCCAGATCAATGTCAGCTGCGGGCAGGAAGTATATCAGGGTGATACGATTGGCTTGATGGGAAGCACGGGTAAATCCACCGGACCTCACCTGCATTTTGAGCTGCGCAGCGATGAGTATGGGCGTGTAAATCCCTGGGATTTTCTTAGATAAAGCCTATTGATAAAATTTCTCAAAGTATAAGCAGGAAGGGCTGTCAGATTTTTGACAGCCCTTTTTATGTTAAACAACTGCAAAGGGTGGGGTGAAACATACATACCAACCTACACAAAAAATTTTTATAAAACCATTAATTTTCTCCAGAATAAATTTGTACTAATCCAGACCATCCATCCCACCTATTTGGGTGTAGGTAAAAACCAATTTTAGGTTGGCGTGTGGACATCATTCCACTCACTTCACAGCACCAATATTTCACCATTTCAAGGATGATTCATGTTTGATTGTGTCGCGAAGAATACACCTTAATAAAAATAAGACGATCAAAAATAAGTGATATCCTGAGCATCCCTTTTAATTATGATTTTGACCCCATCCCGCCCTGCGGGCACCGCTTGCCCGGAAAGTATGGGAGCTCCCCAAAAATAGATACGGTGCCGAAATAACCATCTGGATATCTTAGCAACAACCTACCCCATCCCGCCCTGCGGGCACTCTTGCCCGGAAAGTATGGAAGCTCCCTAAAAATAGATACGGTTCCGAAATAATCATCTGGATATCTTAGAAACAACCTACCCCATCCCGCCCTGCCGGCACCCTTTGCCCGGAAAGTATGGATCTCCCCAAAAAATAGATACGGTGCCGAAATAATCATCTGGATATCTTAGCACCAACCTACCCCATCCCGCCCTGCGGACACTCCTTGCCCGGAAAGTATGGGAGCACCAAAAAACATAGATACGTTACCGAAATAACCATCTTGATTTCTTAGCACCAACCTACCCCATCCCGCCCTGCGGGCACCCTTCCCCTAAATTAGGGGAAGGGTCGGGGATAGGGTTAATAAGTCATTGTATAAATTTATATAAATTATCCTTGTGCTACCTTGCTATCTCCTAAGAGAACTTAATCTCTGAAAAATAACATCCAGAACATGCTCTATATCATCAAGGACTTCATCATTTTTAAATCTTAACACTTGGTACCCCGCTGCCAGCAGATAATCCCCACGAACCCGATCATATTCAAACTGGTTCTGATGGATAGCACCATCAACTTCAACCACCAATTTTGCAGTTGGACAATAAAAATCCACAATAAAAGTATGGATGATGTGCTGACGACGGAACTTAAAGCCATCCATTTTTTCTTTCCTTAAATGTTTCCATAATACCGATTCTGCCCGGGTCGGATTCTGTCGCAAATGGCGTGCCTGTTCTATCAATAAATCCCGAGTTTCCCTTGAAACATCCATTCTGTTCATAAAATTATTTATATTTCATCTCACTAAGTGAATATTCTTTTCTGGCGGGTCATTGATCCACACATCTACCCCATTACGACTCGAACCTTGTGCGTTGACCCTGAATCAAAGATTGGTAAAAGCGTATCGTCAACGATTTCACCATCCACAGAGATAGATTTCACCCCCATTTGGACACCTTTGGGATTCTCCACCTCGATCTCATAATTCACACCTCGAAAACGCCTGACGACCCGAAATCCTTGCCATTCCGCCGGAATGCAGGGATCGACCCGCAAGCCGTTATATTCAGGACGTATTCCCAGGATGTATTTGACTCCTGCCTGGTAAGCCCAGGAAGCCGTCCCCGTAAGCCAGGAATTGCGTGCCAACCCAAATTGAGGGTGCTCATCGCCCAGGATGTTTTGTGGATAAACATAGGGCTCACATTCAAAAGTTTCGATAAGGTCATTCTTCATGGATGGATTGATCTGGCAATAGTACTGATAGGCACGGTCCCCACGCCCTAACATGGTTTCTGCCATCATTACCCAGGGATTGGCATGCAGGAAGATTCCACCGTTTTCTTTAGCACCGGGCGGATATGTCGTTACACCGCCTTTCTCAGGGTCGTAGCCGTTATAGCCTGGTGTGCTCAATTTGATGCCATTTGCTGTATTCAAGCGTTCATAAACCGCGTCCAACGCACGCCTGGCACGTTTTTCAGTGGCAAATTTGGAGAGTACTGCCCAGGATTGGGCGTTGGTGTAAACCTGCCCCTGTTTGTTGGCATGAGACCCAATGGCTCGACCTCGATGGTCAAAATAGCGCAGATACCATTTCCCATCCCAGGCAAGGTTATTCACTCTGACCTTCATCTCCTCGTAATACCTCTTGTATTGCTTTACAACCTTATTTTTCCCTAAAATTTGCCCAAGTGCGATCATTTCTTTCAATGCCCGACCATAAAGATGGGCGGTGAACAGGGATTCGGCACCGGTAGGCAAGTTGACGGTATCATTCCAATCCGCAAAGCCAAGCAAGGGTAAGCCATGCTTACCCGTATGATCGTGTGTAAAATAGATCGCCCTCTTGAGATGTTCCCACAGGCTGGCAGTCTCACTCGGTTTTCCTTGCTTATCCTTCTCATAAAAGGGGATTTCTTTATCCAAAATCGCCATCTCACCGGTTTCCTTCAGGTAAGCTGTCACTGCCAAAACGCCCCATAAGTGATCGTCGCTGTAAAACTGCGGTCGATCTTCCTCCTCAGCAGCATCCCCCATATTGGCGACCATGGTCAGCGGGTTAAACTGGTGCATGGCAGAACCGTCTCGCTTCTGAACCTGCATCAGTTTGAGAAGCAATTGTTTTGATACATCAGGTAATAGCGGGATTGCACCCATCACGTCCTGTGAGCTATCTCGAAATCCCATCCCGCGCGCCCCAAATCCCAACTGGTAAAGCGAAAGATAACGGGACCAGTTCAGGGTCACCACGCATTGGCGGGGATTGTGAATATTGAGCATCCGGTTCATATCCGGATCAGGCGTGTCCACCTGGATATTGGAAAGGGTCAAATCCCAGTGCGCTTTGAGCTCAGCAAAGGCTTGATTTACAGCCCCTTTTTTTCGGAAAGCTCGAATATCCGGCAGCGCTTCTTTAATGCTTGCCGCTTGCCCAAGCAGGACGATCACC
>Ga0123335_1007246_pt1 | contig 12498 bp, 11 predicted proteins | sample BiotimSIPDNA_2_FD_89707 | JGI IMG/M metagenome (GOLD analysis project Ga0123335, IMG submission 89707) | Anaerobic biogas reactor microbial communites from Washington, USA - Biogas_R2 time_0 SIP DNA | ecosystem: Engineered > Bioreactor > Anaerobic > Unclassified | place: Washington, USA... | reverse complement strand
TTCGTATGGCTGCCTACTGTGGTTGAAATAGATAACATCGACACATGGGCAAATATAGGAATAGTTTTTCTTATGTTCGGTCTCGGACTGGAGTTCAGTTTTCGCAAGATAGCCACTGTTGGTGTCAGCGCCTTTGTAACTGCTCTTACAGTGATGGGAGCAATGGTATTCATAGGAACTCTGGCGGGGCATCTTATGGGATGGGCAAAAATGGACTGTATATTCCTGGGAGGAATGATATCCATCTCCTCAACCATGATCATAATGAAGTCATATGAACAATACCGTCTCAGAAAAGAAAAGTTTTCAGATCTTATTCTGGGTACCATGGTTGTGGAAGATATAGTTGCCATATTTATGATAATCATACTTACAGCCATATCAGTAGGGCGCGGGACCACGGGGCTTGACTGCATTTCCCAGATAGGAACACTGATGCTTTTCCTTGTTGTATGGCTGGTCCTGGGAGTATATCTGATACCCACCTTTCTGAAAAAGACAAAAAAACTTATGAATGATGAAGTTCTTCTTATCATGGCCATAGCCATATGTTTTATTATGGTGGTGATATCAGTCCTTATAGGGTTCTCGGAGGCCCTTGGAGCATTCATGGCAGGCTCCATACTGGCGGGTACCGTTTCCGGAGAAAAAATACACAGACTGATCAAACCGATAAAAGATCTTTTCGGCGCAGTGTTTTTTGTATCTGTGGGAATGATGGTGGAACCGCCGCTTCTTGTTAAATATATTGTTCCTATACTTATTATCACATTTCTGACAATAACAGGACAGATGATTTTTTCCACCATAGGGATACTGCTTTCGGGGAATGATCTTCATACGGCTGTCCGGGGAGGGTCATCCATGGTCCAGATAGGTGAATTCTCCTTTATTATAGCGGCTCTGGGGAAATCCCTGGGAGTTACAAGTGATTTTCTTTATCCGATCATTGTATGTGTGGCTGTACTTACCATATCCATAACGCCCTTCTTCATAAAACATTCAGAAAAAGCCTATATATTTATATTTCCTAAAATACCAAAAAGGGTCAAGGCATTTTTGCGAAAGTACACTTCTGAAAAAGAAGAATCAAGTGGAAGGGACAGAGACTGGAAACTTTTTCTTTCCCGATATTTTAGCCGGGTTTTTGTCTGTATCGCCATTCTTTTTATTGAATATATTACCGCAGTCAAATGGATAGAACCATTTCTGGCATTATACACACCTGTATATTCCAGAATTTTTGCCGCCCTGGCCACCTGCATGATAATGATACCTGTTATCAGTGTTCTCTGGTCCAGAAGAGGACATTTGTATCAGAAACTCTGGCTGAAGAACAAAGCAAACCGCCTTCCTCTAATAATGCTGCATACCACCAGGATAATAATATCTGTATTTTTCATAGTTCTTACACTTAGAGAATTTCTGGACCTTCCATATATCATACTTCTTGCGGCCGCAATAATTATTGTTGCCCTAACCATAAGATCTGACTTTATGAGGGGACAGGCAATAAAAACAGAAGCAAGAATAATAGCTAATTTCAATGAAAAACTGCTTCACAGACTAAAAGAAGAAAGAGGAGAAAAGGACGACGGCAGCTGGCTTGATGATAAACTTTTCGTTGTCGGATTTGAGATAACCAGCACAAAAAGCTGCAGAATACTGGATGAGCTTTATGACAGCAGGCTTTTTGATGTGGTTGTATTCAAAATAATAAGGAAAGGAAGACACATAAATCTTCCAATGCCGGATTATAATCTTGCAGAAGGGGACATTCTCCATGCCATAAGCAGCAGGACCCAGCTGGAAGCCTTTATAATACATCTTGAGGAAACAGAACACATAAAAGAGCCTGAAGATCCCATGGTGACCCTTAAGGAATATGTTTACGGCCAGACCTTTGACAGGGTGAATCCTGAAGATCAGATAATTTGCTGTGCCGTTCAGATAAAAAAGGACAGCTGTTTTGTTAGAAAATCAATAATGAGATCCGGATTCAGAAGAGCATATAAGGGCTTTATCGTGGCCATTGAGAGAGGAAATCTTCCCATAATAGATCCCAATATAAGGACTGTTATTGAAGAAGGAGATATACTCTGGATAATGGGCACTAAAGAAACAGCTGATATGCTGCTGGCCGACGGATTGATGGAAGAGGGATGATCCTGTAAAATAAAATGGAAAAGTTTGGAAAAAACAGTTGTAAAATATTTACAGCTGTTTTATAATGTAAAAAAGAGGAAATAAAAGGAAATTATTCAAATGAATGTAAATGAAATGACCAAGGAAATAAGACGGGCAATAAGTACAAAAGAAGGACAGATGTCAGATGAAGAAGTGCTTTCCTATATCGAACATTATGTACTTGAAAGGGGCAGTCTTTCCATTTGTGACATTGGTGAAAGCCATAAGATGATAATGAAGATATTCTATTCCATAAGAAAGGATCTTGATATACTGCAGCCCTATGCGGATGATGAAACTGTATCCGAGATCATGGTAAACGGCAAAGATGATATTTTCGTAGAAAGAAACGGAATTATAGAAAAAACCGGCGAATCATTCGAAAAAACCGAAGATCTGGAGGAAGTGATAAGGCGTGCCGCTGCCGGGATCCATAGGGAAATAAACGAACTGAATCCCATAGTAGATGCCAGATTACATGATGGATCAAGAATAAATGCAGTATATAAAAACATTGCCCTCAACGGACCTATCCTTACAATAAGAAAATTTCCTCAAAAAGCCTTTACCATGAAGGACCTTATCGGCTTTGGAACATTGACACAGGAATGCGCCGATTATCTGAAAATGCTGGTTGAGACAGGCTACAACTGCTTCATAAGCGGCGGTACATCTTCCGGAAAAACAACTTTTTTAAATGTGCTTACAGACTACATACCAAAAGAAGAGAGAATAATAGTCATCGAGGACTCTGCCGAACTTCAGATAAAGGGGATCAAGAACATCGTTCGCATGGAATGCAAAAATGCCAATGTGCAGGGCAAGGGCCAAATAACCATGCAACATCTTATAAAGACCAGTCTGCGGATGCGCCCGGACAGAATAATAGTCGGAGAAGTCAGAGGAAAAGAAGTAATGGACATGATACAGGCCATGAACACCGGCCATGACGGAAGCCTCAGCACAGGACACGGAAACAGCATAGAGGGCATGCTCAGAAGGCTGGAATCCATGTTCCTGCAAGCCGCTGATTTCCCCATAGATGCCATAAGATCTCAAATAGCCGAAGGAATAGATATCATAATACACCTTAGCAGACTTACGGACAAAGAAAGAAAAGTGCTGGAGATATCAGAAATCAAAGGGGTGGAGAAGGATAGGATAATAATGAACAGCATATACAAGTATATTCCCGGAAAAGGCCTTGAAAGGACGGGAAACAGGCTGGTAAACAGAGAGAAATTAAAGCTGAAAGGATATAAAAATCAATGAATGTGGATTACGGCACATATGAACTGTCAAATAAAGAAAGAAGAAATTTTTTTGCAATAGGCTACATTTCGGCTTTTTCTCTCTGTTTGTTGTTTTATAACAGCATCTTTCTTTCCCTTCTGTGCGGATTTCTGGTTTTATTCGCTTTTGAAAAGTACAGCGGATACAAGGCCGAAAAAAGAAGAGCATTTTTGCTTATACAGTTCAAAGATATGCTTTATTCCCTGTCCGCATCAGTGGCCACCGGAAGAAACATGGCAAAAGCCCTGGCGGAAGCCTTCGAAAATCTGAAACTCATGTATAAGGACGAGACTCCTCTTATGGGAGAGCTCCGTTATATGGTAAAAAGTATTTCAGAAAACAGAGACAATGAAGAAAAACTTCTTATTGATTTTGCGGGAAGAAGCTGCCTTGAAGATATAAGGAATTTCGTGGATGTCTATCTTGCCTGCAGAGAAACCGGAGGGGATATGGAAAAAGTCATTGAAAGCACATCAGAGGTGATAATGGATAAGATGTCTATAGAAAGAGAAATCAAAACACTTACGGCACAAAAGCAGTTCGAAGGGAAAATAATAAGTATAATGCCCGTCCTTGTCATATTATTGCTTAATGTGTTTTCACCCGATTATCTTGAAGTCATGTATCTGACGATCCAGGGAAGGCTGATCATGACCCTGGCCCTTGCAGGAATACTTTTTGCATATTTTCTTACAATGAAATACACCAGGATCGAGGTCTGAAATATGAAAATAAAAAAAGGCATTCTTTCACCCGGACAGGATGTCATGCTGACCAGATATGAAAATCTCTACGGAGAAGGGGATCATACCGAACTTGTCAAAAACGAACAGAAAAAAATACTTGGGCGTTATATTTTTACGGGCATGATATTCTTTTTCGCTGTCATGATAAATATAGTAAACGGCATACTGACAGACACAGAAATCGAAACAAATAAAAACGGAGTTCTCATATCAGTTGAAAGACCAAAGGAGGGCAAAAGGTCCGCCGTCATGGATACCCGCGTCAAAGCCGTATGGGAAAACGGACAGATAAGCAAAGACTTAGAGATCGTCATAGAACCTAAAAACAGCGGCATAAGCAATGATCGTCAGGAAGAGGGTCTTATAAGAAACGAGACAAGAGAGGAAAGATTAAAAAGAAATATCAATTCAATGGTCAGAGCTTTGAATGAGGACACAAAAAAAACAAAGGTCATACTTCCTTTGGAACTTCCCGACGGAACAAAGCTTATATGGAAGAAAAAGACTTCCGCAAACACTTTTCTTATTCTGGCAGCCGGCTTTTTTGTTTTTTTCTTTTTATACAAAAACCGTTATTCAAATATAGCAAAAAAAGAAGAAGAGGCCAAAGCCTTTATCATAAAAGATCTTCCCGGATTCATAAATAAAATAGTGCTTTTACTGGACGCGGGAGAAGTCATACATCAGGCATTCGAAAAAGTGATCGAAGATCACAAAAAAATGAACGGGGACAGCAGGACATATTTTTATGATCAGCTTTATAAAATTCATACAAAAACCAGCGGGACCAACAGTTCTCTTCATTTAGAACTGAGAACTTTTGCAAAAAGAAGCGGCGTACGTGAAATGATGAGATTTTCAAACATAATAAGCGATAACATAAGCAAAGGTTCAGAGCTGGTAAAAAAACTCAAGCAGGAAAGTGAAGTCCTTTGGTTTGCAAGAAAAAAGCAGGCTGAAGAAAAAGGGCGCATCGCAGAGACAAAACTCACTTTTACATTAGTTATACTTCTTCTCGTATTGGTCATGATAACCATAGCGCCTGCCATGATGAATATGAGTTGATAACAAGGAGGTAGAAAATGAAAAACAGAGAAAGGATCAAAAGTCTGAGATCGAAAATGAAAAACAGAAAAGGAATGGAAATGGTGCAGGTAGCCATACTTGTGGCCATTGCCATAGTGCTGGGCTTGATATTCAAAACGGAGATAATAAGTTTTATAAATAAAACCTTTGAGAATCTAAACGGAGGTTTCTGATGCCGCGTCCGAAAAAAAAGTTGCGGGCATCAAGTATCCTCTACTGCAAAAAAGGAGGAACGATGGTGGAAGCGGCAGTTGTTCTGCCTTTGATAATGCTGTCAGTTATGGCGGTAATATATATACTTTCTTTCATGTACAATGAGACGGCCACGAATACCCTTATGCATCTCAAACTGAATGAAAAGATGGGGACTGAAACCGGAACAGTAAAGACCTATAAAAATGTACCTCAAAACATAACGGTTTATGCGGGCACATATAATTTCAAAAAAGTTTTTTTGTCGGAAAAAGATATAAAGTTCAGAAGGAGCGGCCTTCTGCAAAATTCTTTTTCGAAAAAAAAAGAGAGCAGAGTTTTTTCAGTAGATGAAAAAAAATATATACGCTATTCGGATTTTTTCAAATAAGGAGAAGTATATTGGTTTTTGGGAAAAAAGGCAGTGCGTCAGTATTTTTGATAATGATAACAGCGGTGATGTTTTCTTTGGTATTCGCATATATAACCGCTGCGGGCAAAATCGCCGGAACAGGGTATTCAGACAGTATACTCAACCTGGCGGGCAGATCGGTGTTGTCGGAATTCGATAAGGCGCTTATGGATGAATACGGAATTTTTGCATTCCGTGGAAACGAACATGAAATAAAAGAAAAATTTTCATATTATGCAGACTACACTTTTGAAAAAAACGAAAGGGTCAGGCTTCTGTCTCTTGATGTGGATAACAGCAGGCATTCCCTGGCAAATGTGGATATTTTCGAAAGTGCTGTGACAGATTATATGAAATATGCCTTTGCAAGAGGACTGGTGGATGATGTCATCGGAACTATGGAACCGACAAATAATGATCCGGAAAAAAATTCACAGGAAGAAAGTAAAGATAGAGATCATATATTAAGAAATGAAAGAGTGATCAATAGTCTTCCTTCCGGGGAGCTCAGCAAAAACGGCAACATATTGGAGACTGTAAAAGAAGGTATATCTTCATGGCAGGATGCACTCAAAAAAGGCAGTACGAATTATTTTACAAATCGCTATATACTTATGAATTTCAAAAACGCACAGAACAGGGAAATAAACAGAGAAACATTTTTTTCATATGAAGCAGAGTATATAATTTCGGGAAGTCTTGATGACAGAGAAAACAAAAGTAAATTCAGAGTCATGCTGTTTTCTCTCAGAAATGTGATCAATTATATACACATATTTTCAGACCCGGTAAAAAGAGCAGAACTGATGGCAGCAGCCGAATTGATCACACCGGGACCGGCGGGACTGGTCACACAATTGATACTGGCGGAAGCATGGGCCCTGGCTGAATCTGAAAATGACATTAGGCTTCTGGAAAACGGAAAAAAGGTGCCGGTATATAAAACAAAGGAAACATGGGCTGTGGATCTGGACTCCATCGTAAAGGGAACCGAAAACGGATATATAGACACTCATGTGAAGAGCGGTCTTGATTATCAGGGATACCTGCAGATATTTCTTTTTTTTCAGGATCGTGCCACAAAGATAACCAGGATCATGGATCTGATACAGATCAATATACAGGGGAATCATGATAAAACATTTCTGATCAAAGATCATAACTGTGGGTTTTCTTTTAAGGCGAATGTGGACGGGAGACAGTTTTATTATGATGAAGAATATTAGTGGAAGCAAAAAAGGATATTATACTGTTGAAGCCGCTTTATTTTTACCGCTTTTCATACTGGCACTGCTCACGGTGGGGTATGTCATAAAAGTTTATGGATGTAATGAGAACGTCATCCATGCAGCTGCCGATGAAAGCAGATATGCAGCATCAAGGGCATACAACATAAGCATAGCGCCTTTGTTCGAAGAAAAGCTTGAATCAAGAATTATTAGTGAGAACAAAGATATAACCTGGGCAGATGTGAAAAGATTTCGTTACCTGCATGAAAAAGATGGGCTAAACGGTCTTATCTCATTTGATGTGGATTACAGAGTCGACGTAAAATTGCCGCTTAAACTAAAGGAAGGATTTGACGGGAAAGAAAGATTGAGATCCAGAGGCTTCATAGGATATTCAGGAAGAAATGGGCCCATGCCGTTTGCCGATATGGAGAAAGAACTGGATTCAAGGACAGTCTGGGTCTTTCCATATTCCGGGATCAGATATCATAAAGAGAGCTGCAGCCATATCGCCTCATATCCGAGGCAAATGATAAAAAACAATAACGTTACAGGCAGTTACTCTCCCTGCAGACTTTGTCATCCGGAAAGTGTCCGAAACGGCAATATGGTTTACTGCTTTATGACATCAGGATATGCATATCATAGAGGAGACTGCAAAATGGTTGATAAATATGTTATTTCAATGGAAAAATATCAGGCGGAAGAAAGAGGTTATACTCCATGCCTGAAATGCGGAGGTGTATAGAATGGATCTTAAAGAAAAGAACTATCAGATCGAGATCCCGGAAGAAAGCATAAAGTCCTTTGAGGAAAAAGTACTGCTTTCAGGGCTATGTGATTTCATTATTCCCATGTCTTTTTCAAGTTATGGGGGAAAACGAAAAATAACTTATGAGTGCAGTGGATATGCTTCTGTAAAAGAGCTTCAAATATCAAAGGTCAGAGATGTGTTCGAGATACTTGAGAAAACCCTTCTGAGCCTGAATAAATCCACGGAATTTCTTATAGATCCCCTCAAGATAACTCTTACGCCGGAAACTGTTTACTACAATCTAAAACAAAAGGATGTAAAGATAGCTTATATACCTTCAGAAAACAAATCCAAAAGCCTTAATGATAATATATCATTTTATATCGACAGTCTTTCTGAGGGGGCGGCAGAGGAAGCCTGTAAATATCTTGATCATATAAAAGAAAGCATGAAAAAAGGGCATCACTCCATAAAGGATATTATAACAAAAGTAGGTGAGATGAGAAGGGAAATATACCTTTGCGGAATTGAATAAAAGTCAGCAGTTGCCCGTATGCACATATTTTAGATGCTTTCTTGCAGTATCGGCCAATTCGTAAATGCTTTTGACCGGAGTGGGATCTTTATAAGACATTTCATACCGGGGAAAGAAACGGCTCACATGCAAAGGGATGTCTTTTCCTATGCCCGCCAGCCATGATGACATTTTTTCCATTTCATCATGGGAGTCATTCATACCCGGTATCACAAGGGTAGTTATTTCTATATGACAGAATTCGGATGCCAGCATGATGCTTCTCTTTACCGTTTCAAGGTCTCCTCCGATCTTATAGTAAAAACCCTTTGTGAATGCCTTCAGATCTATGTTCATGGCATCGATAAGCGGCAGAAGCTTTTTTAAGGGGTCTTCACATATGTATCCGTTTGTAACAAGGACAGGGCTCATTGATTTTTTCTTTAAGGATATTGAACAGTCATAAACATATTCATAGCTTATAAGAGGCTCATTGTAAGTAAAAGCCACGCCGATATTACCCCGGTCTTTAAGATTTTGGGCAGTTTCCGTTATTTTATCGGGAGAAATGTATTCCCAGGGGATATCTTCCCGGGAAGCCATTGAGAGTCTGTGGTTCTGGCAGAATGGGCACAAAAGATTGCATCCGTAACTGCCGGCGGAAAGTATCATGCTTCCGGGCCGGAAATGTTTAAGTGGTTTTTTTTCTATGGGATCCAGGGCGAGGGAAACTATCCTGCCGTAATTATCACATGTTATTAGGCCGCTTTCATTTTTCCGTGCCCGGCAAAATCCATATTGTCCCGGGTGAAGGTGGCATCTGCGGGGACATATACCGCATATGGCGGATCCTGCCTTTTTGTTTTCTGTCATTTGTAACGCACCACTTCAAACCGTTCAAGGGAAATATCTTCCCCCGGATCAATACCGGCTTTGCTGCAGGCGATTTTTATCTGTTCTTCTGCTGTGTCTATGCCTTCAAGGTCGGGAAGTAGAAGTCCTCTTTTAAGGCCGGATTTCACGATGACTCCGTAGCGCCTTGGATCAAGCATTGAAGGGGAATCTATAGGCTCGGCAGAACCAAGAACATCCACGCTGTAGGAAAGATCCTTCAGTTCGTTTTTTCTTACGGAAGGGAACCTTGGATCATTCATGCCGGCAGAGACCGAATTTTGGATAACTTCTGCGGCAATGCTTTCTGTTGTCGGAGAAGTTGTACCGATACAGCCTCTTAGCTGACCGTGTTTTTTCAGAGAAACAAAAACTCCTGCTTTCTTTTGGGTGAGTTCATCTGAAAGATTTTTTGGCAGGGGTGCATGCTTTCCTGTATTAACATATCCCTCAAGACTTTTTCTTGCGAGTTTCACTATTTCACTTTCATTTGACTTTGTTTTTGATACTCGGTCTTGCTCCAATGACAGATATTCTTCATCGAAATGTCTTTTGTTGCCTGTACCTGTCACTTTGAAAGAAGCCACACCGTATCCCACGCCGAAAGGCCCTTCATAGGAAAGAAGCTCCGGCTTTACGAAAAGTCCGTCCAGAGTTCCCGACATTATCTGAAAAGATCTGAGTCCGCATTCTCCGGCCTTTTCACAAAGGGAAGGTGGCATAGAAAGAAATTCCAGAAAATCCCCCTTGGCCATGGCGGATGTTATTTTTCTGTCAAATTCAGGACCTTCGCCGGCGAAACCGTAGGGACCTTCAGAAGTCAGTTTATGTGAAAGGTCGCCACTGGCAATTATGACGGTGCTTCTTCCCAAGGCTTCGGATGCCCGTGCGATACATTTTCCGAAAGAATAGTGTTCATGGGGAGAAAGACCGGAAAACCCCATTCTTACAGCTTGATAATCGGTATAAAACTTATTTACGAACCATAGAGGAATAAAGGTGGCATGATCCAGATTCTTGTCGGTTTCACCTTCCGTGCCCGCAGGCAGATCTGAAGCAAAGGCTTCAGCTGAAATAGCAGAAACCATTTCTTCATCATAAAGAACTTCCATACGTACATTATATGCGTTGAAACGGGCCATGCTGCCAAAGGCTTTATGCCCCTTGGATATATGAAAATAATCTGCATATATGGTAGTGTGAGGCGAAATCACTATTATAGTATCCGGTTTGATATTTGATATTTGCTCTGCACACTTCATGCAGGCATCGACTGTGGCGGAGATATCATTCTCCTGGCCCCGTCCCACATCCGGGATAATAAGCGGCGGGTGGGGGAATATATATGAGGCTTTGATAGACATAAAAACACCTCCTTATACAGTCATTATACGACATAAAAACGTCATGACAAGGGAAAATACAAGAAGGTGAGGTGTTATGAAGTCGATCAGCGCAGGCAAAAGGGAAAATCCCAATAAGTAGTTTCTGACTTTTAGTTTTTTAAGCTCTGCATGGGAGCCGGTATCCTGCCGCCCCTGTTGATCATTTTTGCGGGAGAATATCTGTTTACTTTCATGACGGGACCTTTGCCCAAAAGACCCCCGAAATCCAGTTCATCTCCTTCATTTGAACCTATGGCGGGGATGACTCTGACCGCCGTTGTCTTGGAATTTATCATTCCTATGGCCGCTTCATCGGCGATCATGGCAGATATCACTTCTTCCGGGGTATCGCCGGGGATTATTACCATATCAAGACCCACAGAACATACTGCCGTCATTGCTTCGAGTTTCTCCAGACAGAGGGCTCCCGACCCGGCAGCGGATATCATACCTGCATCCTCTGTGACGGGAATGAAAGCGCCCGAAAGACCGCCCACATTCCCCGAAGCCATGACTCCACCCTTTTTGACAGCATCGTTTAGCATGGCAAGGGCTGCCGTTGTGCCCCAGCACCCGCATTTTTCAAGGCCGATCTCTTCCAGTATATGAGCTACCGAATCGCCCACTGCAGGGGTAGGGGCCAGGGAAAGATCTATTATACCAAAGGGCACTCCCAGGGCGGCGGAAGCTTCTGCGCCTACCAGCTGACCCATTCTTGTTATTTTAAAAGCTGTTTTTTTGATGGTATCGGATACAGCGTTAAGATCTTCATCATCATCCATTTTTGCAAGGGCAGCCCGCACGACACCGGGACCCGAAACACCCACGTTGATTATACAGTCCGGTTCTCCCGGACCGTGAAAGGCACCGGCCATGAAGGGGTTGTCTTCGGGAGCATTGCAGAAGACAACCAGTTTTGCAGCACCTATGCATTGCCGGTCTTTTGTAAGGAGAGAAGTCTCTTTTATGACTTTTCCCATCAGCCTGACCGCATCCATGTTTATTCCCGATCTGGTACTGCCCACATTTACACAAGAGCATACGAATTCTGTCTCAGAAAGGACCCTGGGGATCGAACGGATAAGTTCCAGATCTCCTGCGGAAAATCCCTTGTGAACCAGAGCAGAATACCCTCCAATGAAATTTACGCCCACATCCTTTGCCGCCCGATCCAGAATTTTGGCATATTTTAACGGATCGCCTCCGGAAGCCGCCAGCAGCATGGACACGGGAGTGACAGAGATCCTCTTGTTAACGATGGGTATGCCGTATTTTTTTTCTATTGCATCTCCGGTCTTGACAAGATCATGTGCCTTTGAGTATATTTTTTTGTAGATTTTTTCACAGGCCTTTTCTGCATCACTGTCTGCACAGTCCAGCAGGGAGATGCCCATTGTAATTGTTCTTATATCAAGATTTTCTTCCTGGATCATGGTTATGGTTTCCAGGATGTCGTTCATATTCAACATGGTATTTCCTCTCATATCCTGTGCATTGAATTGAAAATATCTTCGTGCATCACATGTATGGTCATGCCCTGTACATTTTTGTCAAGATCCGTTTTGAGCTGTTCAAGAGAACAGGTAAGGGCGGATATGTCGATGAGCATTACCATTGCGAAGTATTCTTGCAGAACAGATTGGTTGACCTCCAGCACATTGGCATTTTTCTCTGCACATGTGCCACTGACTTTGGCCAGTATGCCCACCATATCTTTTCCTATTACTGTTATTACTGCTTTCATTTTTACCTCCGGCTCCCCTTGGGGCAGATTTATCTTTCCAGATATATTTTTCGCGTGATAAAATT
>Ga0123335_1007238_pt1 | contig 12505 bp, 5 predicted proteins | sample BiotimSIPDNA_2_FD_89707 | JGI IMG/M metagenome (GOLD analysis project Ga0123335, IMG submission 89707) | Anaerobic biogas reactor microbial communites from Washington, USA - Biogas_R2 time_0 SIP DNA | ecosystem: Engineered > Bioreactor > Anaerobic > Unclassified | place: Washington, USA... | reverse complement strand
TTTTATCCCGATAAAGAGCAACTGATTCCGAACAGGCAGTACTTAAATTATGTATTGAAGTTATTGATTCTAAGCTTTTATTTTTCAGATTTTAACAAAGCCCTTATTACCTCTAACGGCCAGCGGGTATGGGCAGTAAGTGTTACCTGACGCAGCCATCCGGCCACCAGTCCCGGTACTTTAGCCGAAAAGCTGTCCCGGTGGCAAGGAAGGTATGGCGCAATTTTTGCAAGTCCCGGCGAAAGATTTAATTGTCTCTTTAGCACGGATCTGTCCAGAGCCGGAATCACGATGCTTGTAAAGGGCTGAGATTTTGTTTTCAAGATGAAGTTGTCTAGGTGTGGTGCAAAAATTGTGACAAACTTATTGCCTATACCCGCTTGTTAGCTGCTGGGCTATTTTTATACTGTCTGGGTAGCAGGAGTAGTCAAGGTAGATTTTTTTAAATTCCCGGTAGCTAGCACAGATTTGTCATGATATTGGAATCTGTCTTTACGGAGAATATCTCTTTGTTTTTATCCACTGTTTATCTTTCAATATTTTCATAAAAATCTGAAAACTATGGATCGAAGTCTGGCTGGCAAGTGGAATAAGCTAAGATGTTGATTGTAAATTTATTCGAGAGCTTAACAGCTTATTACATTTGCCAGTGAGTTAGCTGCAGGGCAAATTTTAGAGTTTTTATGTTGTTATAAAGTTTTCTATTTTAGGCCTGTCTCGCCGAGTGGTAGGGAAGGGCTGGAAGGCTCTTTTGCAGCTTTAGGATTCGCGTTGGAATTGCGCGAGCTGCAAATGTGCCTGACAGCAGCAGGGAAGGTTAATTGCCCACGTAATTCAACAGGTAATTTTTAATTTCCAAATATCGTATTCCAAAAAGATTTTTTCACATTAAGTTCATATTTTTTAGCTAGATCCAGTAATTTATTTTTGTAATTTCCATCCAATTCATCAAGTAAATTATTGAAGCGCTCTTCTAAAGCACCTTTCCTGTGGTAAGGATGGTTCCGCTCATAATAAAAATCAAAAACATCAATTGCTAATTCCTTTTTTGATTCTGTGTCAACTAATAAACTAAAAAACATATCGTTTACTTCATTGTTCTTCTCGCAGTCCTGTTCTTTTATACTTATAAGCGTTGACATTTTATTTCTGCAAAGGTCAATATCTGATTCTAATTTAATTTGAGATATTAGAGATTTTCTAAGTACTGGTCGTGAAGTATCGGAAATATTAGACTTAATTTTATTCATGAATTGGGCATAAAAATCACGTTCCAATTCATTATTCTTTAAATCATTTTCTCTATCATTAATGTATTGAAATAGTGCCGCTTCGTCTAATTTTTGAACATCAGATTCTATCTCCTTAAGGACTCTATCCATAACTTGAGAATCTCTTAAAATTTGAGTAGGTAACAAAGTTTTTAGAACGATAAATTTATATTTATCAAGTATCTTGTTCCAAATACTTAGAAGAAAATTCATGGAATCTAAAGGTTCAGTTTGAGCATAAAGAGAAAAAGCATCAAGCGTTTGTGCAATTTGAGCTTCTGTCAGAAGAGCAAGATTTATGAAAACAATCTTGACATTTTTCAGTTTTGTAGTTGGTGGGATTTCCAAAGAAAACTGACTAAGAAATAAAGGCACACATGTTTGAGAAAATGGAGTGCCTTCTAAAAATGCCCGGACAGGATAAATATTATTTATTGAATAATTTGAATTTTCTGGAGTATTTGTTGTTAGATATGCTCTAAATGTTTCAAAATATTCATTTTGTTTTTGTGGGGTTAATTTACCGAAAGATTTTATGAGAAAATCACAATATTTCGAACGAAAAGAATTAGTCGCATTTGGGAAGCTTGGATTTAAGATGAAACTTGCATTATTTGGTTTAATGAATGTTTCTAATTCACCGAGAACATAAATATCAAAAAGTGCATTAAAAAAAGAAAACCAATAGTCATAGTACTGATTATTGGTTAAAATCTCAATAGTGTTAAGATCAAGAACTTGCTTATTTAAAATACTTGCTTTATTCGTTTCACTTAATAGGGCTTGGTTCTCAATAATCAAATTCTTAATTTTTATTGATTTGTCAATATCTGTTGCAAGATTAATTTGTGATATAAAATTTTCTAATAATTTGTTGTTTTGATCAGCATTTAGATGGTTATTAAATACTAGAAAAGAAGATACGCACTGGTCAAAAATTAGTGGATTTTCATTCCCAGAAATCTTAATTAGTTGATCTGTAATTGCATCTGAAATTTCTTGATCAGGAAGTTGATTAAATTTTTGGAACCAAAAGCTAGCAATTTCTAGGGTCAATTTAATGGATTTATCATCATTCAAAAATTCTAACTCATTAACAATGCTAATTAGGGTAGGTTTTATTTCAACATATGGTATATCAACTTTTTTGGTTATGAGGTCATCAAGTACTTCTGAATAGTATAATTTTGTTGTTATTAGTCTGCGGTAACTGTTACACAGCTTATTCAAATTTTTATCCAAAACAATACTTTTGATTATTTCAAATACTAATACCGCATCCTTATAATCAGCATCTTCTGGATCTTCGAAACTGTCTTTATCGATAAGATTTTGAATAATTTCTTCGATTACAGTATCGGAGAAGAACTTTTCAATTACCCTTGGATTTTCTTTATAGTTTTTTATTTGAGTATTAATATATAATAGATCCACCTTTTGTTTTGCTAAGAGAGGATCTTCTTCATCCTTGCTACGAGTTCCGATAAATGTAGAAACTTTGTTAATTAGCTTATGATCATTAATGAAATGTTCATTATTAAAAACCTCAAAAAGAATTAGTTTATCATGCTCAATATCATTATGATCTAGAAAACTTACAGCTTGACTTATTAGATCATTTTGATTATTACCAGATAGTGTTTTGGCACAGATAAATATTCCATTTGGGGAGTACTTTTTATATTCTTCATAAGTTATATTTCTTTTGTAGAATTTATTATAAAATACTCTAGCTGCTCGATGAATTTTTGATGGTGGACATTTGCCTATTTGTTTAGAAAGTATTTGTAACGCTTTTCTTTGCTCGACACCTTCTAATTTTTCTTCGACCCAATAGGATATATGATCAAATAGATGTTCTTTTTTAGAATCATCTGCTTCATCAATTATCTTGGATATTTTTGATTCGATGCCATTTTTCAAGGCATCATTGAACTCTTGAAGATATTCATCTCCAATAAGATAACTTGTGGTGTCTACTCCGAGGTATAAAAAGGGAGTGATATCATCTATTGTTAAATAGTCTTTTGTAGATTCAATGAAATGGAATAGTTCTTTGTAATCTTCATTCTTGGGTAGGATCCAATTAAATTGTTCTTCAATTGAGGAGTCTGCTTTAGATTCATTGTCTCCTTTAAGTTCCAAATTATCTTCAGATTTACCTTCAAATGGTTGAAAATATTTACTACAAATTTCTAATTGTTTTTGGTTTAATCTGGATTGATTGTTTTCTAAAATATCTTTAATCCAAAAGATTAGATCTGAATTTCTTAACATATCATTGTAGAACTCAGTAAAGTGCAATTTAATACTTGTAACTAATGCAAGAATTGGAAGATTATTAGTTATTTTTTTGCTGTGAAGTTTTGCTGAAATATTCGCTTCTCGATTTTGTGCGAGTAAATATGAAGTAGAAAATTCATTCATCGCTGTTATTGCGTTTCTAGGACTCTTTACATTTCTATTTATAGTAATAAAGATTATATCCTCTAAAACTTGATCAAGTTTAAGTAAATCGCTATGATTCTTTCGCAAAATATTGAGAATATATTTTCGCATTTCTGTCACCATAAATGGAGGAATTCTTAAAGTATATTGGAAAAATTTTTCTAAGTACTCAGAACCTTCATTTTTCCCTGGCTCAGTGTATAATTCATGAGCTTTGTTTACAGCATTTTTTATGATCTCATCATCACAAGCAATTATGAAAATACAGGATTCTACATCTAAAAATGTTTTTATTGTCTCGATAGTCTTTACAACTTTCTCTTTTGAACACCGATCTAAATCATCGATGAATATTATTTTGGTGCTCTTATCATTGCGAACAAGTTCAATGAATTTGCCTTCAAATTGTTCCTCAGAATCATATTTACTTACCTTAAGTTTAATTCTCGCTTCTTTGATTATTGTATAAGCCCAAGTTAAAACAGAAACGAATAAAGGGACTGTCAGGAAGTATTCAATTCGTAAAGCTATGTTGTCTAAAACTATGTTATTTAGACCAATAGCATTTATTGACCTAAATAACACCCATAAAGAGAATGAAATAGCTAAAGACCATAAGACAACACTTTTTCTATTTAGTATTGTTGATAGTATATCTTTTATGTTAACTATAGCATTATCGTGCTCTTTATCATGATAAACATCACTATAAATACTATCAAGCGGTAAACCTAATCCTTCTGCAATTTTTACAATAAATTTTCTTCTTAATGAATTCTGGTCATACTTCCATACTCTTATTTCTAAGAATTTTATTTTTTCTTTTTTAATATCATCTTTTAATCTTTCCTTTAATAAATTAACTATAGTTGATTTTCCAACCCCCCATTTGCCGAAAATTCCAATATTAAAAGGTGTAGGTTGCTCTTTTACTAATTTTTCAAGTAATGCGGCGTAATCATTATGGCCGAACTCATCGTTTTCGGAATTTTGGAGTGCTTGGTCAGTCAGGAATAACTTACTTAATGTTATGCCTTCTGTTGTCTTTTTTTTCATTGTTACAATAATTATTTCTTTCTTCTTTTGGCTATTTCCGCCGGCATGATGTATACATACTTAATTAACTCATCTATAAATATAATTATCTGATTTGCATCTTCTTTAGCGACTTCATTGATTGGATCAAAATGTGCTCCAGCGTTCCCGATTAATCGAATCTCTGTTGCCCAATCAGCTAAATTCTTGTCCAGGATACCTTTAATTTTTAAATTTTCTATCCTCTTGGCTAATGTACCGCTGTCTTCACCCTTTTCTACTGTTATTGCTTCGAGAGTTCTCCTCGACATAACAGCAGAAGCTCTGTAACATTGAGCTGAATAGGTAATTTTTGCTTCAAGAAGGATTTTAGAAATATCACCTGGAATATCATTAGAAATATTCATGTTTGAGAATGGCCACCAAAATAATCCTTTCCAAGTTATGGATCCTCCAGAATGCTTTTCTCTTGCAGGTATTCCACCAATAAATTCCTCTTCTATAACGATTACAGGTTGATTGCAATTTCTACATTCTAATGATGTGACCTGATCAAAGAAAGGTTTGCTCCTCTTACCATCAGGAGAAAGTAAAAAGCCTGAATCATAAGTTGCTGGCAAACTTCCTAATATTTCAAAGCTTGATTGTTTGTTACATCTTGGACATAATCCATGTGGTAAGGTTGAATCAGGAAGGCCATTATTTTGTTCCGGTAAGTCTTCATTTCTTTGGCCCTTTACGGTTTTTTTATTTGAGAAGGGATAGATCATAACCTGAAAATTTAATAATCATAAGCTTAATTAATAAATAAAGAGCCAGTTATACAATAATAACAAACTTGAATTTGTTTTAAAGATAAATTCAATTCTTAACAAACTGAGTTTAAAAGAATATGAACTGCTCGGAAGCAGTCCATATTCAAGATCGGATTATTTCCTTTTTTTCTCTCTTTGTGAGAGAGCGCTTCCTGCTGCACTTTTGCTATCCTTACTTGTTCTCCCGTCCCTTAGAACCTTTGAAGCTTTAGTTGCAACTTTTTTACTGGTAACTTTTTTAGCCATTAAAAAATCCTCCAATTTTCGCTATTTCAATTAATGCAGTTGAAATATTCCCTGCTGAAGATTTTCTTTTGAAAATTTAATGGATAATAATACTTTTGTCATTCCAATTACAAAAGTTAATCCGTAGGTAAGGCTGAAAATCTTCTTTAAGATACCCTACGGATTTTTTTATTCAATTTAAATACCACAAATTTCAAAATGACAGACTGTCATATTCTTATGTCAACCAGATTGAAATAAATTTTAAATTGGTCTAGTGTCTCTATTATTAAGCCAAATAGTCATTAATTCAAGGTATTTCAGATTTCTCAACTATACGAATCTCTTTTTCTGTAAGGTCGTATAATTCATACACTAACTGGTCAATTATTGCCTCTGATAAGCTTGTATCGGCATGGGGATCATTTTTTTTCGCAGCCACGATTTTATTTATGAGTTGACTAAAGGGAAGTTCGTCCTCTTTAGTTATTTGTTTAACTGGAATCTTCTCAAAAAAAACTTTTCTTAATTCCCGAGTTCCACCTAAAAGTTCAGGGAAATTACTACGGAAGCAATAATTAAAGAGCTTTGAGTTAAAAAATGCACCAAGCCAGTCAGTCTTGTCCGAAATCAGATGGAAAGTTTTGTCATTATGGTAATAGTGATGATCATAATCAATTACGAAGGGGAGAAACTTTGTCATATTGGGATAAATGATCTTGGGTTTTTCAAAATCATCAAGGTAATTGCATGCTCTTTGTTCCCACCAGTAATCACCAAAATCAGACCGTTTTTCAGCAATAGCTTTGTGTGGCATTAAATGTTGAGCTATATCAGGAAAATTTTCACTGAAAAGAATCCACGCTTTTTCTTCTGTAATCTTTTTTGGTTTTTGAATTTCCCCATTTATTAGTCGATTTGCAGCTTCTTTGCTTAGATTGTTTGTGAATCCTTTTGGTATGTAAATTAACCACAGATCTTTGTATTCTGGTACAAACTTTTGAATATCACGACCTCGTAATAATGGCTTAAGTAAACTTTTATTATTTGAATTGAGGCTTTCAAACTCTATTCTTTTAGTATTATCGATAACAAAAGCTTCATTTAATCCAGTTTTTATGCCATAATTAAATGAAATATCCCAATCCTTTAACGGAATTCCTTGGTTCTCTACCTTTGTTCTTATGGTTAATATTTTTGAGCTTACAAATGCCCATGGCTCCTCTGTTAGTTGATTTTGAAAATAGACCTGCTTATTCTTATTCAAGTAGGATTTAAAGTCTTCAGGAAAAAAGTCCTTCTTATTAATTGATAAATATATTAATATGTTCTCATTTGGATTTTTCTTCTCGAATCCTAGAATAGAGGCATCAACAGTAGCTTCATCAAAAACCGGGATTCCACTAAAATCAATATAGTTAGTAAGATTAGTCTTTTTAGTTAAGAAGGATCGAATAACCCTGCCATAGTTCGCGTGCGAAAACTTATTAGATACAATAAATTGGAAATTTCCATTAGGTTTTAATAGATCAAATCCGAGTTCAACAAAATAAGTCAGAAGATCGGCTACTGAATCATAAACATGAAATCGTTGTTTTAATAAAGCCTTAATGTTAGTAAAAACCTCTTGCCTAACATATGGAGGATTTCCGATTATAATATCAAAACCCACAAAATCACCTTCATTATTTAGCACCTCTGGGAATTCAAAACGCCACTCAAAAGCATTTTCATAAATCTTATTGTTCTTTATCTCTGTTATTTCTTTTTCATATTTATTTATCTCCTCAGTAAACTTCTTTACTTTCTTGTTCCATTCATCTTTTTGCATTCTATTCAGTTCGAAAAGACTAGACTGTCCAGTGAGACTTAGAAGTTCTCCTTTGAGCTTATTGAGTTTTAAGAATCGTTTATCGCTTTTTGACACCTCGGTTTCAAAGTCACTTTTAATCTTGTTGATAAGCTGTTCCATACCACGCTTTTCATCTTTCGACTGAGCGTTCCGATATGTCATTACAGCTTCACGGTAATTATCGACGGTCCATTTACTAGACTTCAGAGCCGTTTTAATATCTGCATCAAGCGGATATCTGCTTATAAGTGAATTACCGCATTTTATATTAATGTCAATATTGGGAAGTGTTTCAAGCTCCCTGTTATCTGAACCGGACTTATAATATGCATTCTTCAGCAGCTCTATCCAAAGTCTGAGCCGGCATATCTTCACGGAGTTAGGATTTATATCAACTCCAAAAAGACAGTTTTCAATGATCTTTTGCTTTTCCTGAAATATGGCCTCCTGTACTCTCTGGCTTTCCTTACTTTTTGGATTATAATCAAATAGTTTGGATTGTTCGTCGGTTATTATTAGTTCATCATTAATTACCTCAATTGTGTATTCCTTAAGTTTTTTCCCTTCTCTGTCAGAAAGTATTTTAAGCTCTGATTTAATTGTAATAATCTCATTCAGCGCAGAAACAAGAAAGTGACCTGAACCGACTGCAGGATCACAAATTCTGAGACTATTAATTATTCGGTCAGCTTCCTTTATATTTTCAATCTTATTATAGACGTCACTTATTGTCTCACATTGCCATCCTTTTGCATCATTAAACTTTTGTACAACTGCTCTCCTTATTGTCTCATGACACATATACATAGTAATGAAGCCCGGTGTAAAGAATGAACCGTCTTTATATCCGTTTATCTTCTCAAAGATTAATCCGAGTACTGAAGCATTTATGAGTGTTTTGTTTTCTTCCTGAATATCTTCCGATCCTTCACTTGAAAAATCATAAGAATCAAGAAAATCAAAAAGATATTGAAGTGGATCAATCTCTCCAGCTAGTCTTTTGCCCGTTTTATCTTTTAAAACTGTTCCAGAAAGAACCGGATGTTTAGTATGATTCTCAAGACTATTGATTCTTATTGTCTTGTGTTCCAGATCGCTTGGTTCGAAGAGAGAACTGTTTAGATATGGGACGTTACCGAATTTTTGTTTTATTACTTCACTTCGGTCGCTTTCTTTTACGGCAAGAACCTGGAAGAATAGCTTGTTAAGTTCATCATAGTCATGAATTCTTTCAATATTAAGAAACCGGAAAGCTTTATCTCCGTTATTATATTTGATTAGTTGCCCCTCAAGCAATTTTAGAAACAGAATCCGATTTATCCATGTTATTACCAGCTCCAATGCAATATTGAATAGCTGTTCCTCTTTGTTACTCCCATAATCAGATAATTTAGGTAACTGAGAGAGACAATCTTCATAATTTAAGATTGTTATAGAATTCTCAATTAATGAACTGGGATTTCTTTTTTTCTCAATCTTTCTTCCAATAAGTTTTTTACTTCCTTCTTTTGTCTCTTCCAGTCCGATGATATGAAGCAGTTCATTGTAAAAGGTTTTATCCAAGTTATTGCTGTCATTTGCAAAGGGAAGCTTTAAAAGGTGTTCAGGAGAAAATATTTTATATAGCGCTATCAGCTTGTTGTCATCTTCCCTGTCGGCATTTTTGATTGTTGTCTCGAATTCTCTTATATCAAAGTGTGTTACGGATATTTGAGATTCGATTTTTTCAATAAATTGTTCCGCAATATTCTTATAAAAGAAATCTGTATTTCTCCCAGAAAGTCTCTCATTCTCAAAATCTTCGAATTGTTTAACAAGATTCTTATCAGAAGAGAAGAGTTTTTCAAAATCATTTGCGTTGAAAATATACCATTCAAAAATGTTGGTTATTACCAGGTATTTAATCTCAATATTCTTATTGGTGATTCTCTCCCGAAGGTAGTATAGAATCAGCTCATGAAATGCTTTAGTGTTAATGTCTTTACACGTGGGCATTTCCGATTTATTACCTGGCTTTTTTACCTCGAATAGTACACCAACAGTTGAGTTTGAATCTTTTCCATTATGGATAACCAAGTCAGATCTTCCCTTAGTATTTATGTAATTGGTAGGAGAATAGTAGGTGTTCTTAAGGAATTCAGAAATGACATTTTTATGAAACTCTTCTGATTCAGATTCTTTAATCTGATAAAAGAGGTTGGAGATGTTCTTCTTAAAAGTCTCAATATGAGCCCTGTTTGGTTTGACTTTCAGGTAGGCTTTATTAATTGACTTTCTTAAGTTTAATAGGTTGATCTCCATTTATCTGTTAGTATTAACAATCTTAAAGTTACAGAATCGTTGAAACATCTTAGACCTGGTTGCAAAAAAATACATAAGTATGTTAGCCGCAGATTTAATTTTTATTTATTATTTAATTGAGGTTGGGGCTAATGAATTAATCAAAGTAGCTGTCTCACAGAGTCCTCGGGTAGGGTACAAACAACTTTTCGGAATAGATGTAGATCTTAATTTAGTCACCCATGTGTTCATTAATTCAGCCTCACCTTTGAACTCCTCATTTGAATGTTTCTCTTTAATCTCAATATCTCTACGAAATATATATGCAAAAAGATCTGCCAATTGAATCAGACCAACATGTCTTGAGTCAACGAAATGTGGTATGTCAATAATCTGATTTAATGCTTCATCTTTCTTTTTCTTTTTATAGTACGATTCTGTCCATTTTGGTGGAGAGATTATTAAATCAGTAAAATATATTTCATCAAGATCTTTTTTGTCGAATATGAAGACAGTATTACCCTTGTTGTTTAACTTGGATTGCATTGATTTCTGAACAGAAAGTATGATATGCATTGCTAAGAATCTCCATAGAGAACCCATATCTTTCAATTTATCATTTGTTGTTTTTTGTTCCTGATATAAATCTTTATTTACGCATGCATACACTAATTGGTGACCACGACCAACAAACCAATCCACTAATTCATTAACGAATTCGGTTTTTTGTTCCCCTGTAGTGATTCTCCATGCTTTCCTATTTTTAAATAGATCCTTAGCATGTAATTCTTCTATTTCTAAGCCAAGGTCATCAGTAAGGTATAAAAACTTCTCATCCCATCCTTTTTTAGTTGGTTTCATTCTATAGGCATCAACCAATATTCCAATAATTAGTGCAAATGGTTCCGTGCCAGTGCCTGTTTCATCAAGGTAGCAGAATTTCATTTTTATTGTATTTTATGATACATTTTAATGCGATGTCATCAACAATATATGTCCAAGAATAAGTTTCAGTACTCTGTGAGAATGGGTCAGGAATTTTTGTTTCAGTGATTTGTTGTTCTTTAGCGTGCACAATAGAATTTCGATATTTATATAGTGCTTTTGGCAACAATTGGTAATTATTTGATGGGATAAGCTTGCAATGAAATGCATAACTAGATAGACGTTTTTTCTGATTGGTGTTTAAGGATGTAATCAACAGATTATCCAACAACATTTCTTCATTTTTCTTATCAATTGTCTTTAACAATTGATTGTCGGTTACAGTTTTATCAGATCTTAACTCATTAAGTTTTTTTATCCTTGCTCTATCCATAAAAAATTCAAGAATTCTATATAGTAATAGGAATTTCTCATCTCCATTGAGTAATTGTGAATGATTGTAGAGTTTTAATGGCTCAAGTGATAAAAAATCATAACGCTCCCGAATTCTAATTCGATTTAGTTTCTTAAATTTTTCATATTCGTCAGTATTCCAGAGCTCTATTGCGTCATAATCTATGTTCATTTGATATATCCGAGAGACGTATCCTATCTTTTTTAGGTAATATGAATTTAAGAAATAAATAGCCTTTATAATGTCATCTTTGATAGTCACAAAAGATGTATTAGTAACTTTAATTGTTGTAAAGTTTTGGAAATCATATTGAAGATCGCTGTCTCTATAAAGCGGTTCGCTAATGAAAACAAAAAGAGGGCTTGCTGGTCCAATGCTGAATAATTTATTGCCAATCTTAAATTTCAGAGGGTTAGCGTACCATTCTTGAGCTTCATCTATATAATTAAATTTTGGATGGAAGAATGTGATTGAAATTTCGCCGTATTTGCCAAATTGGAACCCACAGTGATCAATAAAATGAAATCCTCTTTTTATAAACTTCTTTGAATCATTTAAGTTAGTCAAATGATCCTTAGATAGCTTAAGAATGTCTCCGGTAGATTTTATCGCTATCTCTGCAGTGATTCCATTGGTAGTTAATGAATAATCCTTGGACTCACTTAATGGTTCAGTGAAGTATTCAAGGTCAGGATAGTTTTGATTGAGTTGATCAATATTCATAAGCAGATTATCTATCTCGATTTTTGACTCAATTTACGGCTACCTTGTTTTTAGAGATATTATCAAAGTTAAAAATTTATAAGTCACTGAATCATTAACACGCAGTAGTCTGAGTAAAGATAAAAAACCCCGACTTGGACAGGTTATTTTTGGGAGTTCTGATAGCTTGCAGAATTTGTCATGTTATGATAAAGTTGTCAAGGTGGCAAAGTCTCAGTAAACGGGCAGTATTTGTTGTAATATAAGTAGATTGTCTAAATGGCTGAGTCCGGGCAGGCAAAGAAGCATGTGTTTTGCAGCGACGGGATGGTTGCAGGGACGGGCTGCAAAACTCTTGCTTGTGCGCTGGCAAAGTCCTGGTATACTGTGAGTTCGGTGCAAATTTGCCTTGCAGCTAACGGCTTGCTGGTAAAATTAGTAGCCGTTCCGCCCTTAGGCGGATGGCGCGGTGTTTGCCATTAACATGCAAAACATTGTAGTATATGGCGCGTCGGATTAGTTTTTTGTAATGTATCGG
>Ga0123335_1007235_pt1 | contig 12508 bp, 9 predicted proteins | sample BiotimSIPDNA_2_FD_89707 | JGI IMG/M metagenome (GOLD analysis project Ga0123335, IMG submission 89707) | Anaerobic biogas reactor microbial communites from Washington, USA - Biogas_R2 time_0 SIP DNA | ecosystem: Engineered > Bioreactor > Anaerobic > Unclassified | place: Washington, USA... | reverse complement strand
TAACCCGGGGCCGCAATATGAAGAGGGTCATCCCGAGCAGACTGGTAATACGCTCGATGCGATCAAATTGGCGATTGCGCAATTTGCGCCGCAGCGTCTGATATTGCAGCACTATGGCGAACTCGACCACGTCTATGAAGGCTTTTCGGCAAGCTACGAGATGGCCGTCGAAATTGTCAGAGAACTACCCCTACTGGCCAGCATTAATTTCTGGGGAGACGTCGTTGATTTGTCTGGGGCTTTGGCAAAGGATTCAAACGCATGAGTGCAAACGGCATAATCGACTATTCAGTTATAGTTCCGGCATTCAATGAAGCTGAGCTGATCGCTTCGACTCTTTCCTCGATCAAGGCTGCAATGAAGCATGTCACAGATTTTAGCGGTGAGATCATCGTTGTCGATAACGATTCGACTGACGATACTGCTGCCATAGCTGCGGGCATGGGCGCCCGGGTCGTGCATGAACCGCACCGGCAGATCGCACGGGCGCGAAACTGCGGTGCCGGCGCAGCAAATGGTCGTTTTCTCATTTTTGTCGATGCCGATACCATGATCGAGCCACCGCTGTTACTTGAGGTTTTGCGTCTGCTCGGCAGCGGCCGGGTCGCCGGCGGTGGCGCCCGCGTTGATTTCGACCGACCGCAGGCTTTTTTTGCCGCCGCGCTGCTGCGCTACTGGCAGATGATTTCGCAGGCAGCCCGACTGGCCGCGGGTTGTTTCGTTTTCTGCACAGCCGAGGGGTTTCGGCAGGCTGGTGGCTTTGACGAAAAGGTTTATGCTTCTGAAGAAATCTGGTTTTCACTGCGCCTGAGAGCATGGGCGCACAAAAATGGCCAGGTCTTTCGCATCATCAACAGATCGTTGCTCAGAACCTCTTCGCGCAAAAACCAGAATGTGCTGCAGATGTTACTGACCATCATGGTGATTTCGATTTTCCCTGCCGCAGTGCGCTTCAGAAGCCTGTGCTTTCTCTGGTATGCCTGTCGTCATTCTGAAAAAACGCAAAGGTGATAAGTATGGAAAATGGATATCTGCCCACTCGCCTCGAGCTGCTCCCGGAAGACCATCGACAGGAACTGCAAAAGCTCCGACAGGGGCGCAACCCGCAAGAATATCATGTTGGCGGTCACCAGGCATTGTTGCCAGGCTTCCTGCTCGTTATAGTAACACTGGCTTTTCTATTCATTCTGGCGATGCTCGAACGAACGCAAACTCCGTCAGGCATGGTTTCGGTCGATCTGCTGGCAAATGGCATTGGTGAATTCGTATTATACGTTATTCTGGCAATTGCGCTGGCAATGCTGTTCGTGTTTCTGATCATCGAAATTTGCCGGGTGTGGGGCCGCTGCGAATATTTTAATACGTCTTTCGGGCTGGTGAAAGCCAGGGGCCGGCAACTGGAGATACTCGACTATGAAAAGATACTTTCGGCTGGTCTGACCAATAAGACTATCAAAGATCCCGACCGGAAGTATGGGACGACCTCTGCCGGCAGCATTATGACCATCAAGCTTGAGTCCGGGCGCAATGTCGATTTTGATTTCAGCAAACGCTCGCTGGCGGGGCATTTTCTCGATGGCGTCAAAGAACGTTCTGGTAAAAGAGGAGCTGATCTGACCTGTGTTAAACCAGCCAGTTCACTTCCTTCATGGGCTGCTGTGATAATTTATACCGGAATTTCTCTTGCTTTTGGGCTGATAGTTGTGAAAACTCTCTTTATACCAGCCCACAATATGCTGGTGCGTGAACGCATCGAAAACAACATTTTCGAAATGCGTAGCGGAGAACGAGTGTTGACCGATGTCAAAGAAGCTTTGCGTGATTATCTCGATTACATTCCCGATGGTGCTGCAAGAGGCGAGGTGGAGATACATTATAAAAAAGTAATGCTCGACCGCATCAGAAGAAAAGCCATGGCTCTGGTGTGCGCTAAAGACAGCGAATACATGAGAAACAGCAGAATGTATGAATACCGCGTCGCCATCGAAGAATACAACAACTTCTTCAAAGAACCGGTTCGGCAGGATGAGCTCGAGGTGCTGTTCTTCCATCGTTACAACGAATGGCTGGCATTGATTCGCAAACAGGGGCTTTTTGATAAATCTGCTGAAAGACAGACAATTGTTGAGCTCCGCGATCAGGTTGTCGCCTCAAAAGTGCATTGGAATGAACTGATTTCGTTGCTGTATTTTTATCGCGTCTATTTTGACGACAGCGAATTTAAGTCAGAAGAAGATATTCTCAGCAGTTCGCAGGGTTTTGAAGCCTGGAAGAGCGCTTTCATGCCGGCAAGCGCAACGGCAGAAGCTGAAAAATGAATGTAATGGGGGAGGCTATGTTTTCATACAAGCAGATGCAGGAAATTGTGAAGCAAAATGTGCGTGGTGGCGAGGGCGAGGTGCGTTGTCGCGACTATATCGGTGCTGACCCTGACGGTTTGCCATTCAATGCGCTTGGTCTCAACGAAATGCAGCCTGGGGCGACAATCCCTGAGCACTGCCATGACGACAGCGCTGAGTTTTATTTTATCGTTTCAGGTCGCGGCCTCGGCTGTCACAATGGTAAGCGCTTTGAAGTCGGTCCGGGGGACGGCTGGTTGTGCCGCATCGGCGAGACACATGGCATTCTGAATACCGAAGTGCCAGGTCAGGTTTTGTCTTTTGTCAGCGTCTTTTTCAGAAAATAGTGCAAAATTAGCTGGCCACCTATGTTCGATTAAGGCCTGGAGCTGATTTTGTCATGTTAACCACAGCATTTTGCCGAATTTGTTCAAAATATTACATAAAGACTACAATCGGCGGCGAAATTCAAGCTGTACCGGATTGACGATTGTTTTTGCCTATGCTACGCTTGCCGGGTAGAATGCAAAAATAGCGTTCTGCCATAACCATCAGATCATGATTTACAGCCGGTTATGAATAAGAATATGAAGGAATGGAAGAAAGGAAATTGTCGACATGACCACTCTCGAGCCCCGGATCTATTATACAAAAACTGACGAAGCTCCTGCACTGGCCACCGTCTCTCTCCTGCCCGTTATCGAATCGTTCGTAGCACCGGCCGGAATCAAGGTTGAACTGCGCGATATCTCGCTGGCCGGCCGCATTCTGGCGAGTTTTCCTGAAAATTTGACGCCTGAACAGAAGCAGAGCGATGATCTCGCTTTTCTTGGCGACCTCGCCAAAAAGCCAGAAGCCAACATCGTCAAGCTTCCCAACATCAGCGCTTCGATTCCACAGCTTACTGCCGCGATCAAAGAACTTCAGGATAAAGGCTACAAAGTTCCTGATTATCCGCTTGAACCACAGAATGAAAATGAAACCGAGATAAAAAACCGTTACGCCAAAGTGCTTGGCAGTGCGGTTAACCCGGTTTTGCGCGAAGGCAATTCAGATCGCCGTGTTGCTGCGCCTGTTAAAGATTACGCCCGCAAACACCCGCATTCGATGGGTGCCTGGAGCCCCGACTCAAAAACTCATGTTGCTCATATGCGTGCATTCGACTTTTTTGGGCGTGAACAGGCTGCTGTAATCGAAAAAGCCGGAATCGCCAAAATTGTTTTCGAAGATGAGAGCGGCAATGAAACCGTTTTGAAAGATAAAGTCGTTCTTGAAAAGGATGAAGTGATCGATTCTTCACGCATGGAAGTCAAGAGCCTGCGCAAATTCATCGCTGAGGAAATCGAAGATGCGAAGCAGAAAGACGTTCTGTTTTCGGTGCACCTTAAGGCAACCATGATGAAAATATCTGACCCGATCATGTTCGGTCATGTGGTCAGCGTATTCTTCGAAGACGTTTTCAAAAAGCACGCCGAGACTTTTGCCAAACTGGGTATCAACCCCAATAATGGCATGGGCGCTCTTTATGATAAGATTCAGGAACTGCCGCAGGCTCAGCAGGACGAGATTCGCAAGGATATCGATGAAGTTCTCAAGAAGCGCCCGAGACTGGCGATGGTCAATTCCGACAAGGGAATCAGCAACCTGCACGTGCCCAGCGATGTAATCATAGATGCCTCGATGCCAGCAGCCATTCGCGCTGGTGGCAAAATGTACGGTCCGGATGGTGAACTGCATGATATGAAGGCTTTGATCCCGGATCGCTGCTATGCCCGTATTTATCAGTCGACCATCAACTTCTGCAAAGAACATGGCGCATTCGATCCGCGAACCATGGGTAGTGTTGCCAACATCGGCCTGATGGCGCAGAAGGCTGAAGAATATGGTTCGCATGACAAGACATTTGAAATCAAGCAGGACGGTATCGTTCGCGTGGTCGATGCAGAAGGCACAACGCTTCTCGAGCATGCGGTCGAAAAGGGCGATATCTGGCGCATGTGTCAGACCAAAGATATTGCGATTCGCGACTGGGTTAAGCTTGCCGTCACCCGCGCCAGAATCACCAATACTCCAGCATATTTCTGGCTCACCGCAGAGCGCGCACATGACCGCGCCCTGATCGGCAAGGTCCAGAGATATCTGAGAGACTACGAAACTTCTGATCTGGATATTCAGATCATCTCGCCGCGTGTCGCTATTTCTGCGACTCTCCAGAGGTGCCGGGAAGGTAAAGATACCATTTCGGTTACCGGCAACGTGCTGCGCGACTATCTGACCGACCTTTTCCCGATTCTCGAACTTGGCACCAGCGCCAAGATGCTGTCAATCGTGCCGTTGCTCAACGGTGGCGGTCTCTATGAAACCGGTGCCGGCGGTTCAGCCCCCAAGCACGTTCAGCAGTTTGTCGAAGAGGGGCACCTGCGCTGGGATTCTCTTGGTGAATTCCTGGCTCTGGGCGTATCTATCGAAGACTTTGGTCGTCGCAACAAGAACGCCAACGCCGAGATTCTGGCCAAAGCTCTCAATGATGCTGTCGGTCAGGTTCTCGAGGGCGATATCGCACCGTCGCGAGACGCTAAGAAGGGTATCGATAATCGCGGCACCCATGTCTATCTGGCCCGCTACTGGGCCGAAGCCATGGCCGCTCAGAACGCAGATCTCAAACTGAAAGAACGCTTTGCCGTTCTGGCCAGACAGCTTGCTGAAAAGCATGATACGATTCTTGCCGAAATCAACGCTGCGCGTGGCAAGCCGCTCGACATCGGTGGCTACTACCGACCCGATGACAGGAAGGTTGTTCAGGCAATGCGCCCGAGCGCGACTTTTAACAAGATTCTCGAAGATTTCGTGAACGGCGCCTCTCTCTCTGGCAGTGCCGGAGCCTGATCAGGCGATAATCTCCTAAGGTGTTTGCAAAAAAGCACCCGGCTGTAAAAGCCGGGTGCTTTCTTTAAAGATGTTATAAACAGACGGCTATCGCAATCTTAACTGAACTGCGCCCTTACTGTATTCTTGCCGTTATTCGTCAAGAATGTCGAATACCCAGTCGCTGCTGGTTTCGAGAGTCTTGCCGCTTTCACTGCTCCAGGTCGTGCTTGAATGGCCCGGTTCAACGTTGGTGGTGCCGCTCGTGTGAGCTGTTTTGCCGCCAGATGTCGAAATCGAGACATCACTGGTAACAGTATTGCCGCTTTTCTGGGTTGTGGTGACTACGGTTGCGGTCTGGCCCGAACTGTTGCTCCAGTTGCCGGTGGTCGAGGTGGTATCGCCCTGTTTGACGGTTTCACGGTTGAGAGTTGTCTGTTTGCCGGCTTCGCTGGTCCAGGTTTTGTCGGTGCTCAGGGTATTTCCGGTTTTTGTCGTTTTACCTTCAAAGTCGAGCGTTTTGCCTTTATCACCAACCCATTGCCCGGTAGTGCTGAGGGTATTACCGTCTTTGACGCTCGTGGCGGTGCGCTGTGCCTGTCTGCCGCCCGGGCCGACAGCCGTGCCCTGCTGCTGCAGAGTATTGCCATCTCTGACGGCACTGCCGGTATAACTTGTCTGTCCCCCTCTTGGGCCGGTAAAGGTCGAGCTTCCTTCAAATTTCTTCTGACCCTGGTTCATTGCTTCGAGTTTTTTCGCAAATTCTGGCATCTGCTGCTGAAGATTGTTGCGTGCTTCCGGATTCATCTTCTGGAAATGGCTGCGCAGTTCCTGTATTTTTTCCTGCCAGAGGGCCTTGTCGCCAGATTGTCTTGCTTCTTTCAGGGCTTTGAGCTTTTCGCCAAGATTCTTGAGCTGCGGGTTCTGTTCACGCATCTGAGCCCACTTTTCTTTCATCTGCTGCAATCTCTCAGCGTTACCTTCGCCCCATTTCTCTTTCCATTGTTGCAACTTTTCGTTGTTAGCGGTCTGGCCAGCTGCTCTTTGTTCCTTCCATTGCTGCCATTTTTCGGCATTACCACCTGAATTTTCATTCTGCTGCTTTTTTTCAAGCCACTTCTGTTTGGCTTCTTCGCGTTTTGCCGCAGCATTTTCCTGGTTATGGCGTATTTTTTCCTGTAGTTGCTGCTGCATTTCTGCTTTTTTTGCTTCAATTTTAGCTTTAATTTCGGCCGCCTTAGCGGATGCATTCCCTGATTTTCCCGCACGGTTCTGCGCAATGACTGGAATCGATATCAGTTGAATGGTAAAACCAACGAAAAGAGCTATCAACAGAACCTTTTTCATAATTGCCCCCTGAAAAAAATCTCAATCAATTCATTATATATTGTCAGGCAATCGAAAAGTTGTTGTTTTTTTTGTTGCAACGAAACTTAAGTTAGCAGACGTAAGTATATATGAGGAGAGAGACATTCACATACTCCAGGGAAGGCGAAGCCTTCCCCGTCTGTTGTTGCACATTGATGAGATTAAATATAAACTTGATATAACATAATCACCTCAGGGAAGAATCATGACAGAGAGCAATGAACCTAAGAGCCTGATAAAAAAAGTTGATCTGGGCGATATGAGGATACTGGTGGTCGGCCTGATATTGCTTATCATACCGATTATTTTTCTGCTGTACACTGTAACCCGAACCAGCAAAAAAGATATCGTGAGTTCAAGTCGCGACCGTCTGGGCATGAGCCGGACGGCGTTTTCCTTTAAGCGTACTGCATCTCAACACCCTGCCAGCAAAGGCGGTAGCTCAGCCACGGCCCCAGCCGCGCGCGTGTCTCCAGAAAAAGAATGGACGCAGGCGTTTGATCGCATCAGCAAAGCAAAAGCTTACATTCCACCGCAGATTGCCGCGTTGCCTCCTTCCCAGCGCAAGTATTACGAGGCCGAAATGAACACCGAAATCAGAACATCGAATGCTTTGATCGCACAGGGGCGTCTGGATGAAGCCCGCGCTATATGCGAAGAAATACTCAAAACAGAGAGTGAAAACGAATTTTTGATGTTCATGGCCAGTGGTAATCTTTGCACCATTTATGATGAAAAAGGCGATATTCAGGCTTTACGCAAAGAATTTATGCGTTATCTCGATCTGCTCGAAAGTCTCAAGATCAAGGGTTTTACCGCCAAAAATGTTAAAGCCGGCTATCTGGCGATGAACAAGATGCTGATGGATTTTTCCAAGATGAGAGTCGATCCGGTGGTGCGCAGCCACATTCAGGAAGTCATCAAACAGAATGGCGCCGAAGGTGTTGCGACTGTAGACAGCGTTCTTGACGATACTCTCGGTTATCTCAAGAACTTTCCGTCATCGAGACGCTAGGAGGGTAATATGGCCAGAAGAGGAAACGTATTTTTGACAATTGTCGGGATTCTGGCGGTTCTGGCTGTGATGGCGGTGTTTTTTATGAACACTACCGTTCAGGAAAAGCACCAGACCGAGCGAACTCATATCAGCACCCAGGCTCAGTGTCTGGCTGAAGCCGGTCTTGAACGTGCGCTTGGTATTATACAGCAGCAATTGAACGATCCCGAAAAATTCAAGGATGCCAACCATATTGCCGCCTGGATTCGTGCGCCAATGCAGGCTAAGTCTGGCGTATTCGATTCTGGTATCGGTAGCGACAAAGAGCTCGACCCGGGTGGATTATCGCAAAAACTGATACTGACAAAAGAAGACCTTGAAGGACCTAATGGCGATGAACTGACTCAACTGGTCAGATACATGGCAGGCGAGCAGTCTGATTTTGAGATTGAAGTCAGTATCGAGCTCGACAAGGCCTATTCGATAGCTCCCGAAGAGGCGGCTTACAAGGTGCCAGGTGTGCAGATCCCATGGAACTGTCATAGCGGCGTCAAAGAATTTTTCAGCAATCAGGGCTTTGTCGCCTTGACACTCGCATTGCCGAATTCTCTCAAGTGGCTTCAGTTTGAACTGAACTTTGGCGTTGGTGGAATAACAATTTTCAGTGTCGAAATTGTCAGTGTTCTTGACCAGTTTGCCGAGTGGTGTAATTTCACTGCGATGCAACAGCTGCTGGAATGGACTTCTATTCATAAACTACTTTCAGAGGTTCTTCCTGACAGCATTTATCCTTATCAGATTACTCTCGACAAAAATATCTTTCCATTATTGACAGATAAATCAGGTCTTTCATTGCCGGCTGAGCTCGATGCCAACAGGCATGTCGAAAAGTATGGCATGTTCAACATCGAATCAAAGGGCACGATAATTTTTCCGACCCAGGACAGAGTCACCAAGACCATTTACGCTACCAAGGAATTTAAATGTGCTGATGTAGAGCCGGTTGCGCCGATGTATAGTTTTTTCGTCGCGAATCTGCATGACGAATATCTTGTATTCAACGATATTGGCGGTGATCTGACGGTCAATAATTTTGCCAATTACAGCGTAATTACCAGCGATCCGACTGAAACCGAAAAGCGCGAATTTCCAGGTCTGGTCAGGGTAAATGGCACCAAACCTATGGATGTCAACGTGGCTTTTGTCGGGAATCCGGCCGGGCCGATGAATTACCAGGGTGACTCATGGCTTAAAAGAACCGCTCGCGGTGCCGAATGGCTGATGATGTTGAATAATAATGTAAAAGGTGTTCTTGCCAAGGGAGACCGCTACACTCAGATGTCGAACAGGCAGATTGCCTATACTGAGCCCCAGACACCGGTTCCCGATTCAGCCAAAGGTGAAGCTCCGGTCGGCGGCAGCACTTCATCGACAACAACTACTTCGAGTGAGCCTGGAACATCTGCCCCGGCGGCGCCTGCGACCGAAAACCCCAAGACCGCCATGAATGCAGGAAAAGATGCCGTTGTTGGCGCCGTCAGTAATTTTCTCAAATCAGCAGTCGGCAGTATGTTTAAAGTTAATATCGCACCCAACAAAACCGATTTTGGTATAAGCATGTTTCAGCTGCCTTTGCATTTTCTTGGCGCTGACGCTCTGGGTGGCAGTATTGGTCCGGTAAAGATCAAGGACCCCATGTCGAAGTGGGAATGGCCGATGGCTGGAGTTGGCTATCGTTATTATCGTGTGCCTTTCCCGACGCCGAGTCGCACGGTGACTCATCTGTTTGGCGACTCCGCTCTTTTCCCGACACTTACCCGTGAAATTGAGGGTTATGTTCTTAAAAATTATCGTCAGTGGCATTTCTGCATGATGTCTTACCCTCCGGGGCCGATTCCTCTGGGTAATCAGATTCCGACTCCATGGGGATTTATGATCCTGCCGGTGCCATTTCCATTGTGGCACACGCACGATGTTGCCGACAAATACGGATTCAATCTGGCACCTTTAATGTCGCCCAAGAACGAGAGCGGTGAAGTCGATATCTATACCAATTCTTACAATCCGGCATTTATGGAAAACGCGCCTCCCAACCTCTATTCTTCAGAACAATATGCCAAAAAAGCCGTTTACTATTATCCGACAGCTCAGGATTTCTATGACGATATTCCGAACAGGCTTAAAGACGAAAATGGTCAGAAGTGTCTCAACCTCAACGGTATCACTTACATAGCCGATTCAATTACCTTGCCGGCTCCTGGTGTTGCTGAGATGCCAGCAGACGCATTTTACGTCACCGGTCGCGGCGGCATTGTCGTTGGTGGCAATATCCTTATCGCAGGCCACATAAAGGATCCGTATACGGCTGAAGAAGAACGCGCTGCCGGAACTCCGCGAACTGTATTCTCGCTTATCTGTCGCCAGGGTGGGGTAATTATTGAAAGCGGTCCTGAAAATATTGAGTTTGAAGGGTCTCTGTATACTGATAAAGGCCTGGCTATAAGTGGTGGGCGCAGTCTTAGAATCATTGGAAACTGGATAACCAATAAATTTTCAAAGGCACCGGCTCAGGGTGATATTCGTATCGAATACACAGCCTATAAGACTCGCAGTTCGATGACGTCTCTGCACCCTAGTTATGGAGTGTATGATCCCGAAAGATATGTCGTTTCGCTGGCGCCAGGCTATGCCAGCATCAGAGCGCAGTAGGAGTAGAGAATGAAAAAGCGAACTGGTCTTTCCATGCTTGAGATAATGATCGGCGTATTTATCTTTGCCATCGCCTTTATTCCGCTGTTCAGACTGGTGCAATATGGTGGCAAATCGACGGTCAAGATCAACAACTACTCAAAAGTTGCTCGTCTGGCGCAGCGTTTGATCGAGGAGTGCAAACACGTTCCGTTCAAAGTTTATCTCAAAGATTATCAGGAAATGAGCTCTGGCGATACTTTCGTGGTCAACCAGAACTATTATCCCCAGACTCTTGAGGCAATCAATGAATTTAATGAAGAGCTCAAGAGCCTCACAGTACAAGCTGAACTGACAGTCAAGAAACTGCCCGACAATCGTATCAGTGAGGTCTGGATTAACGTAGACGCAACCTGGAAGGAAGGCGATGGTACGACTGAAGGCGACAATAAGCGTCAACTGCGGTTGGGCAATGCAATTCGCAACCCTGACTGCTATATGTAAGAGGGAGGAATGAATATGAAAAGACGCGCAATGACAATGGTAGAGGTTATGGTTGGCGTTTTTCTGGCCAGCCTGGTCCTTGGCGGCGCCTTTCAAATTTTCAGTACCTCGCAGCGAAAGGTGTCAAAGGCTGCAACTCAGCAGACTCTGGCCAGCGAAGTCAGGAATGCCTTAAAAGTTCTGTCTCAGGATTTCAAAGCGGTTAAAGCTGACAGTCTCGAAGTTGAAGCAGCAGAAAACGGTAACAGTGCCATCATCAGATTCGATCGTTACCTGATCACCGGCGAAGGCGACCAGGAAAAACTGGCGTTTGATCGTTTTGAAAGTGTCGTTTACGAATTTCGTAAACCATTTTTGACGCGCAATGTTGCTGGCTCTACCCGCACAATAGCACGGCACGTCGATTCTATAGCATTTTCCCGCCCAGAGTCTCCAGGCGATGGTGAAAGAACCGGAGGCCAGATCAATTATGATGAAGGCTGGGCCGCCCGCATGGACATTACCATGGTCGGCAGCCGCAAAATTCCGGGATCGAGCCAGATCGCCAGCCACACCGAGCGCGTCTCGGTATTCATGATCGAAGAATATTATCGTCTGATCAACAAGAACAGGTTTCTGTCGATGGCCAGTCTGGCCAAAGAGGACGGTGCCAAGATTCTCGATGAAGAGTTTGATGGTGATGCGATGTTTGCTCAGGCATTAACTGCGGAAGAACTGGCAAAGTTGACGGTTGAGCAGCTCGAAAATCTGCACGCAAAAGAAACCGATGCGCTTGAAGAAGTCATGAATAAGCTTGAAGAAGTCGATGATTCAATTGACGGTGTAGATACGCGTGGCAATGGCACATGGTGGAGTTTGGGGCTCTATCACCCGTCTACTGAAGTTACCGATCTACAGAACGCTCTGAAGAATCATGAAGAGGTTAGTCAGCTCAAAACTGACCTGGAGAATATAGACGCAACCATTGCTTCATATGAGAGTGAGCACCTCAAGAACTCATTTTCTGGCGCAGGCATCAATACTGACAACATGGATAAGAATTCGAAAGAGTATAATGACCTCAAAGAGGCTTATGATATCAAGATGCGCGATTACAGCATGAGAGAAGCCTATAACGCGGGGAAACAGGATGGCGACCCGGAATATGTCAGTCTTGTTGATTCTTACAACCCATCAACAATGCAGAAAGGTATCATTACTACAACTGACGGATCCCAGGAAGAATTTACCGAAACCGATGAAGAGTTTGCTATAAGACAGGAAAGAGCGACTACCATTTACAACAATATGCAGAAAGTAGATCTGGCCTGGCGCGATGAGAAGGGCGGCGAAGAAAGTGTTAAAAAATATACCGCTGCCAAAGATCTGCGTGATCTTGCCGAGACCAAGCTGAGTTTTGCCGAACAACGCGATGCTCATCAAAAGAACATTGGTTTGATAGAAGAGGCTCAGGGAAATACGTGATGATCGGGTTATTCTAACTTGTGCCTGTCAGCAACAACCCCCTGCCAATCGTTTATGTGGCAGGGGGTTGTTGTATTTATAATTTGCAGGAGCTATCAGTTGTTTTTTGAATGTTGCCGATAGTTCAGCCTGAAGTATTTAATCAGGAAAACCAATGTATCTGTTAAACCCGCGTCGAATCACGGCCTGTCTGGCTATAGTCGCTATTGTTCTTTTACTGGCCTCTGGTTGTGGCGGCGGCGATGGCGGTCTTTCCGACTGGGCCAAACCCGGCCAGGTTACT
>Ga0123335_1007232_pt1 | contig 12508 bp, 9 predicted proteins | sample BiotimSIPDNA_2_FD_89707 | JGI IMG/M metagenome (GOLD analysis project Ga0123335, IMG submission 89707) | Anaerobic biogas reactor microbial communites from Washington, USA - Biogas_R2 time_0 SIP DNA | ecosystem: Engineered > Bioreactor > Anaerobic > Unclassified | place: Washington, USA... | reverse complement strand
CGAACACGGCGTGAAGGGTATGCGTCTCACTGCGGTCATTGTTCTGGAAAACGCGGCCACCGGCGAGGTAATAGAAACGCTGTACTCCGCCGAAGGATCGCCACTGCCGCAATCCATCATTGTGCCGGAAGAAAGCATCCCGGAGTATCACTACGGAGACCCTGTGGAGAAGTCGGTGCTGGAAAATGCGCTGATGAGGGCATTGGGCGACCTGTGGCTGGAAAACCATAATGCGGTGCTGTTCCACGAGGGGGCAACCGCGCGCCACTGCTCCGGCACTAAGGTCACACTCCCGAACAGCATTGGAGAAATCAACCTGACTGCCCTCCGATTGCCAAAAGAGTTGGTCATTCCGGCAAGCGTCAGCAAAATCAACAACACCCGCTTGGAGTATGCCGAAATCGAACACATCACCGTATATGAAGGCAGCTTTGCCCATCAATGGGTAGTTGAACGTGAGCATGGAGGCGTGACCGTGCTTCCAACGCTTTCAGATAACTAAAAAATCGGAGGAATGAACATGAAGCGGACCATATCAGCCCTGCTCGCCGTCCTGCTAATCTGTACGCTTGCGGCTTGCTCCAATCAGCCCATCGAACCGTCAGAGCCGCCGGTATCGCCCCCGGCGTCCGCGAATCCCCCGGCCACGCCGGAAAGCAGTACGCCGCCGGAGTCCACATCAGAACCAACGCCGGAAGCCGCGCCGGAGCGGGAACCCTATGCGGCGATGGACATTTTTGACGCGGAGTTCAATCCCTTCGGCATGGATATGCCTACCCCTGTTTTTGAAGCCAGATTCGAAAAGGGCGTGGCAAAACTGGAAGGCAAAAATCCCTTTACGCTCTCCATGACAAGCAGCGCCGTATACGCCTGTATCGCCTTTCAAGCGGACGTCGCTGGGCTGGGACTTGACGATGGCGAAAAGAACGAGCTGGTAGAGTCGTACCGCAATAACGGCGAATACCTGGAGTTCACCGGCGCGGACGGTCGTATCGTCGTCATCCGGCAGGCCAATCCCGACGACGACCGCTATGAATATGTGGAATCGGACGGCAACCAAGGCTTTACGGGCGCGGGCTGCGTCATCGAGCTGACCTATTATGTTCCCGACGCAGAGCTGGAGAAATATACCCGGCTTGTGCAGGATAACTACAGTATAGAGGCCCTGTCTCCCATCGCCGCGTATTTCGATACCGCGACAGATTTCAGTGAGTGCGGCGTCAGCGTAAATCTGTATAAGAACGAAATTCAAACCTCGGTCGTCTATTATGTCCCCGACGCTGAGACGATCCGGCAGAATATCGCCGCAAACGTGAATAGCGACTGGTGGGAATGGTACGGCAACATGGAGACATATATCGCCTATAACAGCGCCATAGGCAGCAAGCTCATCGTTGACAGCGAGGGCGGCGCAATTACCGTCGCGCAATCGAATAAGCAATTGCAGCCCGTCGCCGAGGGCTCTCTGACCGCGCTGGGATTCGGCTTCGACGACGCCGGAACCTGCGGCGTGTATGAACAGCGCGACCCGCACTATATTTCAGTCGCAATAGCAAGGCCGGAATGGGGCGAGTTCTCCGACGACTGGAACATCGAGTTCATGGATACCGATATAAAAGGCTACAGTCTGCGTATCACCTGGTACGCAAGTGAGGGCATGTACCGTATAGCTATAGATAAAGATGGTGAAAGCTGTTCTTACGAGTGCTACCCCGAAAAGGATCAAAAGGATCAATTTGGCTGGGAATACCCCGACATTGAGACCGTGCATAGGATGTTCGGTGACGCTTTTGATTCTGAGGGTAAGGAGCTGTATTACCCCGCACTGGCCTACTTTGAACAGTATGTACAGGAACACTTCGGCATGAGCGCGGACGAGCTGTACGCGGCACCTAAACAGTGATTTCAGACGCAAAGACGCAGAGCCGATAACATGCCACAAGACCAATGACGGCGATACCTGTATGTTTTCCGGCCTGCTTGTATGCGCTGACTGCGGAAATAACCTCCACTTCCATTTCAATCAAGGAAACCCGGAGATCAAGTATTTCAACTGCTCCAGCTACAAGGGCAACAGAGGCACTTGCGGCTCTACACATTATGTCAGAGTGGACTTTCTTGAACAGGTCGTTCTCGGAGAGATTCGCCGATTGACGAAGTTCGCCATCAAGTATGAGGACGAACAAAAGAGCTGACAGATAAAATCAAGGCAATCAGAGATGCCATTGAAAAATCCGCCAGCCAAGCAGTTACCGCAGATATGTTTATCTCCATCGTCCGAAAGTACACCCGCGCAAAGAAACTCACACCCCGGATGCTCAATGAGCTGGTGCATAGAATCGAAGTCCATCAGGCCGAGAAAGTGAATGGCGTACGGGAACAGTGATTGATAATCCATTATAATTGCATCGGCGCAATCGACATCACTGACGTTCTGCCGCTGCCGTCTCCCGAAGTCTCCGTCAATACCCGTAAAGGCGTTATTGTGAACTATGTTCCGAACACACTGGTCGGCTGATGGAGGTGCGTATGGAAAGCAAGAGGGCGTGGTTGTACTGCCGGATTGCCAGCAAAAGCCCTGAAAGCGATTTTTGTATGGAAGCGCAGTTGTCCAGCCTAAGACGATTCGCAGCCGACAACGGTTATCTGATTGCCGGAGTTACCTGTGAATACGGCGCTGGCATATCGCTCAATCGTCCGGGTCTGCGTCTCGTGACACAGGCGGCGTGTAATCGACAGATGGACGTACTAATAATCAAAGACCTCTCGCGGCTTGCGAGAGGTTACCAACAAACAGCACAATACATCAACTACTTGAATCGACAGGGTATAACGCTGATTTCACTGAACGATGGATTGAATCTATCCCAGCAAGTAATGAGGCACATAGAACGCCGCGCGCAGTTTTGTGCATAAAAAGCGAGTGTTCTTACAGCATCTTTAAAATGCTATATGAACACTCGGCATGGTGCGCGAGGGGGGACTTGAACCCCCACGTCCGTATTGGACACTAGAACCTGAATCTAGCGAGTCTGCCAATTCCACCACTCGCGCGAACAGCCTAGTTATATTAGCATGGAAGCGGCCTGTTGTCAACAGCAATGAAAGCTAAGACGCAAAGAAAAATCATGCATCCGGCCGCCTTGTTTTCGGGGCTTTTCACCCGTTATACGGTGCCTTTTTTATCACGGGCGGCGGGCATGCAGGATCACCTGATGCCTGCGAGAGAGCCTGATCGATATCCTCAATGATGTCTTCAACGTTTTCTATGCCCACAGACAGGCGTATGAGATCCGAGCTTATCCCGCTTGCGGCGAGCTGCTCCTCTGTCAGCTGGCTCTGAGTCGTGCTGGCGGGGTGGATAACGCAGGTCCTGGCGTCGGCTACGTGCGTTACGATGGCCGCGAGCTCCAGGCTGTCCATGAAGCGCGTAGCCGCTTCTCTGCCGCCTTTTACGCCGAAGGATACGACGCCGCAGGAGCCGTTGGGGAGATACTTGCGGGTGAGGGGGTAATATTTGCTGCTTTTCAGGCCGCAATAATTGACCCATGAAATTCTCGGATCATTTTCAAGATACTCCGCCACGGCCAGCGCGTTCGAACAGTGGCGGGCCATACGGAGGTGCAGGCTCTCGAGGCCGTGGTTCAGAAGAAAGGCGTCGAACGGGGAAGGGGTGGCTCCGAGATCCCGCATGAGATGGCAGACAGCTTTCGTGATATAGGCTTTTTTGCCGAAATCCCTCGCGTAAACTTTGCCGTGATATGACTCGTCCGGCTGCGTCAGCCCAGGATACCGTTCCGGGTACGCCATCCAGTCGAAATTGCCGCTGTCGACGATCGCCCCTCCTATAGTTGAGGCGTGGCCTTCCATATACTTTGTGGTGGAGTGCACGACTATATCGGCGCCCCATTCTATCGGGCGGCAGTTTATCGGTGTTGCGAACGTGTTGTCAACTATCAGGGGAACCCCGAACTCATGAGCGATCCCGGCGTAACGTTCCACGTCCAGCACGACGAGCGTGGGGTTTGAGATCGTCTCGCCGTAGAGCAGCTTGGTGTTCTTCCTGAAAGCGCCGCGGATCGTTTCGCTGTCACTGTCGGGGTCGATGAACGTCACGTCTATGCCCATCTTCTTTAAAGTTACCGCAAACAGATTGTACGTCCCGCCGTAGACGGCGGAAGAGGAGACCAGATGATCGCCCGATTCACAGATGTTCAGAACGGAGAAGAGCACCGCCGCCTGGCCGGAGGATGTGAGCATCGCATACTCGCCCCCCTCTAGCGCGGCGATCTTCGCCGCCACCGCGTCGCTGGTGGGGTTCTGAAGCCGGGAATAGAAGTGTCCTTCGGCTTCGAGGGAGAAGAGCTTCGCCATATTCTCGCTTGAATCGTATCTGAACGTGGTTGAAGCGTTTATCGGCAGCACGCGCGGCTCCCCGTTTTTGGGGGAGTACCCCGCCTGCACGCAATTTGTTTCGATTCTGTATTTTTTCATAAAGACCTCCCGGACTGCCGCACAGGCAGGCGCTCCCCGCCTGCCTGACGCTTTATTTATTCCTTGGTTTTTTTATCCTCGGCAGGAGCGCTTTTTATACTCTCTTCGCCGCTTCGCGCGGGAAGGAATATCGCAGTGAAGCGGGCGCCGCCGCCGGGCACGTTTTCCACCCTTATCTCGCCGCCGTAGCGCTTGACGCCCTCGCTGACTATCGACAGACCGATGCCGCTGCCGCCCATATCGCGTGAACGGGCTTTATCGACTCTGTAAAACCGTTCGAATATCTTGTCGAGATCTTCGGGGGGGATGCCTCTGCCCGTATCCTCGACAATGAGATGCACCCGGGGCTCAACGACTTTGAGCGTGACATATACAGAACCGTTTTCGACGTTGTACTTTATTGCGTTTTCTATGAGGTTATACGCCACCTGGTACAGCTCGTCTTCGTTGCCGAAGATCATACAGTCCGGAGCGATGTCCTCCCGCAAGGTGATCCCGTTGATCGAGGCAAGGAGCTTCAGGTCACGGAGCACAACTTTTACCGTATTGCTGCCGTTAACGGTAGTGCCGTTGTATTTGTCCTGCTCGTCAAGCCTTGACAGCGAAAGGAGCTTATCGGACAACCTTGAGAGCCTGTCCGCCTGTGAACCTATATCCTCCACAAACTCCTTGAGAGTCTGTGAATCGATATTGCTGGTGTTGATGATGGAGTCCGTGAGCAGCTTTATGGACGCCAGCGGAGTGCGCAGTTCGTGCGACGCGTCCGATACGAAGCGCCGGCGCGCCGATTCCGTCTTTTCAAGCCTGTTTGTCAGGCTGTTGAACTCTGAGGCGAGCTGGGCGAACTCATCGTTGCCTCTTATTATAAGCCGGTGGTTGTAATCGCCCTTGCGGACTACCTTGATAGACCGGAGGATGCGGCCGGCTCTTTGCGCGAATACGGACGAGAACAGGATGCTCAGAGCGATCGCCAGAAGACTCACAAGAAAAGAGACAAGGCGCAGATTGTTCTGAATATTCACTATTATGGAGCCCTGCCTGATCTCCCGGTTGAATATATATACGCAACCGATAGTACCGTTGCTCGTCACGACAGGCACGGCGGCACTGCTGACAAAAACGCTGTCCTGAAAAGACGACTGAAAAACGTCGAACCCTCCGAGGGCGGTGGATATCACTTCTATCGCATCGGCTTTTCCGGACGCGTTCGGGTCGAGCGAGTCGTAGAGGATATTCATCTGCGGGTCGGTGACGAGTATTTTAGAAACATCCGCCTTGCCCATCAGGTCCATGACCATGGCGACGCCCTCCTTCGTCAGGGACTCCATTGCGGCGAGGGAGGATGAGATGACGTTTGCCTGGTTTATCAGTATAGTCCGCTCCGATTCAAACACCATGTTCTGGGCGGTCACAATGGGGTAGGTGTTCAGGATTATCAGAACAGCCAGAATGATCGCCACGTATGTCAGAGCGAACTTGAACTGTATGCTTCCTTCAATTTTCTGTATCAGGGTCCTGAGCTTTGAAATAGTAGCCAACTCCCCATTTGGTCATAATGTACTGAGGTGTAGCGGGTGTATGTTCAAGTTTTTCGCGAAGCCTTCTCATATGTACGTCGACCGTCCGGATATCGCCCCGATAGTTGTGGCCCCAAAGGATATTCAGCAGATTTTCGCGGCTGTAGACCCGCCCGGCGTTTCGCATCAGAAGCTCTACAAGGTCAAATTCCTTCGCTGTAAGCTCAACCGGTTTTCCGTCACAGTACACGGCCCGCGCCTGAGTGTCAAGCACGATGTTGCCCGACCTTAGTTGATGTGAATGGTCGGAGTTTGTCAGTGAGCTGCGGCGCAGCAGGGCGCGTATACGGGCCTTGAGTTCAAGAATGTTGAAGGGCTTTGTTATATAATCGTCGGCTCCGTACTCAAAGCCGAGCAGTTTGTCCGTGTCCTCCGCTTTTGCCGTCAGCATTATGATCGGAACGCTCGAGAATTCGCGTATCCGCATACAGGCTTCGAGACCGTCGATCTTCGGCATCATAAGGTCGAGAATGATCAGATCGAACTTTTCGTTCTGGGCGAGTTTCACGGCTTCCTCACCGTCGTAGCCGACTACGACGTGATACCCTTCATTTTCGAGATTGAACTTTATCCCTTTTACCAGGAGCTTCTCATCGTCAACGACCAGTATCTTCACGAATATCCCCCTTCATTTTTTAGTTCACCGTTATGTAATTTTTTATTGAATTGAATTTTATCTCCCCGATACCCTCGACATTCATGAGCTGCTCGGGTACCCGGAAAGCGCCGTTCGTCTCGCGATATGCGACTATGCGCTCCGCAAGTGTGCTGCCGATACCGTCAAGTTCCGCAAGCTCGTCAGCCGTGGCGGTGTTTATGTTGACGATCACAGCCGCGGTCTCGGGAGGCGGTGAGGCAGTCGCGGAGGCACCGGCCGCGTAAACCGGATCCGGTAGTTTTTCCACGGTTATCGAGACATTGCCGGAGGACAGCCTGCCGCCCAGCCAAAAGCCGGAAACAAACAATACCACAGCCGCGGCTATCAGCAGGATAATCTTTTCGTGTTTAGCCATCTTCCCACATTAACCTTTTGTTTGAAAGCTGCAGCGTTGTTTGTTATAATACACGCAGCCTCTTTTCCAAGTATAACATACATTTGGTGAATTACCATGAAAATTATTCATAAGACGACGTGTTTTATAGCAGTTCTTCTGCTGTTTTGTTTTTCATGCGCGCCGGTTCAGGCATACAGTTACCCGCAGACGCACGTCGAAGCTAAAGCGGCCGTCCTCATGGACATGGATACAGGAAAGATCCTGTTCGGGCAGAACGCCGACGAGAGGCTCTATTCGGCCAGTCTGACGAAAATAATGACGGCTATGCTGGCGCTCGAGAATGCGGAGCTCACGGACGTCGTGACAGCTTCAGAAAACGCCGTTACGTACGGGCTGAACATCCACGGCAGCACCATAAATATCAAGGCCGGCGAGACGATGACGCTTGAGAGCCTCATATATGCCACGCTCGTGGCCTCTGCGAACGAGGCCTGCAACATTATTGCCGAGCACGTGTCGGGAAGCATAAGCGGGTTCGTCGAGCTTATGAATGAGAAGGCCGCCGCCCTTGGATGCAAAAACACGCATTTTACGAACGCTCACGGCCTGCACGACGAGGACCACTACTCAAGCGCCTCTGACATTGCCCGTATCGCGTACGCGGCAATGCAGATACCCGAATTCGTAAAAATGTGCAATACCAAATCGGTCACGATCCCGGCTACGAACATGTCCCCGGAACGCACGCTGTACACGACAAACTACCTGATATCGACGGAAAAGGTGGACGGATACTTTTATAAATACGCTTCCGGGATAAAAACCGGGTTCACTACTCCTGCCGGGCACTGCCTTGTCTCGACGGCCGATAACGGAAAGCTGCGCCTTCTGGGCGTCATAATGGGGGCAGGCGGGATACCGCAGCAGGACGGGACAGAGAAAGTACAGAGCTTTGTTGAGATAGTGAAACTGTTTGAGTGGGGATTCTCACATTTTTCCGTGCAGGAGGCCATCTCCGTCACGCTGCCCGTGGCGCAGGTCAACGTGAAGTTCGGCGCGAACACAAACTTCGTGCTCCTGTATCCGGCGGAGCCCTTCAGCATGCTGCTGCCGACCGATTTTGACAAGAGCCTCTTCGTGACGAAGGTGAATATCTATAATGACGGTATAATAGAAGCTCCGGTCTCAAGAGGCGACGTGCTGGGGGATATGGACATATATCTCGACGGAGCATACTGCGGCAATGTAAAGCTTCTTGCCCTTACGGATGTACAGCGTTCAAACACCGAGGCTGCGGCTCACGGTATTAAGGGTTTTTTCAGAAAACCGTGGGTCAGGACAGTTTTGATCTTAATACCCATATTCCTTGTACTTTACATAGCGTACATGATCTTCTACAATGCTATGCGGCGGCGCGCGATCGCGGCGGGCAAGTACAGAGGGGACTACAGATCAAGGCGAAGACACAGAAGATAATACGCTTTTTGCATTATTAATTGGCTTGACAACGTGCGCGCCGGTAGTTATAATAGCGCTTGCACGTCGAGGCGTGGCTCAGCTTAGTAGAGCGCTGCGTTCGGGACGCAGAGGCCGCAGGTTCAAATCCTGTCGCCTCGACCAGATAATAACGCTGATATCGATACTCACCGTATCGATATCAGCGTTATTATCATATGTTTATGCCGGGGATCCGAAGTTAGGGTCTTTCCTGTGCAATTGCCTATGTTTCCGCCGGCAAAAGCGTTCGAAACAGTATTGTCCCGTTAAGTATTTCTCAAAAACAATGGAAACAGCGGCCGTTATAGCCTATAATAAGACAAAATGCTTGACCGAGCGCTTCAACAGGCAGTTTCGGGAGAATACCGGGACACAGAGTGTCTTCCGACGACGCTCTGATGAAGATCCTTTTGTGCGAATATGGATATCATTGAGCGGACGATGCCTGTTCAGATCCGGGGTTCTTATCCGGACATTCGGACTCTGCAAAATCGGACGCGATACCGGCCGGTGAAAACAATGTATCATTTTACAAATGTTGTTCTGGACACCTTCACGCTCATTCTTATGCTGATCATATTAGTAAATAATATTAGGAGAATAAACTATTCGACAACGGACCAGAGAATTTATAATCTGTTGGTTATTACGATCATTATCGTAACATTTGTCGACGGGTTTTCCTGGTATATCGATAGTAAGACCTTTGTTTATGCCTATGAGCTAAATAAGATATCAAATGCACTGCTTTATGCTCTGGCTCCGTTATGCGGATTGGTCTGGACTGTTTTCGTTGACTTTAAGATATATAAAGATGAGAAGAGAATAAAAACATTAATCGGTTATGCCCTGATACCCTTTGTTATCAATCTTGTGGCAAGTCTGTCATCGATCTTTTATAATGTCTATTTCTCGATCGATCAAAACAATACCTTTGAAAGAAACATCCCGTACTCTCTGTTCCCCTTCGCCATTACGATCTTGTATGCCGCATATTCCGTGGTAATAACCGTAAAAAACCGAAAAAACATCCCAAGAAGAAACTACTATCCGATCTTATCGTATATGGTCATTCCCCTGATCTGTATTCTGGTTCAAGCCAGCTGGTACGGATTGTCGCTGGTATATTCTGCCTTTGCTCTGTCGCTTGTTATTGTCTATATACGTGTGCAAAATGAATTGAACGTAACGGATTATCTCACGGGGTTAAGTAATCGCAGTCATCTTGTCGTTTATTTGGAGTCCGAGTGCAGAAAAGTAAGAAGCGATAAAGATCTCTATGGAATAATGCTGGACATCGATAATTTTAAAAATATCAATGATAAGTACGGCCATTTTGAAGGAGATAAAGCCTTGGAACTGTTTTCGGAAATACTAAGAAAGGTATCGGCGCCGGACAGTTTTATTGCCAGATACGCCGGCGATGAGTTTGTCGTGATCGAAAGACTTAATAAGGATGAGTCGATACTTGACTATATTGCCAGGCTGAAAAAAGCGGTGGAGAATTTCAATCGCACTTCCGGCCTGAACTATGATCTTGAATATAGTTTAGGATACGCAAGGTATTTATCGAAAGAGACATATAAGGAATTCTTAAGCCGTATGGATGCCAATATGTATATCGAAAAGAACAAAAAGAAAGAAGCAATGAAAAAAGGCTGATAAGATACGCACGGTCGCCGATCTTACCTCTGCAGCGGTCTGTGTGAGGTGTTTTAAGCAAATCCGGGGCCGGCAGCCGCCGCGGCAGGCATTACCCCGTATCCGCCTGTTCGCATGATCGGGGCCGTCGTGCATCAGTCAAAAATGATTTATCGAGGTGTTGCGCTAAAATGGACAAAATAAGAATCAATCTGTTTGATCTTCTGACGTGTATCTCAAATTCCGAAGATCTCATTTCAAAACAGCTGTCCTATCATCATCAACGGGTAGCATATCTCGCGTTCCGTTTGTCGCAGCAATTGAACCTGCCGGTCGAAACGCAGCACGACGTGTTTATCGCGTCGTTGGTTCATGACATCGGCGCGCTGTCATATAAAGAAAAGCTTGATCTGATCGAAAGTCATCCGGTATATGCAAACAGCCATGCGTTTCGGGGCGCAAAACTGCTCGAAGAGTTTAAACCCCTTAAGAAACCCGCAGGCATCGTTAAGTTCCACCATATTCCATGGGATAACGGAAACGGGCGTACATATCAGGGGGCGGACGTCCCTCCGGCAAGCCACATAATCCATCTGGCGGATCAGGCATGCATCGTGATACGCCCCGGCGGAAATATCATCTCGCAGATCCCGGATATTCTCTCAAAAATGCGCCGGAAGGCCGGCAGCGTGTTCAAGCCCGATCTGGTGGAGGCGCTCGTTGAGATCAGCAAAAAGGAGTATATATGGCTGGACCTGGTCTCTCCCGATCCGGCGAAACTGATCTCAAACGAAGGGCTGATCGACATCCTCACCCTGGATATCGATGATATCGTAGATCTGGCGCTGGTATTCTCGAAGGTTATCGATTTCAGAAGCCGCTTTACCGCGTCTCATTCCGCCGGCGTGGCCAAAACGGCTCAGAGGCTCGCTCAGCTTATCGGTTTTTCGCCTTACGAGTGTAAAATGATGCTTATAGCGGGGTATCTCCACGATCTGGGCAAGATCGCGATAAACGACGAGATACTGGAAAAACCGTCCAAGCTGAATGTGGACGAGTATAACGAGATGCGTGCGCACACGTATTACACATACAGGCTCCTTGAACCTATCACTCAGTTAAGAACGATAAACACCTGGGCGTCATTTCATCACGAAAGACTGGACGGAACCGGTTATCCTTTCCATATCGCGGGGAATCTGTCATTGGGCTCACGTATCATGGCGGTTGCTGACATATTTACGGCCATCACTGAAAACCGCCCCTATCGCGATGGTATGGATTTTGACGCCGCAAAAAAAGTGCTGAATAATATGGTGGCTGATAACGCGATCGACGGAAATGTTGTAAGCGTCCTTCTGGGCAATTATCAGGAGATCAACAGCATCCGTGAGAACGCTCAGATCGAAGCCGTTGTAAAATATAATAAATTCATGCAAATTGCTTAGGCCGTACTTTGAGGCGGTCTTTCTGTTATTGCCCGACAGAGAAACGGCCGCAGGAGTATGACTTCGCAAACCCCTGTATTAAATACCTGTTATGTACCCTGGTGAGTGCGTTCCGATTAAGCGAAGGTCCTGCGGCTTCGAGCCGGTGCGACGCTGTCAGTTCACGTTCTGATCATGACCTGACCCAGCGCAGGGTGGTGTGTCGGCGAACGCCGTCCGCCCCGATCCTGACGGGGTCGGCCGACAGGATCAGAGTGTTCCCGCCGTCCTCGAATCTGACGTATCGCTTCTGGCGGCTGCCGATCCAGTTCGGTATCAGACTGAATTCAAGGTCATGATACACGATACTGTCTTCTTCATCCACCGTAAAGCGCCCGGCATACGCGAAAGTTCCCCTGGCGCATGCCAGCGTCTGTTCATCAGTGCCGAGCTCGGTGTCGGGTATGCTGTAGCGCGGTCTGCCCGAGCGGAGTATCTGGACAGATACCCACCCGTCGGGGGAATAGCAGATGAATCCCGTCGCATCCTCGCCCATAATGTGAGTCGTTGTCCCGGCCTCGTCTGTCCCCGTAAATGAGGCCAGTTTCCATGTGCCGAGCAGTTTTTCCCTGATCGATTGTTCTTTTTCCATATGTACCGAAAGCTCCCGTCCGTTTTTGATTGTGCGGCCGCTCAAAACGTTCGTCTCCTGCTGAGATAACGTGCGCCACACCGGTAAAACCGGGCCGAAACCCGGGTAAGCCCGTACCGCGAGGATCAGACACAGTTTACGGCATGACGCGGTCCGTGTCAACACGAGAAGGCGGTAAGGCGCGGCCCGCATCGCACGGCGTATTGTATTAATCTGAATGGATAT
>Ga0123335_1007225_pt1 | contig 12516 bp, 7 predicted proteins | sample BiotimSIPDNA_2_FD_89707 | JGI IMG/M metagenome (GOLD analysis project Ga0123335, IMG submission 89707) | Anaerobic biogas reactor microbial communites from Washington, USA - Biogas_R2 time_0 SIP DNA | ecosystem: Engineered > Bioreactor > Anaerobic > Unclassified | place: Washington, USA... | reverse complement strand
GGTTTGACCGGGGCGCTGACCGGATTTGGACATCCTGTTCTTTTCGTGATTCCCCACTGTGATCCTGCCGAAGAGGCTTCGCATGTCTCTCTGATCTCCGCTTCGGGATTTCCCCTCCTTGAAACCGACCTTGCATGTCCCGCTCTGAAAAATCCGGATGTTCGAACCGTCGATTCCCTGCTGATGCCTTACACCGGAGATCATCGCTACCGGGAACGGTTGAAGAGGCGGAATGATCCGGAGGGGACGGGAACATCCTCCGGAACACTTTCTTTCGATCTGTCCGGAAATTACGGCCCCGATCTCATGCAGGAAGTGCGGCGGTTCGGTATGGTGGCTGGCGCCGTCGCCAGGCGTCATTCCTTCGACATCATTCATGCCCATGACTGGATGACGGTCCATGCCGGGCTTTACGCCAGGGAAATCAGTGGAAAGCCTCTGATCCTGCACATCCATTCTCTGGAATTTGATCGCAGCGGAAATCGCATCGATCCGGCGATCTATGATATGGAACGGCATGGAATGCGTGCCGCCGATCATGTCATTGCGGTCAGTCAGTATACGAAAGAAATGATTGTCGAACACTACGGAATCGATCGCCGGAAGATATCCGTCGTTTATAACGCGGCAACCCGCCATCCTGATTCTATAACGAGGTTTGATCAATCTTCCGGACGCGGGGAAATAAAAACCGTGCTTTTCCTTGGCAGGATAACCTTTCAGAAAGGACCGGAATATTTTATTGAAGCCGCGGCCCGGGTTTTAAAGGTCTTTCCGGAGGTCAGGTTTATTATGGCCGGCTCGGGGGATTTGATGAACCTGATGATCGAACGTGTCGCCGAACTGGGAATCGGACAGAACTTTCACTTTACCGGATTTCTCCGCGGTTCCGACGTGGAGCGGATTTTCGCCCGGAGTGACCTTTATGTCATGCCCAGTGTTTCCGAGCCGTTCGGTATCGCGCCCCTGGAAGCCCTGCTGTGCGATGTGCCGGTCATTATTTCGAAGCAATCGGGCGTTTCCGAAATCCTTCATCATGCTCTGAAAGTAAACTTCTGGGATATTGATGAAATGGCCGATAACATGATTGCCGTGCTGAAATATCCGGCCCTTGTGAAAGAGATGATGCTGAGGGCTTCTGAAGAAATCAAGCGGATCCGCTGGCAAAATTCCGCGGCCAGGGTTATCGATATCTATCGCCGGGTACTGGCTGCTGCCGGACCGACGTAAAGGAGTTTCTCTGTGCCCGGTATCTGTCTCTGCTTTCAGGTTCATCGGCCCGTTATCTTGAAGCGCTATACGTTTTTTGATATCGGACGGCATCATCTTTATGAGGATCAGGAGGCAAATCGGCGAATTCTGAATCAGCTCGCGGATTCCTGCTATCTTCCGGCCAACAGACTTCTTCTGCGGCTTATGGAGAAGAGTGAAGGAAGATTCCGTGTGGCCTTTGCACTCAGCGGCGCCATGATCCATCTGTGTGAAAAATACCGCCAGGATATTATGGAAGGCTTCCGGCGGCTGGCGGACACGGGTTGTGTCGAATTTCTCAATGAGGCCGATCCTCATTCCCTGGCCTTTCTTTTCTCTACACGCGAATTTCGGGAACAGATCGAGGCGCACAAAAAAAAGATTCAGGAACTCTTTGGACAAAACCCCACGACCTTCCATTGCACGGATTTGATCTACAGCAATGAATTGGCGGGGGTTGCCGAAGAAATGGGTCATTCAGCCTTCCTGGCCGAAGGCGGGCAGGGTCTTCCAGGTTTTCAGGGGCCCGACTTCGTTTATCAGCCTGCTGATTGCGCGCGTTTGAAATTACTCTTGAGAAATTATCACCTTTCTGCTGATATACGACTTCATTTTTCCGACGGGAGCCGAAATGGTCATCCGTTTCCGGCAGGATGGTTTGCCGAGAGGATCCTCCATTCCCTTGAAAACAGCGGTGGACAGGTGGTCAATCTGTTCCTGGACTATGAGACCTCTGGAAAATATCTGACGCCTGACAGGGGAAACTCTGAATTTCTGCAGGCCCTGTCGGCTGAAATGCTTGGACAGCCCGATTTTCACTTCCAGCTTCCTGCGGAAATCGCGCAACGATACGATCCGCAGGCGCGACTGGATGTGACGGATTCTGCCTCCGGGTTCGATATACATCGGAATCTGACAACCGTGGCGGGAAATGCCATGCAGCAGGATGCCCTCCGGGTGCTCTATGATCTGGAGGAAGCGGTCCGGAAGCGGAAGGACGCGGATTGCCTCGCCATCTGGCGGATGTTGCAGACATCCGACTATTTTAATTATATGTGTACGGAAGGGTTTGCGGACAGGGTGAGACGACACGATTCCGGTCCCTATGGGTCACCTTATGAGTCCTATATCAACTATATGAATATTCTGGAAGATTTTTCCCGGACGCTTCAATCATAAAAGGAGAAAGTGAATGGCAGAGAATCAGAACGGCTATCTCTTTGAATGCAGTTGGGAGGTATGCAATAAGGTTGGCGGCATCTATACGGTGATTACCAGCAAAATTCGGGAGGCAATGAAGGCTTATGGGGAAAATTACTATCTCCTAGGACCGGATCTCAAAACTAATCTCGATTTTGAGGAAACCGACGAAGAATGCTGGTTCAAGGTCCGTGAAGGAACAGCCATCAAGGACATTCCCTGCCGTTTCGGGCGCTGGAAGATTCCCGGTGAACCCAAGGTCATCCTGGTCAACTTCGGGATGAAGTATAATAAAGATCAACTTCTTTACAAATTGTGGGAAGATTATGGCGTGGACTCCATCGCGGGTGGATGGGATTATACGGAGCCCGTCATGTTCAGTTACGCCTGTGGCGAAGTGATAGAGACCATTTACAATCTCATGGTCCGTCCCCACGGAGGAACGGCTATCGCCCAGTTTCATGAATGGATGACCGGAGCCGGACTTCTCTGTCTGAAAAAAAGTGTTCCCGAGATCGGAACCGTCTTTACAACCCATTCGACTATTCTGGGAAGGACGCTGGCGGGATCTGGAGTGGATATTTATGCTTCCATGGATCACATCTCCCCTTTGAGGGAGGCCAATGCGCATAGTATTACTGCAAAATATTCCATGGAAACGGCTGCGGCCCGGGAAGCTGGCTGCTTTACCACAGTCAGCGAAATTACCGCACTGGAGGCCAAAAATTTTCTCGGTCGTTATCCTGATGTCATTACCCCGAATGGGCTGGATATCGAACAGATCCCGAATCTGGTCCAGGATCGCCGGCCGGCCATGCGCTCCCGGATGCGGCTCCTGAAAGCCGCGTCCCGCTTTCTGAAGAAAGACCTGCCCAGCGATACGAAGATTCTGGCAATATCCGGGCGATATGAGTTTCATAACAAGGGGATCGATGTCTTTCTGGACGCTCTCGGCCGTCTGGAAAAAGAAATGAAAGGCGATCAGACCCTTCTGGTTTATCTTTTTGTTCTGGGCGGCCATACGGATTTGATTCCGGCGCTGCAAAGCGATTATGCCAAGGTGGAGACGGGAAATCCTCCCATTTGCACCCATCGCCTTCATTACGAAGCCTCCGACCCGATTCTGGAAACAAGCAACCGTCTGGGTTTGAAAAACCTGCCGCAGAACAGGATCAATATCATTTTCATTCCTGCCTATCTGAACGGACATGACGGCCTGATCAATATGAGCTACTATGAAGCCCTTTCCGGATGCGATCTGGGTGTCTTTCCTTCATACTATGAGCCTTGGGGATATACGCCCCAGGAAAGCGCCGCCCATGCCGTTCCCACGATCTCCACGGATCAGGCGGGCTTCGGGCTCTGGGTGCAATCCACATTCAAGGAGCACAGCGGCGTCATCATCATGAAACGAAAGGGAAGGGAAATCCAGACGATAACCAATGACCTCTTCGATATTTTAAAGAATTTCCTGTCCTGGACGGACACGGATATGCAGCTGCGGCGAGAGAGTGCATGGACCATCGCAGTGCAGGCAAACTGGGGGGAATTCTATAAGTTTTATGCCGCGGCATATGACAGGGCGGCAGGCATCGCCCGGGAGTACGCGGAGAAGCTTGCCTTGTTCGATTACCGGACGGCCTACCGGCGCACCTTTGCCGGCGCGGTTACAACACAGCCTCATTTCCGGCGGTTCACGGCCGTTGCAAAGCTGCCCCAGGAAATTGCCCGCCTGAGAGAACTGGCCTACAACTTATGGTGGTCCTGGAATTCCCGGGCCCTTGAACTGTTTGCCAGTCTGGATCCACAACTCTGGACGGACATGGGCAACAATCCGGTCCGCATGCTGGAGACCGTATCGGCGGAGCGGCTGATCGAGGCGAAAAACAACGCCATATACATCAGCCTCTATGAATCAGTCATGAAGCAGTTTGACGACTACATGGCGGACAAGACTCTCTGCCGGCGGCTTTCCGTTTCGCCGGAGATAAAATGGTCTTCGCCTGTTGCTTATTTCTCTACGGAATACGGCCTTCACGAAAGTCTTCCCATTTATTCCGGAGGGCTTGGCGTTCTTTCCGGAGATCACATCAAAACGGCCAGTGATCTCAATATCCCCCTGGTGGGCGTCGGGTTGTTGTATCGAAGCGGATATTTCAAGCAGGTGATTGACAAAAACGGGGTCCAGATCGCGGAATATCCGGAGTGCGACTTTTCCAACATGCCCCTGCAGATCGTCCAGGATGAGAAAGGGGACGAGGTGCAGATTTCACTGGAGCTTCCTGGACGGACCCTCTATGCGAATATCTGGGAGCTGCAGATCGGCCGGTTGTCTCTCTATCTGCTCAATTCCGATGTGCCTGGCAATACGCCGCAGGACCGAAAAATAACCGGCCGCCTCTATCCTGCGGATCAAAGAACACGGATCGAACAGGAACTGCTTCTGGGAGCGGGTGGGATACGACTTCTGCGGAAACTCGGGATTAAACCAAGTCTCTACCACATCAACGAAGGCCATTCCGCGTTTCTTGTTTTCAGCCGGATTCAGCTTCTGATGACCGAAGAGGGATTGAGTTTTGACGAGGCCAGCGAGGTGGTCCGGGGCAGTACGATCTTTACCACGCATACCCCGGTTGAAGCAGGAAACGAGCGGTTCGACAAGGATCTGATCGAATATTATTTCGCGAATTTCATCAAATGGTCTGGCATATCCTGGTCACAGTTCTGGGATCTGGGGTTGAAGGAGGCCGGTGATGATAAACCTTTCTATATGACCGTTCTGGGGCTCAAGATGACGCATCTGAGCAACGGAGTCAGCGAGATCCACGGCCAGGTGGCTCGACGCATGTGGCGCGATGTCTGGAAAGGATTCCACGAACTGGATATTCCGATCCGGCAGGTGACCAATGGGGTCCACATGGCTTCCTATATCGCTCCGAGGATGAAGGAACTTTTTGACATTTATCTGGGACGGGGCTGGCAGAGGTCCATTACCGATCCCGAAATCTGGAAGAAAGTCTGGGATATTCCCGATGCGATGCTGTGGCGCACCAGGTATGAGCTCAAGCAGAGAATGATCAATTATCTGCGGGATCATATCTCCAAACACTGGTCACGTTATGGCTATTCCAAGACCTGGCGCGAGGAGATTTACTCCAAAATGAATCCCACCGCGCTGATGATCGGCTTTGCTCGGCGTTTCGCCCCTTATAAGAGAGCCGACCTGATCCTGTCCGATCTGGATCGGCTGGATAAAATTCTGAACCATCCGACCCGGCCTGTTCACCTGGTTTTTGCCGGCAAGGCCCATCCCAATGACGAAATGGGGAAAAGCCTGATTAAAAAAGTGGTTTCCGTCTGTAATCAGGAACCTTTCCGTGGAAAAATTTTCTTCCTGGAGGACTATGACATCCGGGTTGCACGTCACCTGGTTCAGGGAGTGGATGTCTGGTTGAATACGCCCCGGAGGCCTTATGAGGCCAGTGGAACCAGTGGGGAAAAGGTGGTTTTCAACGGCGTTTTGAATCTCAGTATTTCCGACGGCTGGTGGGCGGAAGGGTATGACGGCACCAATGGCTGGACCATCGGGCCCCTCGTTCGGGGGCTCTCGGAAGAAGATTCCAGCGTGGACGAAGAAGACAGTCTTTCGCTTTTCTCCACACTCGAAAATTCCGTGATTCCTCTGTTCTATGATCGGGATACCTCGGGGATTCCCGACAAATGGATTACCATGATCAAAAGGTCGATTCATACGCTGGCTCCCCGGTTCAACACGGAACGGATGCTTCAGGAATATTACAATGATATGTACATTCCCACTGTTCGCCGCATTGGGGAACTGAGCGAAAAGAGCTACCGGCTGGCGAAAGAAATTGCCGAGTGGAAAAGTACGATTCCCATGCGGTTTTCTTCTCTCCGCCTCCTGGATATCAGTGTTGAGGGGATTCAAGGGGATACCATCGTGGTTGATCAGCCCCTGGTGGTTACAGCCCGGATCGATCCGGGAAAACTGAAACCCGAAGAAATTTACGCTGAACTTTTCATCGGACGGGATGACGGCTATGGATTCCTCGAAAAGCCGGATTGTGTTCCCCTGAAAATGATCACCAATCTGCTCAACGGATCGCTCATCTTTACCGCGGAATACCGGGTCCGACGCAATGGGCCGCATTCTTACGGAATCCGCGTGTTGCCATACAATGAAAAGCTGGCTTCGAAACATGAGACAGGCCTGATCCTGTGGGGGTAGGCCTGTTCCGAAAAAAGAACGGGGGAGATTGAAAACAGTTCAATCTCCCCCGTTCCCAGGGTGCCGATGACATTTTTGACAATGGATTGTTGAACGGCCTGTCTATGAAGTCGGCCCCTCAATGCATGATCAACAGACCGCGGTTTCTCACCTTTTCACCGTTCTTTTATTCCTTATTAATGCAACAGGGTATTCTGACCGGTTCGACCGAAAAAATCGGTCTGACGGCTTACTTCCGGTTGATCAGCCAGAGAATCAGTGTCAGGATCAGGCTGATCAGCAGACTGGTTGCCAAGGGAAAGTAAAATGTGACGTTTTTCCCTTTGAAATAAAAATCTCCCGGCAACCTGCCGATCCAGGGGATTTTGCCCGTCAGCAGAAGAACAAACCCGATACCTGCCATGATCAGGCCCAAAAAAATCAAAATGCGACCAATATTGGAGAAATCGATAGCCCTGTACCATCCCTTCGTTAAGCCAGAGGCATGCCGCCGTTGAGCCGTTCGTAGATCTTTATGTATTCATCTATCATCCGGTCGAGTTTGTAGGTGGCGCGCGTCTCTTTCATGATCCGCTTGATCTGAGAAGCCCTGACTTCTGCCGGTCTGCGATGGAATTCCACGCATTTATGCAGGCCGTACCAGAGACCTCCCACATCATAATCGTGGAAAAGAAAGCCGTTTCCGGAATCTTCGGGGGCTCCGTCGATTTTCAGCTTCAGTTCCCGGATCTTATCATGGTATCCGCCTGTGTCGCGGTTGGTTGCTGTCGCGCCGAAGAGGTTTCCCAATTGATCGATCTGTCCGCAGGGCTCATAGAGTGATGCTCCGAAAACATCGCTGGCTGAGGCAAAACCCAGCATGGAAAGTTCCTCGTTGAAGCGGTGATAGCAGATTTTCCCCTGCGACGCGCAGGCGATCCGGCCCATGATCTCTTCGTGAGTCCTGTCGCCGCCAACACCGTCGCCGATCACCGCGATCTGGACATCGCCATGTTCAATGACGAATTTCAAGGCAATCTCTTCAATCAATTCAACCCCTTTCTGGCAGGGATCGAGCCGGGACGGCCAGTAAAGAAGAATGGCCTCGGGATCGACGTTAAGGCCGGTGCGCCGCTGAAATTCCACGAGATTATCCTTCTTTGCCTGGAGGACATCGTCATCCGCCCCGAAATTGCGGTGCAGAAAGCTGCACGATTCAGGATACATGTTCAAGGAAGGACAGTTCAGGACTGTCAAGGCCGATTCGAAGGCCTTTTTGGCTTTGATTTCCTGCCTCACGCTGTCCGGGATGATGGCACGGTCCATGAAATAGTCGTCGACGATTTCTTCCAGGAAACGATGGCCGACGAGATTGACCAGGGTTGCGCTCTTGATGGCTGTGGCCTGGCAGTCGATGCAGCGCTCTCCTTTCTCTTCGCTGTAATAGAGATCATGATCGAGTTGTTCCAGGTCTACCCCGAGATACATGGGAACAGGGACATTGCGGGTAAACACGTTATGAACTGTATGCAGAACGGGGATTTTCCGGGACTTGGCATAAGCGGTAACCGGCCCGCCGGCCATCCAGTCATGGGTGTGGAGAATCAGCTTGCCGCAATTCTGCGCACTGACCGTTTTGATGACATGGTTGATCAGCTGCTTTTGAAATTCAGCGGCATTTAGTGTGACATCTCCCGCATAAGCACTGGGTAGATCGGCAAAAATGGAGGAGCTGACGAGATGAATCCGTTCCGGATCAATCTGGTAACGGATTTTCCGCCATTCACTTTCATCCATATTTCCTTCCTGCTGAAAACGCTTCTTCAGGTTCAGCGTGGCCAGATGACAGTTGATTCCCCGTGCCGTCAGGCCCTCGCACAGCGCGGTGACCACCTCCCCCAGTCCCCCGCTTTTTCCTGAAATGAATCGGGCAAGGTCACACATTCCTTCCGGAAGTCTTCCCGTTTCGGGGGTGATGAGCAGAACAGCCGTTCTGGGGGTGGTTTTAGAGGATTTTATTGCAACCATTCCTTAACCTCCCTTCATTCCTTAAAGAAACGTACAAAAATATGGTTATGACTTTATTGTCTTGGTCATCATTAAAAATGACATTCCAGGATGTCCCGATGCTGAGCCTGTCGCGCCGCCTTCTTCCTGCCATTTTCTATCCCTTTGATTGCAGCTTGATTGCAGCCCGGGATCGGATTCCGGGTAAATCGATCAGGCAAGCCGACGTTCCTGGGAACCGATGACGAAGGGTATTCGAAAAAAATCGGCGTCCGTGCGGGAATGCAAGGCTTTGAACAGACAAAATTTCATGAGTGATCTGTTGCGGCAGTCTGAAAAATGGCCGGAAGCTTTCCCGCATGATGGCATAAACAGGCAACGATATCGATTCCTTAATGCCATCGATTGAAACCTCAAGAAATAAAAAGGGTCTTTCAGGTCGATCCGTTCCTCTGGTTCTCCGGAGTCCGCAGAATACAGGAGAATTTATAACATGTTCCAGGCGGGCAGTGTTACATGGAAGTTGATAGCCCGATCAACGAAGATTGACGAATACTGGTTAATAAAGAAGCTTCAAAACGAGGAAAATAATCGTCAGACCCGAATAAAGTCCAGACCGGAACGGCAGAGGACACGATTCCTCACAGGCTCGCTGTTCCTCACCGCTGCGGTCTTTACAAATTCGCCGCCGTAACTTGTTTATAATGTCACACTTGGCAGGAAACGCAATACGGGATGAGTACGGAACCTATAACAGTATAATACTGGTATACTCAGGAAAGGGACAGCAGAAAGGAGCGAAGATTGATTTTTTCGTTGCTGATGCCAAGTTTTACCCGGATGTTGTCGCGGTGGGACTCCACGGAACGGATGGAAAGATTAAGTAATTCAGATATTTCTTTGGTTGTTTTTCCTTCTTTGACGAGATTGGCCACCTGGACTTCCTTCGGGGACAGATGAGCCAGTTCGGAGCTCAGGCTTTGAAGGAAGGGAGAGATGATATTCTGCACATTGGCTTCGATGATTTCAACACAGGTCATTTGATGCGGAGGAAGTTTCTGTTTTTTCAGCTGTTCGACATAGGGCAGGATCAATTCCTTGCAGTTGGAGAGAATCTTCTGTTCCTGGTCAATCCGGTCCATTTCTCTATTCTTGATAAGTACGTGAAGGGCCGTGTTCACTTCCTCCAGATTCCGGGATTTGACACGCAGGTCTTGTTCCTGCCTGCGAAGATCCTCTTCCACATGACGACGCCGGGCAATTTCTTCCATAAGTTCCTGCGTCCGCTCCTGAACGCGATTTTCCAGATGCTCATTGAGTATGCGCAGCTCCTGCTGTGCCCGTAGAAGATCCCTGTTTTTCTGAACGGCTGTTTCATAGGTGGAAATCAGGATGTTCAAGATCCGCTTCCGGTCGGCAGTAATCGAATATTTCTGGCCTCCTATAAGGATCTCAATCTCCTCTGCAGACTCACAGGGCGCTTCATAGCCATGTTCTCTCTGCGTTAAAAAGTACTGGATGCGGGACAGGAGGTTCTCTTCATCATAAGGCTTGGTAATGAAATTGTCGGCGCCGCATTCCAGGCCCCGAATGATATCCCTCGAGTCTGAAAGAACCGTCAGAAGAATTACAGGTGTTGCTTTTTTCAACGGATCCGATTTGATGCGCTTGCACAGTTCGAATCCATCCATTTCCGGCATGATGATATCGCTTATGACGATTGCGGGTTGATTATTGCTGATTAACTGGAGCGCTTCCTGACCGTTCCTGGCGTGCAGCACGTGAAAACCGTGTTCTTCCAGGGTGTACCTCAGTCTTTCCGCCTGTGTCAGGCTGTCTTCCACAATGACGATATCATTATTCATTTTATAAATTACCTGTGACGCTTATCATGTTTACTTATAATGTTAATAGCAAGATCCGCTGCAAATCCCTTTATGGAAGAGAGAATGCATAACGGTGGTATCTCTTAAACATTATGCAAAAAATTTATCAATAAAAATTTATCCGATAAGGATTTACACCGATTGAGATTAACAATGGTCCAAATACAAGGCTGACGGCATGGAGCTTCAAATATGGAGAATCTGCATAAGCAGTCCTTTGCTGAATTGAGCGCAAACAAAGTTGGTCAGATGAAAAGGTATAATTTTTAGTGAGATCTATAATTCTTTATTTCTGAAATCACCATTGTTACTGGCATTATTATAATTATATATTGGCAATAATTCTTGACATACTTGGATCTTGTTTCTATATATTTTTGGTGTCTGTCAAACAGGGTGTGGGGCAGATGTTCCGGAGATATTGGCTATAAACATGATGGAGATTGATTATGATGCTGAAGGAATCTTTCGACGGCGAAAAGGATGACGGCGCCCCGTCCAAGACCGGATCGGCTCTTCCCGATTGACAGCATGAATATATCTCGCCGAACAAAGGTAATCACAGCCATAATACTTGCTCTGGCCCTGCTGCTGGTTTCCTGCTTCTTGCCTCCAAGGCCCTTCGATGAAAAAAAGTGGCGGGCACAGGTGGAATCCACAGACCCGGCGCTTCTTTACGCCCCGCATCTGAGAGGCGGCCGTTATTTCAATCCCTGGATGCCCATGCAGAGGGGCTTCATGAGTTTTCTGCGCTGGGTGATCTCTGAAAAGACCCCCTATCCCCAGGCGGAGGAATACAACCTTCCTCCGGTCATATCGGGCCTTTATAAACGGATACGGTCAACACCGGGAGATTTTATCGCATGGATCGGTCATTCCACATTTCTGATCAGAATCAACGGAGAATACTGGATCACTGATCCGATGTTTTCGGAACGGGCCCTCCTGCCGAAACGTAAAACTCCGCCCGGCCTCTCTCTCGATGAGTTTTTAGCCCTGCCCGGCAGGAAAAACGTGATCATTTCCCATAATCACTACGATCATCTGGATTCTAAAAGCATCAGGCGGCTTTCCACCGACACGCGGGTCTTTGTCCCCATGGGGCTCAAGGCCATGGTGAATAATTTCGGAAAAAAGAAAGTTGTGGAAATGGACTGGTGGCAAACGGTTTCCTGCGGCGATCGCTGCCAGGTGGTCTGTCTCCCCGCCCAACACTGGTCACGGAGGATCAGTCAAAACACGGATACCACCCTCTGGGCCAGTTTTTTGCTGGTGACACGTGGGCGGAAGATCTATTATGGCGGTGACAGCGGCTATTTTATCGGATACCGGGAGATCGGACGCCTTTATCCGGATATCGATTACGCCCTCCTGCCCGTTACAGCCTATGCGCCCCGCTGGTTCATGCATTACGCTCATATGGATCCCGGGGAGTCCCTGGAGGCCTTCCGGGACCTGGGTGCCAGATACTTCATTCCAACCCAGTGGGGAACTTTCCGGCTGGGAGAAGAACCGATCGGGGAGATTCCTTCAGCGCTGTCCAGGGCCGCACAATCCAGTGATACTGATCCGGCCCGACTTCTTGTCATGAGCATCGGGCAGCTTCTGCCTATCGATAATCAAAAGCAGAAATTCGAACAATAAGGATTCATCCTTTCTGAAGCCTTTATCACGGCAAGCCGCACGCGCAGTGGCAGGTAATGGCGTGCCATAGCCTGATGGTTCTGTCATGCATCGATAAGGTATGTTGACACAGATGCCTCCTCGAATTAAAGGCAATAAAAAACCCGCTGTTTTCAGCGGGTTTTGGCCTTCTTTGAACTTCCTCCTACCATGAATTCTTATAGAATATTATTTAATTGACTACAGGGATGGCAATAATATTCATGGGAAGGCAGGAGGACTCATTACTTCCTGGGCGACAGAGCCCTCATTTCAGTATGT
>Ga0123335_1007224_pt1 | contig 12517 bp, 8 predicted proteins | sample BiotimSIPDNA_2_FD_89707 | JGI IMG/M metagenome (GOLD analysis project Ga0123335, IMG submission 89707) | Anaerobic biogas reactor microbial communites from Washington, USA - Biogas_R2 time_0 SIP DNA | ecosystem: Engineered > Bioreactor > Anaerobic > Unclassified | place: Washington, USA... | reverse complement strand
GGTTTTCTTCTGCTGCATGTAAAGATCACCCAGCACCTTATACTCCTGGCTTGCCTGCGGGTTCATCGCTATGGCCTGCTCGTAGGTCAGAATAGCCGAACCGGCATTTCCGCTCTTTGCCTGTGATTCAGCAAGGTCATTGAGCAGAGAAACATCTTTGGGATCGAGCTGACTTGCCTTCTCGTACATGGCGACTGCTTTTACATGGTTGCCCTGCTTGCTGTAGACCCCGGCAAGTTTCTTGTACATCGCAACATCGGCTTCACCGGCAGCTATAGCGCCGTTAAGAACAGTAACGATCTCAGCCTCGTTTCCACCGGCCATTACAAGTTCCGCATATCTCTTATAGATACCCTTTGCAGAGGGATCCGCCTTGGCAACAGCGCGATAGGCCGCAAGTGCACCGGCGTTATCTTTCTTTTCGTAAAGACTGTTACCAAGGGCTTTCTGAGCATCGATGTCAGAAGGATTGAGAACCACATACTTTTTCAGATAATCAAGTTCTTCATCCTTTGTGCCAGCCTTGCCGGCGATCTCATAAAGTTTCTTTAACACCTCTGCATCTTTGGGCGTCTTTACAGAGAGTTCTTTATATAGCTGGTATGCCTTGAAATCATCTTTGGTCTGACTGCATGCATCCGCATACATCTTAAGGTGGGATGCGCTGGAGGCTTCCGCACCGCTGACCATCGACAGGTATTTAACTGCATCAGGGTAGTTTTTAGCCTTGAATGCATCCTGTCCTACAACAGAGGCCAGCTCATTGTCTTTATTTGTATCGAGGTACTTCTTATAGTTCTTTATTGCAGAGTCGGTTTTCTTCTGCTGCATGTAAAGATCACCCAGCACCTTATACTCTTTGCTTGCCTGCGGGTTCATCGCTATGGCCTGCTCGTATGTCAGGATAGCCGCACCGGCATTTCCGCTCTTTGCCTGTGATTCAGCGAGGTTATTGAGCAGAGAAATATCTTTGGGATCAAGCTGACTTGCCTTCTCGTACATGGCGACTGCTTTTACATGGTTGCCCTGCTTGCTGTAGATCCCGGCAAGTTTCTTGTACATCGCAACATCGGCTTCACCGGCAGCAACCGCGCCGTTAAGCACTGATTCCACTTCAGCATCGCTCCCGCCTTCCATCACCAGTTCGGCGTATCTCTTATAGATACCCTTTACAGAGGGATCGGCCTTGGCCACAGCGCGGTAGGCCGCAAGAGCACCGGCATTGTCTTTCTTTTCGTAAAGGCTGTTACCCAGAGCCTTTTGAGCATCGATATCGGATGGTTTGAGTGCCGTGTATTTCTTAAGATAAGATAGTTCGTCATCCTTTGAGCCAGTTTTACCTGCTATCTCGTAAAGTTTCTTAAAGACCTCTGCATCCTGAGGAGTCTTTACAGAGAGGTCTTTATAGAGCTGATATGCTTTTGTGTCATCTTTTGTCTGATTGCATGCTTCTGCATACATCTTGAGGAAAGACGCGCTGGAGGCTTCCGCGCCGCTGACCATCGACAGATATTTTACAGCTTCGGGGTAGTTCTTAGCCTTGAAAGCATCCTGTCCTACAACAGAGGCCAGCTCGTTGTCTTTATTTGACTCAAGGTACTTCTTATAGTTCTTAATTGCAGAGTCGGTTTTCTTCTGCTGCATGTAGAGATTTCCCAGGGCCTTGTACTCTTCATTGGCTTTGGGATCCATTGCGATGCCCTGTTCATAGGTCAGAATAGCGGCATCAACTGCTCCGCTTTTTGCCTGGCATTCAGCAAGGGAGATCAGCAGACCGGCATCTTTGGGATCCATCTGAGAGGCTTTTTCAAGGTTCTCAATAGCCCTTGGATAGTTACCGGCTTTCTTATAATTCTCGCCGAGCTGTTTGTACATGGAAGCATCTGCTTCACCGGCAGCTATAGCGTTATTGAGCGCCTGAGCCTTTTCTTCAGGAGTTCCTTCCGCATTCACAAGCTCTATGTATCTTTTGTGAAACCCTTTTGCTTTTGGATCGGCCTTCAATGCCGCTTTGTAGGCAGAAAGTGCACCCGAACGGTCCTTCTGATTATAAAGCATATCCCCAAGCGTCTGGAGCATTTTGGCATCAGTGGGTTTAAGAGCGGTATATTTTTTAAGGTGCCCAACCGCTTTTGAGGTATCTGCACTCTTTAAAGCAATTTCATAAAGCATTTTGACCGGTTCGGGATCTTTTGGAGAAACTGTTGAAAGATCGTTGAACAGTTCTTCTGCTTTTCTATTATCACCAGTCTGATAAACAGATGTTCCGTAAAGTGAAAGGTGATCCGGTTTTTTAGAAGCTTCCCCTGTGACCATCCCCAGATATTTAGCAGCTTCCTTATAGTTTTTATTTTCGAATTCAGTCTTTCCGACCAGAGCCGCGATTTGGGAATCCTGTGACTTTTCCAGGAATTTTTTGTAAGAGGCGATCGCACTTTCTTTTTTGCCGGATTTCATGTACAGATCACCCAGAGACTTCATTTCATTAGTTCTGGAGGCATCCATGGCAATTACCTGCTCATAAGAGATAATCGCGTCGGGAATTTTTCCTGCTTTTTCCTGGCATTTAGCAAGAGATGAAAGCATTTCTGCATCCTGGGGCTTAGTCTGGAGCGCCTTCTGGTACATTTGAACAGCCTGCGTAAAATCACCTTTTCCCTGGTAAATTTCTGCCAATGTTGAATAAATCTCCTCATCAGCCTCACCAGCTTTTACCGCAGAAGTAAGGACCCCGATAACTTCATCTTCTCCGCTCTTCTGTCCTTTCTGTACCGCCTGGGGTTTCTGAGCAAGAATCAGTTCGGCGAATTTTTTATAAAATCCCTTTATTGCAGGATCACTTTTAAGTGCAGCCCTGTAAGCTGTAATTGCGCCCTGGGAATCCTTCTTATCATAAAGCAAGTTTCCAAGATCACGCTGAGCTGCAGCATCCTGAGGTTTAAGCTGCACATACCTTGTCAGATTTACAACTGCTTCATCCTTGTTGCCGTCTTTGAGGTTTATCTGGTACATGCTCAGAGGGATTTCAGGATCTTTGGGCAGAAGTTCAGAAAGTTCTTTATAAGTTGCCAGAGCATTTTTACTGTCCCCTGAAGAGAGCGCGTACTTTGCGTAGCGCAGGCGGGAAACAGTATCCTTTTTGTCTGCAGATGCAATAGTCTTGTCAACTTCAGCCAGCTTTTTGGAGTCCCCGGTTTTTTCATAGCAGAGAGCAAGTTTTCTGAGGAGCTCAAGATCAGATGGATCTTTCTTCAGCAGTTTTTCCAGGATTGGAATCGCAGAGGCATAGTTTTTGTCCTGAATATGAATGCTGGAAAGGATAACCTGAGGCTGACTCAGAGACTCATCGATCTTAAGGGCAGATTCAGCGGCATCGACTGCAAGCTGATAGTCTTTAAGTTCCCATGCGGCAAGCATCATGCCTTCGGCTGCACGGGCATTTTTTTCGAGTGTAAAGCTTTTCTGGAAATACTTCAGTGCCTCGTCATTCTTTTTTGACTTAAGACCATACTCTCCAAGAGCCATATAAACATCAGGATTATTGGGCTGAAGAGAGAGAAGTTTGGAATAGAGCGCCTGAGCCTTGTCGCCCATTTTTTCTTTATTGTAAAGATCAGCCAGTCTGGCAACGGCTTCAACATTGTTTGGCTCCTGGGCAATCACCTTCTCCAGAAGCGGGATGGCTTTTGAGCGCTCACCATTGCCATCATAGGCTTCGGCGGTAAGAAAGGTGATTTCTTTAACCACCTTACCTGCAGGGTCGGCTTTATTAATCGTCTGCAGAATTACAAGAGCATCTTTAAACTCTTTTTTCTCGAGCTTCCAGCGTGCAACTTTTTCTCTGGCCAGCAATACATTGTTTTCATTCGATGCCCCGAACTTCTGAACAGCAGCCTCGAAAAGCTTTGCAGTTTCCTCTTTGCCACCCCCTGATTTTTCACTGCTGAGAGCGTAGTTATAAAGGTCATTTGCTGTCAGAATCCTGGAATCGACTTTTCCATACTCTTCAGCAGCCTGTTTGAAATTTTCGGCTTTAAAATAAAGACGGGCCAGATCCACAGCTGCATCTGGTTTGTCAAATTTTTTATCCTTGAGGGCTTCCTTATAGTAAATAATGGCAGAATCAGTCGAACCCTGTTCTTTACTTGCAAGAGCGATTTTGTAAGCAGTTTCACCTTCCGGCTGTGCACTGTAAGAGAGTTTCATTAGCGGAAGTGCTTTTTCGTAGTTCTTTTCGGCATATAAGATGTTACCGAGTTCTCTGTTGGCAACCAGGTTTGATTTGTCGGTTTCAACCACTTTCTCCAACGCACTTTTTGCTTCTTCTGTTTTATTCTCGGCTATACATGAGCGGGCAAACTCCCAGCTCGCTTCACCTGTAAACTTAAGCTCCATGGCCTTCTTTGCCATCTCAGCGGCGCTTGAATACTGCCCGATACTGTTATAAATGCGTGCGGCACCAAGATGAGCCTCATAACTTTTGGCATCATTTCTTATTGCAACAAGGTAACAGGCCAGTGCTTTTTCCTGTAATTTCTGATCTTCATTGGCAATGCCCAGCTTTGCCCATATGGCTGCATCACGATCGCCGATCGGCAGCTTTTCATCTGCATACTTGATAACATCTGCATACTTTCCATCATCAAAAAGCTTGTTGAAGGTATCATCTGCATGCAGCATCGATACAGTCAAAATCAGGATTGCAGAAATAGAAATTACTGGTACTGAAACCCTACTGTTACTCATTTGTAAGCCTCCGATTTCAAAGCTATCGCTTAATTTTGATAATTTTCAGAAATAAGTCCGGAATTGAAACGCCCGAAGAGGGGATTCTTAATCCAAAACTCAGGTTATGAATCTGGAAGGTTCAGGACTACAGAAAATATACATAGAACCTTAATATTTGGGAAACCTTTTTAATTTTAACATAGATGAGGAATATTGCAACAGTTTTCTGGTACAAGCATTGCATATGAATAATTTGAGGAACAACAGAAAGGAGTACCATGCCTACAGAAATGTCAAAAGTAATAGATTGCGAAGCCACAAATTGTGTCTATAACAAAGATAGAAAATGCCACACACTGGCAATAACCGTAGGGGATGAAAAGGAAGCTGCCTGTGATACCTTTTTTCAGGCAAGAAACAAAGGTGGTTTTGTTAACATCAATGGCGGTGTGGGTGCCTGCAAAGTATCAGATTGTGAATATAACGACTCTTTTGAATGCACCGCATCCGGAATACACGTAATCACCCACAGCAATCATGCTGACTGCGGAACTTTCCAACCAAGAGAATAACTCCTGAGAGCCGGTTTTTACTTCTCCAATCAAATCGGCTCTCTATCCCTCTCAGCGATCAGCACAACCACTCTGTTCACCATCCGTCTCAGAGCAAATCGCACTTATACCTTCCCCGATAGATAAGTCAGGTACCCAAAAAGCTCTTTAACCCTGATTTATATTATTCCTGCATGAAAAATAGCGGTAATTTCTGCAATATTGCCTTTTTTTCATCGCAATGTTCTGCCAGGCTGCCGCTGCGGCATTTCACAACCAGCTCACCCGGAAGTTTACCGGGTCAAAAGCAATAAAAGGGTCCTATGAAGCAGTTTGTATCCAGAGTAATCAAAAATTCAGTAATCAATGAACACTTTCTGGAAATGGAATTTGAATGGAACACCACCCAGGTTCCCTCTCCTGGGCAGTTTCTTACAATCCGTGTCTCAGAGAAAACCGTTCCCCTGCTTAGAAGACCCTTCGCGTTCTCATCCTTTGACAGCCAAAACAAGAGCTGCTCGATAATCTATCAGAAACGGGGAGAGGCAACTGAAGCTCTGTCTCAGAAAAGAGCCGGAGAAAAAATCGACATAATTGGTCCAGTTGGAAATGGTTTCCCAAGGTTTGAGGGCAAAGAAGCGCTTCTGGTTGCAGGCGGTATTGGACTGGGACCGATTCTCTTTCTCTCTGATTCGTTTAGAAAATCCGGCGTCCCGACTACATTGATTTTCGGTTGCCGCTCAAAAAACCTCAAACCTGTCTCACCCTCTTTTGAAAGAGAAAATCCGGTTATCTGTACAGATGACGGAAGCGAGGGATTTCATGGTACTACAATGGATTATCTCAACTCAATTTCCCAAAAGACTGGCCCCGGTTCAGCACTTTTCTGCTGCGGACCACACCCGATGCTCAGGGCCTGCCACAACTTTTCAACAAAGCACCAGATACCCTGCTATGTCTCTGTTGAGCAGGTGATGGCGTGTGGGGTTGGAGCTTGTATGGGATGTGTCGTTAAAACAGTCGATCCCCCCGGATTTAAACGGGCTTGTAAAGAGGGACCGGTCTTCAGAAGTTTTGAGCTTGAATGGTAATCAGATAACAAGATAACAATTTTTGGAAAACAGATTATTCAGAGAACAGGCGAAAAAGAATAAACACACAGCGGAGATTCCCGGTAATGAACCTTGGCATAGAAATAGGAAAAAAGGTACTTCCCAATCCTGTCGGAGTAGCATCGGGCACTTTCGGGTACGGCAGTGAATATGAGAAACTGATTGATCTTTCCAGGCTGGGTGCAATATACACCAAAGCAGTGACCCTCAAGCCCCGCCCGGGTAATGACATTCCACGGATAATCGAAACACCTGCCGGAATACTTAATTCAATAGGGCTTGCCAATGTTGGTGTAGAGCTTTTTCTGAAAGAGAAGGTCCCATACCTGGAAAAACTTCCATGTGCTTTGATTGCAAATGTCGCCGGATCAACTCCGGATGAGTACTGCGAGGTTATATCCAGACTCGAGGCCAGTGACTCAATCTGGGGATACGAGATAAACATTTCCTGTCCTAATGTGAAACACGGGGGGATGGCGTTTGGAACCGATCCGGTTCAGACTGGAAAATTGACAAATAGCCTAAGAGGTCTGAGCTCCAGGCCCCTTATCCTCAAACTCTCTCCAAATGTAACAGATATTACTGTAATTGCCAAAGCAGCTCAGGATAATGGTGCTGATGCAGTATCGTGTATCAATACGCTCGTTGGTATGGTGATCGATACAAAAAATAAACGTCCGGTCCTGCCTATGAAAACCGGAGGACTTTCCGGTCCTGCAATTCGTCCGGTAGGTGTTGCAATGACTTACAAAGTAAGCCGGGCAGTTTCTATCCCGGTTATCGGTATGGGAGGTATATTCAGTGCCGATGATGCTATTCAGTATCTTCTTGCCGGGGCATCTGCGATTCAGGTAGGAACGGCCAATTTCATTGATCCCGGAACCGCATCCAGGGTTCTTGACGGAATAGTTCAGTATGCCGAAATCCATAAAATTGAACGTATAAGCGATTTTCACTCTTTTCTGGATTAGTGATTCATCATTTCATGCCAAAACCTCTGCAGGAAATGTCCAATGAAGAACTCTGGGAACTTTTTCCCATCATTATCTCTGAACATAACCCGGAGTGGAAAAACAGATATCTGGCAGAGAAAGCCCTGATTGAGAAAAAAATCGGTACCGATATTGTCCGGATAAATCATATCGGAAGTACAGCCGTTGAAGGCTTGTTGTCCAAGCCTACTATAGATATCCTTGTTGAAATCAGAGTCATCGCTGATACTGACAAGCTGATTAAGGCAATGACTGAATCTGGTTACATTTTCTCACCCCAGCCTGAAAATCCGGCTCCTCACATGATGTTTTTAAAGGGATACACAACAGAAGGTTTCAGGGGGCAGGCATTCCATGTACACATAAGGTACAGCGGGGACTGGGATGAACTCTATTTCAGGGATTTTCTTATTCTTAATCCCGAAGCGGCACAAGAGTACGGAAAATTAAAGCTCAAGCTAAAAGAATGCTTTGAACATGACAGGGATGAGTATACAAACGCTAAAACAGAATTTGTGAAGAAGTATTCAGAACTGGCCAGAAGAGAGTTTGGTGCCAGATACAAACCACAGCCGTAATTCACACCTCACATTTATAGTTCGTCCCATTAAAGCCCCCCCACTTCCCACAGATGCGGAGATGAGGGCAAAAAAAAACCGGTCTTTTACGACCGGCCTTTTTACTTTCAATGCTTTCTACTGATATTACAGTTCAGCTTTTCCTGTTACCTTAAGGATAAACTGAAGAGTAATTTCTGTACCGCTATTTGAGAGATCATCAAGAAGTTTCAGTTCCGCAACGGTGCTCACGGTCTCTTTTGTTTCATCCTTGATCATCGTAACGGAAGCAGCGAAACCTGCTGCGGCAAAAATCTCGCTGTTTAATCCAAGCCCTGTTTTCAGGTTACCGAGAGTAAGTATCGGCGCTGCGAGTCCGGATTTAGCTGCGGACTCAATCACATTTACTTTTTTGCCGGTTTCATCAAGGTAAGAGATACTTATCACTATTTTGGCGTCTTTATTGGCCATAAGAAATGTATGCGATTCCGGTGAGGCCTTTATTGACAGACTTGTAAGTGAAACTGTTGAAAGCGCGATATTGTTTTCGGCTATTTCGTCGCGAAGGTCATCCAGATGTACCACTTCACTCTCCGAGATCACCTCCCCTTTACTGTGGTTGGCTACGCTAAAGCTGTATTCTACAGTATCAACAGCTGCCAGCCCTACACCTGAAACATAGTCCTCTGCATCTTCATCAGTATCGCCTGTATTCTTGTCATCGCCGGTGTTTTTGTCTCCAGTGTTCTGATCAGAGCCTGAATTTGTGTCTCCCTGGGTGCCGTTAGTATCAGAACCTGTGCCACCAGGAGTAGTATCAGACCCATTTTTAGTACCATCGTTGTCAATATCAGGATCATCTGTATTGGAAATGCCATCGCCATCGATATCGTTATCATCGCCATTACTGATCCCGTCATTGTCAAGATCAGAATCACTTCCGTTGCTTGTTCCATCTCCATCAAGGTCAGAATCATCTTTATTTATGATACCGTCGCCATCGATGTCATTATCATCAATATTATCGATACCATCACCGTCGATATCAGAATCGCTGGTATTATTCTCTCCGTCACCATCGATGTCGTTATCGTCGATGTTTTCAATGCCATCTCCATCGATATCGTTGTCATCGATATTTTCAATACCATCACCATCGATATCGTTGTCATCTGTATTTGTTTTTCCATCTCCGTCCATATCAGTATCTGATTCATTTGGAGTGCCGTCATTGTCGATATCCGGGTCAGAAACATCGGGAATATCATCATTATCGATGTCAACAAGATCAACCTCCTGATCTAATCCTGTCCCGAGGTCATCATCCATACCGCAACCAGCAACAAGGACAAGAAGTCCCGCCATCAAAACCAGAAGCAATCTACCTTGAAGCATAATCCCTCCTTTAAGGGTTTTTCAATTAATCTTTCGACGTAAGTTTACTTTTTGGCTTTACTTTTAAAACTAAATATATTTAATGTATTACTGAATTGCGACCCCATACCTCCAGAAATAACCGGATGGTACCCTATCGGAAATGCAATGTTCAGCGAGCTGCGAAACGCGTTTCTTCCTTTTATTTTTGTATCGAGGGTAATCATTTCTGACACTGCATCAGAGGAAATTTCAACCTCTCCTGTTGCGTTAAGAACTGAATGATCCCATCCGGCCTCAATGAAGAACTCTACAATGTTTTTTAACCGATAACCGGCCACAAGACCCAAAAAGTTAGAAAGTCCTCCTAAAGCGAGTTTCCCCTTCACATCGTCACCGGGTTCCCATGAAGCTGAATAAAAGGTGAAGTTGGCGGCTAGAGAGAGGGAAACAGGTAACTTCGGCAGTATAGACTGAAGATCATGCTGGAGGGCAAAACCTGGCATGTGAAATCCTATTCCTGCTATGGTTGGCATACCGATATAGCGCAGCTTTAATTCGGTGTAGTAAAAAGAGAAACCAGCCTGAAGAGTAAGATATGGAAGCACGGGGAGGTTTGATAACTGACCATCTGAAAATGGAATAGAATCAGGTAACTGACCAACAATATTGTATTGAAGATCATAATAGGAGTTGTACGTGTCTGGTGTAGGAATCGTACCGAAAATAGTCGGCGCGACAAACTCCTGACAGTCAACACAATCCTGGCAATCAATTGAGGGGTTCTGAGTCTGCTGTTCTTTACATTCCCTGCACCCTTCATCGATATGAGTTCCGGAATACTGCCTGTCTTTTTTACCCAGGTATACAACCGAGATCGGCAGAGAGATACTGAACCCGAATGATTTGTCAACAGATGCGCTCTGGTACCAGCCACTGTTTGTTAATGTGCCCAAAGAGGTGGCGAAAGGTTGTACATATTCAGGACGTTTCTGGAAGGCATCCACAATTTCACTTCCCACCCCCGCAAAGGAATCTACGGTCAGACTGCCCGCTAAAACTGCCATCAGAAAAGCTTTCTTCATCACTGCTGCCCTCTTTGAAAAATGTGATTTTTATTTTACTTAGTAGATATTCAATGATATAATATTCTGCTTAAATTGTAAAGAAAAAACTATGGCTCCCAAAGGAACCTTAAAGTTGATGTTTTTTCACTGAATGGTGGTCTTATCAAGAAGGTTTTCACCGAATTTTGCTTCAGCGGTATTGGAGATACCAGTAAATAACCTGAGGAACGGAACCTATCTTATCAAAATTGAAATGGACAGTTTAAAAAAGGCAAGGTATCTCAATCTTCTGTAGTCACAAAGGTGAGGTAGTTGTACTCAGTCGGATTCCTCACCGGTGGCAGATATGCTGAGGCTGAGGTGTTTTACCCCCACAAGCGCCTTAAGAGTGGTGGAAAGACGCTCAACATCCCGGGCTTTTCCTCTTACAGCAATGACTTCCAGACAGTGGTGGTGATCAAGGTGAACATGCTGGGTTGAGAGAATGGTGCCCTGAAAATCATGTTGAATGTCAAGCATTCTGTTTACAAGTTCTCTCTTGTGATGGTCGTAAGTCATTACAATCGCGCCTGCCACCACTCCCCCTTCAGTCCATTTTTTCTGAACCAGCTCTTCACGTATCAGGTCGCGGATGGCTTCGGACCGGTTCTGGTATTTCCGGGATTTGATATGCTTATCAAAGGCATCAATTAAATTCTTTTCAAGAGATATTCCGAATCTGTATAATTCGCTCATTGAGTAGAAACAGACTCCTTTTAAAAACATTTTTTTTAACCTGTTCTGGTCATTTGACTGCTAAAGGTGTGCAAAACCAGAATAGATAGTTTTTTTAAAAACACATTTAAAATAACATTTTCCAAGGAAAGGCTTCAGATGAAAAAGATCTATGGTTTATTTTCTATGCTTTTACTGGTTGTCATCTCGCAGAACGCTGGCGCTGAGAATCTGTTTGGGCTTAAAATCAGATTAGGAGGCAGGTATGACAACGTTCGCAAATGTGTAGCAAGTAAACCAGGTACTCCCGGAGGCATAGCGGCCGATATCTCAGCGTTTGCCGAAGTGCCGGCAGGAAAAGGTCAGGCGCTGCATTTTGACCTACCTCTGATGCGGCCGATTCTCTTTGCAGCGGCTTTTCACATGCTTCAATTTGAACCATCAGTAACAATGAAATTCTACAGTGAACCAGACAACAGAACATCCTGGGTTTTTGGCCCGGTACTGGGCCTCTCACTTCATTACGGCCCTGATTATAAAGCAGAAGGGCCCCGATCAGCAAACAGGTTTTTTGCCGCCGGCCCGATCATTGGTGCTTATGCCGGGCTTGGCAGGCAAAACAAGAGCAGACCACAGGGCTTCCAGGCCGGAATTACCCCTTATCTAATACCAATGTTCGGGATAAAAGATCCTGAAAAGCATCGCGGGCTTATAGTTGGCGGATCTCTTGACGGTACCTTTTTTGTCAGACCCAAATAAGCACGATCAATTTTACCCACTTGACGATTGTAGAGTATAACAGTAGAATAATCCTATGTATTTGAGGCAAAGTTTCACCTGAAAATGGACAACAAAAAAGATCAAACCTACGTATTCCGTAGATAAGCGGAAACATTCAGACAAAAAAACCCGTGTAATATTCATAATCCGATCGTAAAATTGCTATTTTTAACACGGGTCACTTTATTATGGTAATCTGGAGGAATAGTGTTAATACTTGTTCTGGCAGTAATTTTTTCACTTAGCGTTTCATTTTTCTGCTCACTTATGGAAGCCTGCCTGCTTAGTCTTTCAAACGCCAACATCGCAGAAATCGGTCAGAAGTCACCAAAAACCGCCAATATCTGGAAACAATTCAAGCTCGATATCCAGAAGCCTATCGCAGTCATACTGATATGCAACACACTCGCCCACACAATCGGGGCGGCAGTATCAGGAGCAAAGTTTGCTGAGCTATTTGGTGTCGGCTGGATATGGGCATTTTCTTTAGGCTACTCTCTTATTATGATCATGTATACAGAGATCCTGCCCAAGACCCTCGGGGTACGATATAATATTCTGCTGGCAAAAATCAGCGCACTGCCGTTATTTGCAATTGTAAAATTCTTCAACCCGTTTATATTTCTCATCGAGCTTGCAAAT